>VYKS01000530.1_pt1 | contig 12256 bp, 12 predicted proteins | sample 5114511 | NCBI WGS metagenome assembly VYKS01 (sample SAMN12291795, study PRJNA351875) | freshwater metagenome | isolation source: freshwater lake | place: USA: Michigan, Gull Lake | collected 2011-07-05 | reverse complement strand
GTTTAGCTAGATAACCAGACTAAAATGAGATAAAAAGGAATAAAGTTGGATATGAAGTTGGATATAAAGTGGATTAAGTCACTATTTTTAATTTTGTCGGGTTTGGCGATCGCCCTAGTTTTAAGCCTCCCGATTTGGGGACAAGCGTTACCTGAACTGGGGCAGGAATTACGGGGAGTGTGGATGACTAATGTGGATAGTGATGTGCTTTTGTCTCGCTCTAATTTAGAAAAAGCGATCGCCAGATTGGAACGCCTAAACTTTAATACAATTTATCCCACAGTTTGGCATGAGGGCTATACCCTTTATCCTAGTGAAGTTGCCACGAAATCCTTTGGTCAAGCTGTCAGACCTGAACCTCAATTCCAAGGTCGGGATGTATTGGCTGAAGCAGTGGAAATGGGACACTATCGCCGGTTATCCGTAATTCCTTGGTTTGAGTTTGGGTTAATGTCTGAGGAGAATGCGGCGTTAACTAAAAAATATCCCCAATGGCTAACAACCCGTAAAGATGGATCTAGTGTATTTGTCTATGGTGATCGGGGGCAACATCGGTTTGTGTGGCTCAATCCTCTCCGTCCCGAAGTCCAAAATTTAATTGTGGATTTAATTGTGGAAGTTGTCTCTAAATATGATGTAGATGGCATTCAATTGGATGATCACTTTGGGATGCCCGCCGAGCTTGGCTATGACGACTACACGATCGCTCTATACAAACAAGACCACGATGGCAAACTTCCCCCTGATAATCAGAAAGATCCAGAATGGACGAGGTGGAGAGCAAAATTTGTCACTGACCTAATGGTAAAAGTATCCACTGCTGTTAAAGCAATTAAACCCAAATGTATAATTTCCCTTTCACCCAATCCCAAAGACTTCTCCTACGAAAAATATCTCCAAGACTGGCATCAATGGGTCAAAATGGGACTATTAGATGAAGTTATTATTCAAGTTTATCGCAATGACTTAACAGGATTTGAGAAGGAATTAAAAAGTCCTGAATTAGCAGAAATTCGCCAAACTGTCCCAGTCAGTATTGGAATTTTGACAGGTTTACGTACCCAAAATGTGAATATGCCGCAAATACAAGCACAGGTTAACTCTACACGGGGCAAGGGATTTAATGGATTTTCTTTCTTTTTCTATGAAACCTTGGGTAATCGAGATGCGGCTTTTCAATCTTTATTAACTGCGAAAAGCGATCGCCCCAAAAAATCAGATCCCCAAGTAAGTAAATTATGATTCCCTAGCTAAATACTTCAATATTTTCAAATAGACATACAGGAGAAGCATGACCAACTCGGATGGTTTGATTGGGTTCCCCCTTGCCGCAAAATGGCGATCCATAAAATTCACTGGTAGAGCGATCGCCTACTTGAGCTAAACTGCGCCAAAATTGATTAGTAATCCCTCTGTAATTAGGATTGCGTAGAGTTTTAGTAAGCTTGCCATTTTCGATCAGTTGGGCATATTCACAACCAAATTGAAACTTATTGCGGTAGTCATCAATTGACCAAGAACGGTTAGATTGCATATAAATTCCATGGTCTATCCCACTGATCATGTTATCAAGGCTGCTATCTCCTGCTTCTAGATTCAAATTTGCCATGCGATCGATCGCTGGTCGATTCCAAGAACAAGCCCTAGCACTGGCTACTCCCGAAATCTGCGATCGCTCCTGACTTTCATAACTACCCAAACCTCGCAGTAATAATCCATCTTTAATTAAAAATTCCTTAGTCGCTGGCATCCCCACATCATCAAAGCCGTAGCTGGCATATTCACCGCTTATAGTTGGATCAAAGCTAATATTCATGATCTCAGAACCATAAATTAAATTACCAAAATCTCCTAACTTCACAAAACTACTGCCAGCATAATTGCGTTCATCTCCTAAAATTCGATCTATTTCCAAGGGATGTCCCACGCTTTCATGGATTTGTAAAAGCATTTGATCTGGAGCCAATACTAAAGATGTGGTGGTTGTAGGGCAATCTTCAGCACTCAGCAGTTCTAAAACTTGCTCACCGATAATCTGCGATCGCCTTAAAACTAAGTCCCGATCCAATAATTCCAAACCTGCTTGATTACATCTGGCTAGTTGTCCATTATCGCCTCGACGCTGAATAATATTGCCATCTTGACCCACGGCGGCATAGTCGGTAGCAATCATCAGAAATTTCTGATAAATATCGGAGCCATTACTGCTTAAAAATCTCACCTCAGTTTCAGTCGTGATCATATAGGCCGAGGTTTTGACAATTTTGTTAGAGACCTGCAAAGCCTTACAGACTTTAATCAATAAATCATTAATTTCTCCGACACTGATGGCATCTAGAGGAACTTGAAATGGTGAATAATACTGACCAATCGCTTTTGGCCTTTGGGAGATCGTAAAACTATGGATGGCAAATTTTGAAGATGCGATCGCCTGTTGATAAGCATTACGGGCTGCGGTTTGAATGCTATTTAGATCAAGTTGATTGGTACTAGCATAGCCAAACTGCCCATTAGCCAAAACTTCCACCATAATTCCATGGGTTTGATTTTGACCATTTGCCTGAGGCTTACCATCCCTGACATAGCGAGTTGTATTGGTTTCCCTAACCTCCCGCAATCCTACCCAATCGGCGGAAGGTAATAACTGCTCTAAATCATAAAGAATTGTTGACAGATTAATTTCTTTGGTAATAGTGAAAGAAGTTTTGGTAGCGTTGTTCACAAATTTACATTCTCAAAAGGTCAATTAGTTAATTCTCTAATGTTACGTATTACATTCAGAAACCTGCTTGATTTAAGAGAGTTTGAGGGCGAAGCTCTCAATTGGGGCGCAGCCCCACACCAAATCGGGTTTTATTATTTAGTACGTAAGATGAGTTAATTCTGTTTAATGTATCTGGCAAGTTTATCTGGTAGATTTATAAATGTTAACAATTCTCTTTTTAAAACTTATTTTATATGACCTTACTGATCGTTGGGGCTACAGGCACCCTTGGTCGCCAGATTACTCGCCATGCGTTGGATCAGGGACTGAAAGTCAAATGTTTAGTCCGTAATCCCCAAAAAGCCGCTTTCTTGAAGGAATGGGGTGCCGATCTAGTTATAGGAAGTTTAACTAAGCCAGATACCCTTGTCAAAGCCTTGGCAGGTATAGATATGGTCATTGATGCGGCGACAACCAAAGCCGTAGATCCATCCCGAATTAAAAAAGTAGACTGGGATGGTAAAGTTGCCCTTATTCAAGCTGCTGAAAAAGCCGAAATTAAGCGGTTCATATTTATTTCTATTCTCAATGCCGAGAAATATCCTAGCGTGCCATTGATGGATATTAAAAACTGTACAGAGAAATTTTTAGCCCAGACTAATCTCAATTACACAATTCTTAGGCCCTGTGGCTTCTTCCAAAATCTGATTTCCGAATATGCAATTCCGATTCTAGAAAATCAAACTATTTGGGTAGGTGCGGAAGATGCTCCGATCGCTTATATGAATACTCAAGATATTGCTAAATTTGCGATCGCTGCCCTATCTAGTCCTAGAGCCGAACGTCAAACTCTCCCGATTGCTGGCTTAAAAGCATGGGCACCCAGTGAAATTATTCGTCAATGCGAAAGATTTTCTGGTCGGACAGGACGCACAGCCAGAATGCCCTTAGGTGCAGTGAGATTTGCCCGTAATTTAGCCCTGTGGTTTGAGGGTGGTTGGAGTTTTGCCGAACGAGTTGCCTACGTGGAAGTTCAAGCTAGTGGGGTTCCCATCGATGCTGATATGACCAAGACTTACGAAATTTTGGGCATAGATCCTGAACAAATTACAACCCTAGAATCATATTTACAAGAATATTTTGGCAGAATTTTACGCAAGCTTAAGGAATTGGACTACAAAGAACCAAAGGTAAAATCCACTTTCTAAGCGGAATGTGGGTGTTAGCTTGAGCTTGGGATCTGGCGATCACCCCTGAAGATATGACAAATTTGGACTCACCTTCTTGCTTAGCAACATGAATACTATGAAATGATTCCTGCCATCGTTCTGAAAATAGAGTAACCGAAGCATCCTCTGTAGGACGTAGAGTTAAGCGATCGCTTTTAGTATCATTTATCTCAATCTTAAAATCTTCAGTACTTTGTGACACGAGATTATTCTGGTGGGTTTACAACTTCTAACTTTCACTTTTCATTATATTGTTTGTAGGAGAATCATCCTCTATAATCTCTTCATATTCAGTCTCTTTCACTATATATTTAGACTGGGCTCCAATTCCTATCATCACTAAACCTGGCCAGAACAAATACGCCAAAATTTCCAGGTTTTCACCAAAAGTATAGAAAAATAGCACCATCACCATACACAAGCCAGATTTAGCAGGGGTGCTCCGTTGGGAAAGATAAAGCATATGAATAAATCCACAAGCCATGGGCACAGCTAGTGAGATATACCCAACAATGCCTTTAACGTAAAGCAACCCAAACCAACTGTGATGAGAGCCAATGGGCATGAATTCCACCATGTGAGGGCCTTTGACCACAACTCCATGTCCCCAAATCGGTGCCTCTTTTTCCCAACGATAGACAGCTATGCGGCCCAGTGCCGCTCGCACTCGTGATGAGTCTTTGCGCGCCGCCGAAAACTTTTCGGAAAAGTCATTGAGAGATTCTATAATTTGATTAGTAGAAATACTGACGAAAAAACTAGCAAAACCTGAAGCAATCAAAGTTACAGGGCGACTAAGCTTCGATAGATAAAGACTCATGAGCCACACGGTCGGTAAACAAACTAGTGCTAGGCGCGAGGCGGAAATCTGGCAAATGACAACGCATCCAGCAATACCCCACCAGCGTAGTTTGCGATTTTTCTCATGAATAATCATAAAGAAATAGATATTAGCAACAAACCCCGCCGCTGGTGCCCAAGGTGTATAAAGCCGCCAACGGGGTTTGCCCTCACCGGGGTCAATTTCATAGAGCATCACCTCAAAAAAAGCATCACTAGGCCCCCCGATCGCCCGCAAGGGCGAAACATAAAGTCTTTGAGGCAGATGCAAATAAAACGCCATCACAAATGGTATTGAGATCAATAAACTGGTTCGACAAACAAGAGCCGCCGCCCGATACATCAATTCTGGTCGAATCTTTAAACATCCTACTAATGGGTAAACTGCTAGTAATGCCCAGCCTTTAGCCCAGCCAATCGTCGATTTAATAATTTCTGCGAGACCGAAGTTAAAATCCAAATGCCCGATTACTAAGGCCACTTCCATCATCAACATGCCAGCAATCCATACCCAGATTGACCAAGGAATATGAATTTTGTCTTCTTCCGGCGTTTGATCATTTTGTTTCCATAATTGACGACAAAGATGAAACAGGAGAATCCAAGCAATGACAGCTCCCAGAATATACAGACCCCCGATCGCATAAAACCAATAGGTCCAAATAATCGAATACCAAATCACTTTCTCGGCAAAATTTTCGGGTTTGATATCTTCTTGCTTCATTAGGTTAGTTCCGCTGGCTTAGATCTGGCGATAATAATCTTTTGTTTAAGTTCTTGCCGCCACCATAACATTACTAAACCTGTCGTAATTAAAATAGAACCGATCGCCGTGCCTATGAACACAACAGTGGGCTGAGGCGAAGACTTTTTCTCTGGTAGCGAGGGGTTGGAAAGTACCTGAATTAAAGGATATGCGGTGAAGATATCGGATTTGGCTAAATTAATTTTGGTTAATGTCGAAGCAAACACCGCCTCAGTAATTTGCACTTCTCGCTGTAAGTTATCCAAGCCCACTTGTTTTTGCACTAGAGATTGCAAGCGACTTTCTAATTGCAAAATTTGATCCTGTAGAGCCACATTTTGGGCGATCGCTCCCTGTTTCTCGGCTTTAAATGCCACAAGATCTCGAAACAAATTTTCTCTACTGGTACCAGAACTATCACCAATGACCAAATGTTCGATGTACTTGGGGGTCGCTTGTTTGCGTAAAATGGCACTAGCCCTTGCCATCATGGCCTCTTGGGCTGCTTTCTGCCTTGCCAATTCTTTTACTACTAAAGGATGATTAATATCCCATTTAGCTAAAATAACCGTTAGTGAAGTAGTGGCTTCACTATAATCTTTAGCATTTTGCAGAAATTGGCGATCGGCTTGGAGAATAAAAGCATCGGTAGCTTCAGGGACGGTTAAACCTAAACTATCGGAAAGTTGTTGAAATCGTCTTGATAATTGCTCCTTTTGGGCAAAAATCTCAGCTTTTTGCTTGCGGAGGACTTCAATATTGGTAGAAAGCTCACCGACTTGATTGGATGAACTTAAGCCCGAACTGGCTTTATAGGCAGAAAGCTTCTTCTGAGCTGCTTGCAATTTATCTTTGGCTTCTTTGAGGCTGATATCATTGTTTTCACCACGCTTCTCAATTTCTTCGGCTCTGAGTAAATTTAACCGTGATTGCAGAGCATCAACGATCGCCATGGCGTTATCTCTAGCATCCTCTGGCGTTCTTGCCCCAATCTCTAATTCCATGATGGAAGTATTATCCACCAGCTTAACTTTAGGCTTACCCAATTTCCCAATGGGAATTTTGACATTATCGGCGGCAATTTCTAAAACACTATCATCGGTAAGAATAAATTGATAGTTTGCCCTTGGGTCCATGCTCGAACCCCCAAAGGGTGAGCTACTAGATGCCGAAGTCTGTCCAAGATCTGCCAAACTGACATTTACCCCCAACCCATTCCCCGGCATAATCATTGCCCATTTACTAATGTAAACGGGTGGTGCCACTTTCAAATAGAATAACGCTGCTCCCCATAATCCAGCATTAGCGATTAGTCCCAAAACTAGATATCGAGAGTATCTGAGGAAATTATTTTTTCGTAACTTCGATAAATCTTTGACAGTTATAGAGACAGCATCGGTCATTTCGTCGTGCCTCCAAAAATATTGCGGATTAGATTAAAGGGATTGAGAAAATCGGAAATTGTGGACAACACGTCTCTGACATTGGTAGTGGTAGAGTCATAGCAGGCTACGGTATCTTCGGGCATGAGGAACGGATTATCATTATCGTTTTTAGCATTTCTCATGATCTCCTCTACAGATCGATCCCACGATTTAACTTCACCAGTAATGCGATCCACTCGTGCTAGTAGAGCATGGCGATCCTGAGCAGTAACTATCCCCCCAGTACAACTAGCGGAAACAACTGCTTGGGACATCCTTGCTCCATAGGGAAAAGATGCACCATCAGGTTTAATTGTAGAAGCAGCCGACCTAGTTAGATTGGACATAAATACCCGAATCTCCGGTGGCGTGATTTGGGATGGACGGACAAATTCGTTCATCGGCTGCGGCAGTTTGGCAACAATAATGCGATCGCCTTCCACTAAGGGAATATCTTCGACTGGTACACCAGTAAATATACCCGTGAGATCAATTTTTCTTTCTATACCATTGCGGATTAAGCTGATTTCTTTAATATTGGCATTAGGCATCACGCCTCCTGCTCCGCGCAAAGCTGCTGTTAGGTATCTTTCAGGAGGATTATCGCCAGATGAAACATTCTGCTGTAAAGCGCGATCTTCAGCCGATCGTGAATTAACAATAATCCTTCCAGGCTGAAATGTCTCTCCAGAGACCGTTACCTGAATAGCTGACCACTGTAGAATGTTAAGGTTAATCTGCAAAAATTTTGGTTGAAAGAATTTTTTAGCAATTAAGGCATCGAAAATCCTTTGCCTGACCTCGCTAATTTCTAATCCTTGGACGGGAATTGGGTCGAGATAGGGCACCTGAATTTTGCCATCAATATTGACTTCAAATACCCCACTAAATAGTTCTCCTTCTGGGATTAATACCCTTAAGCGATCGCCGCGGGAGAGAGGAATAGCATTGACCTTTGTCACCATTGTTAATGATATGGTGATTGATAAAAAGACTAAAAAAATTACTTTTTGGGTGTATTTAGCTAGTCTCATGGGAAAATTCCTGCTGGTCAAATCTAATTATATAGCAGTAAAAAGTGAGCGGCGTTACTTTACGCTTCTCCTGGATTTATCGATGGGATGAATTGCAGCCAAAATAAAGAGCGTTTGAAGCCAGCGCTTGAAGCCTAAATAGGCTGTACAATCATTAGTATTAGAGACTTTCCTCGCAACTTATTCAGCTTCGTGAGATAAAGGTTGGAACAGAGGACAGTAGGGCATCCCGATTTGCGATCGCAACACAAAAAATTAACTTTATGAAGCCAAAGATAATACATCTACTTAGCGATCTCAATGTCGGTGGGGTAACTGCATGCACCAATAGCTTAATAAGATCGCGTCTAGCCGATAAATATGACTTTCTGCTACTCACACCTGACGAAGCTTTATTGCAGATGTCTAAAATTAAGCCAGATTTAATTATTTTTCACGATGCCTCAGCGTGGAAAATTCTGCCACTCCTATGGCAATTGCGATCGCATGGCAAAGTCCTCATTCACGACCATCATTACTCAAAATCTTTTGAAGAAATTAATGTGCCTGTTAAGTGGCGGTTTCGGCTCGCCTTAAAATTAGCCAATGCGATCGCCAATCATGTAGTTGCCATTTCCCATGCCCAAAAGAATTGGATGCTAGATAAGCAACTGGTCAATCCTCAAAAATTGTCCATGATTCAACAATGTCGAGTCCTAGAGGATTTCTTATCATTACCAGTTAAACCATTGGGAGAGAAATTGATCTTAGGAGTCTATGGGCGTTTTTCTAATCAAAAGGGCATCGATATCCTTCTGGAAACAATGCAAGATTTGAGAGAACTAGATATCAAACTACTGATAGGAGGCTATGGTGAAAACGAAAAAGAATTACGACAAATGGCGGATGACGATCGTCGTATTCAATTTGTCGGAAAGTTAACCAATGTTCCTCAATTTCTAGCAACCTGTGATGTTTCCATTATTCCTTCACGATGGGAACCTTGGGGCAATGTCTGCGTTGAATCGAAAGCTGCTGCCAAGCCTGTAATTGTGACTAATGTTGATGGACTAACCGAACAGGTAATTGACTGTGGATTAATTGCCGAACCAACTGCCGAATCGTTGAAACAGGCGATCGCAAAAGTTGTACACATTTATAAAACTTCGCCGCAAACTCTTCTCGATTGGGGTAATAATGGTAGGGAATCGGTGCGCGGCGCATGGGAGAGATATCTAACGGAATGGGATAAATTGTCTGAACAGCTAACTAGGAAATCATAGGATCTGAACTTTACACCTGAATATTTATGAAACCTAGATGAAACCTAGATGAAACCTAGATGAAACCCAAAATCTTAAATATTCTAATCGATCGCAATGTGGGCGGTGTGACGGCTTCAGTGAACAGCTTACTGCGATCGCCACTCAGCGAAAAATTTGATTTTTTGATGCAGATGCCCCAGGAATTTTTTGCCCAATCATCGCTAGTAAAGCCCCAGCTAATAGTTGCCCATGATGCTTGCTCTTGGAAATTTATTTTGACTTTGTTGAGGCTGCGATCGCGAAGTAAGTTATTTATCCAAGACCATCATTATTCAGAAGCTTTTGAAGCGATAAACGCGCCTTCTAAATGGAGATTTCGACTGATGTTGAAACTAGCCTATGGTATTGCCAGTCGGGTCATTGCTGTTTCCTATGCTCAGATGAACTGGATGCTGAAACATAAACTGGTTAACCCACGAAAATTGGCTGTAATTCAGCAATGTCGTGTATTAGAAGATTTTTTGATATTACCCGTTAAGCCCTTGGGTGAAAAATTGATTTTAGGAGTTTATGGACGATTCTCTCATCAAAAAGGAATCGATCTTTTGCTTAAAGCCCTGCGGGATTTGCCTGGTCTCGATGTCAAACTACTGATCGGTGGCTATGGCGAAGATGAAGCGGCATTGCGGCAGTTGGCTGAGGGCGATCGCCGTATTCAATTTGTGGGGCAGTTAAATAATGTTCCTCAGTTTTTAGAAACTTGTGATGTTATCGCTATTCCTTCACGATGGGAACCTTGGGGCAATGTTTGCCTTGAAGCAAAGGCAGCAGGAAAGCCTGTAATTGTGACAAGGGTAGATGGATTGGTGGAACAGGTTGATAATTGTGGATTGGTTGTGGATGCAAATGTCGAGAATCTCAAAGAGGCGATCGCTAAAGTCGTGCATATCCACAAAACTTCACCGCAAACCTTGATCGATTGGGGAGATAATGGCAGAGAAGCCGTGCGCGGGGCATGGGAAAGATACCTAGCTGAATGGGAGGCTCTGTTTTGGCAGTCCAGCAAATCATCAAAGTAATTAAAGAAAAATTTGCTGATCGCTTTCTACGCAATCTTGGCTGGCTGGGGCTGTCACAACTATTTATTCGCGTTTCTCGACTAGCAGCGACGATTGTGTTAGCAAGGTTATTGACCAAAGAGGATTTTGGACTGGCGGCACTGGTGTTGACAACTAATGAATTTGTGAACGTATTTACCCAAAATGGGATCTGGGCAAAACTCGTCCAAGCCGATGCTGCCGACTTACCAAAACTTTGCCAAACTTCCTATTGGCTAAACTGGATTGTCTGTGGATTAGTATTTTTAGGTCAATGTATTGCCGCTTTCCCTGTCAGTTGGTTTTATCATGATCTGCGCATTGTCCTCCCTATTTGCGTGATGGCTACGGTCTATCTCATCATTCCGATCGCTTTGGTGCAAGCTTCTCTTAACAATCGCGAGAATCGCCTTCATGTTTCAGCGATCGCCAACGGCATTCAAGTTTCTGTAGATAATATCCTCACAATTATTCTTGCCTTCTTTGGCTTTGGTATGTGGGCGATCGTGCTACCGAAGGTTTTAGTGGCTCCTATCTGGGTGTTTGTCCATTATCGCAATAATCCTTGGCGACCAACTCGCGAATTTACCCTTGACAGATGGCAGGAGATTGTGAGATTTGGGCGCAGTGTTTTGGGGGTAAAAATTATGCATACTTTAACCAATAACCTCGACTATGTAATCGCGGGTAGATTTCTAGGCGTGGAAGCTTTAGGTTTATATTATTTTGCCTTCAATGCGGGGCTGGGTATCAGTATGAGTGCGATCAATGCTCTTGATACGGCTTTGTTCCCTCATCTCTGCGATGCTCGAAGTCAGCCGCAGGAATTCAAAGAAAGATATTTTCAAACTTTTAAAAGGGTTGCTTGGATTATCCTTCCTTTAGTAATTTTGCAGTCTGGACTCGCTCCATTTTATGTACCAATTATCTTTGGACAAAAATGGATACCTGCAATCCCTCTATTAATTCTAATTTGCCTATCAGCAATTCCACGTCCTTTTGCCAATGTTGCCTCTAATGGGCTGTGGGCGATCGATAAACCCGATTGGGATTTTATGTGGAATATTCTATTCACAGGCTTTTTTGCGATCGCACTTTTAGTTGGTGTGAATTGGGGTGTATTAGGTGTGGCTGTAGCAGTTTTCTTGACCCATAGTATTGCTTCCCCTGCCTATACGGTTTGGGTATCTTCCTATATTTCTAAGGTGATGGATAAGGAGATAATGGCAATTGAAGCAAAATAGGCAATCGATGTATTCATCAATTTGGTGGCGAAGTTCTACTGTGGTCATAAGCTTGATGGGTATTCAAAATTTATAACTGGCTAATAACGTATTGTAGGCGATCGCCCCTATTTCCACAAATTCATAAACCGCTGCAAATATTAGCTAATTCGCTTTAGATGTGAAATTAACGTTGATAATACGGGCTTCTAATGGCTCAGAAGCTACTTGTATTAAATCTACCCCTTCTTCTTTACTCAATTTACCTGTAGTAATCATGTGACGTATACGCTTCTGAATTTCGTAAGTAGTCTCATCTACAACCTTTTCGGATGCGTATATTACCAGTTCTTTGTTCCGCAATAGCTCTCGTCCTCGCTGACGGAGTAATTCGCCAATTAGAATGTTTGCGTCAATAATCAATATCGTCATGATTCCTGATCGACAAATGCTTCTACTAATTCATCTTCTGTCATACCAGTTTCTAATAGAATTTTCTCAACTACGCGATCGAGAGCATCTATGGTGCTGGTATCAATATTATTTCGGGTAATTCTTTGGGACTCAGCGATTTCTTGACCTAGCAATTTCCATAATTTGATTTTATCTTTCCTCTGCAAGAAGACTCTCGGTTTACCGATGAGATGAATTGCAGTAGAAGTCTTGATATGCATAGGTTTCATGATATAATTGGACTGGTCAACGACCTACTCGGA
>VYKS01000880.1_pt1 | contig 12269 bp, 13 predicted proteins | sample 5114511 | NCBI WGS metagenome assembly VYKS01 (sample SAMN12291795, study PRJNA351875) | freshwater metagenome | isolation source: freshwater lake | place: USA: Michigan, Gull Lake | collected 2011-07-05 | reverse complement strand
CTGGCCTTCGCGCATAAAGTCGAGCAATTGGGTAAAGTCTTCCTCTGTCTCACCGGGGAAGCCGACAATGAAGGTCGAACGGATCGCAAGATCAGGGCATTCTGACCGCCACTTGGCAATACGGGCGGCTTGCTTGTCTTGATTGGCGGGGCGGCGCATGGCCTTCAAGATACGTGGGCTCGCATGCTGAAACGGAATGTCGAGATAGGGCAGGATTTTGCCCTCCGCCATCAGATGAATGGCCTCATCGACATGGGGGTAAGGGTAGACATAGTGCAAGCGCACCCAAGCACCCAGACTGCCCAGATCCTTGCACAAATCATAGAATTTCGCGCGATACTCGCGGTCTTTCCAGGTGCTGGTGGCATAGCCAATATCGAGGCCATAGGCGGACGTGTCTTGGCTGATCACCAAAAGCTCTTTCACGCCAGCCCCGACCAGCTTTTCCGCCTCTGCCATCACATGGGCGGCCGGGCGCGAGACGAGGTCGCCGCGCAATTTCGGGATGATGCAGAAAGAACAGCGGTTGTTGCAGCCCTCCGAAATTTTCAAGTAGGCGTAATGGCGCGGGGTTAGTTTCACGCCGCCTTCTGGCACCAGATCCAGGAATGGATCATGGCTCGGCGGTAGAGCTTCATGTACCGCGGACATCACGCTCTCATATTGCTGCGGCCCGGTAATCGCCAAGACTTTAGGATGGCGCTCTCGGATCACATCCGGCTCTGCCCCTAAGCAGCCCGTGACGATGACCTTGCCATGTTCGGCAATGGCCTCACCAATCGCATCCAAGCTCTCTTCGCGCGCACTATCGAGAAAGCCGCAGGTATTCACGAGCACGAGGTCCGCCCCGCTATAATCTGGGGCAATCTGATACCCCTCCGCCCGCAAGCGCGTGATAATCCGCTCGCTATCCACCAGCGCCTTCGGGCAGCCGAGCGATACAATGCCAACTTTTGGAATGGTTTTTTCAAGTGCGTCTGTCATCGGCTGGCTTTAGCGCGCGGGGCCGTGTGGGGCAAGGCGCGTCCATCTTGTCATGTCCCAAGTTCCAGATTACTGATTCGGTTACTGGGAGGGAAGCAATGCTTGAGAACGAACGACAAGATATGCTGCGGCAACTTGAGGAAGCAAAACTCAGATCCCAAAACATGTCTCGGGAAGAGATTTTAGAGAAGCTTGTGCGTGATGGATTCCTCACTGCTGACGGCAAGCTTTCTCCCAAATATGGCGGAGAAGCGACCTCAGCCGCTTAGGTTGAAGGTTGATGCTGACAATTGGCTATCATGGTTGCTCGCGTGAGGTCGGCATGCGAGCCGTGAAGCGAAAGCAAGGTCTTCAGCCACAAAACAAAGCCTATCATTGGCTGGGCGACGGGATTTACTTCTGGGAGAATGACCCGCACCGCGCGTTAGAATGGGCGCAAGAAAAAGCCAGCAGATGTGAGCTAAAGGAGCCTTTCGTAATAGGTGCAGTCATTGACTTGGGCCGATGCCTAGACATCAACCTCCGCGAAAATCAGGCCCTATTGATCTCATCTTTCGATAGTCTCAAAGTGGAATTCGAGGGCGTAGGGAACCCTCTTCCCAGAAATAAGAAGGCAAAAGGCGACGATCGAGAAATCAATGTACTGAGATTCCTCGATTGCGCCGTGATCAATCGCCTTAATCTATCATTAGAGATCGACTTTGATACGGTCCGAGGTCTCTTCGTCGAAGGAGAGCCGATCTTCGAAGGTGCGGAGATATATCACAAGACCCATTCTGAGATCGCGGTTAGAAATGAACGCTGTATCAAAGGCTACTTTTTGCCTGATTTAGAGTGTCTGGGGCTTGCGATTGAGGTCTAACGCTCAGGCGCTTGATATATTGTCGGATATATCACTTGGAAGCGTTTTGGTGCCCAGTTTGGTCACCCAACCGCTTTTGATTGCGTGCCCGGGCTATTTGTCGCGTCAAGTCCAGATTTCTTTCAGAAATCTGCCGCACCGCGGCGCGAAGCGGACTTGACCCGTCAAATCGCCCACCAACAATTAGCTGTGGCCTTTGGTGTAGGCAGGGCCTGCACCAAAGCCTTCTAGACGAAAAACTCTAAGCACCCACATAAGCTGCCCACAAACCAAAACGGCGACCCCCGAAGGGATCGCCGCTGGTAATTTCAGCAGAAATGAACAGCTTAGTCGCGACGGCGACGGGGGCGTTCGCTGCGCTCGCGGGGTTGTTCGACCTCTTCAACCTCGCCACGCTCAGCGCGTTCGGCTTTCAGCTTTTCTTCAATGTCTTCGCCGGTGGCTTGGTCGACGACTTTCATTGACAAGCGGGTTTTACCGCGATCGTCAAAGCCCATCAGCTTCACCTTCACGGTGTCGCCTTCTTTGACGATTTCGCCGACCGTCGCGACCTTGCGGTTCGCGAGTTGCGAAATATGGACCAAGCCGTCCTTGGCGCCGAAGAAGTTCACAAAGGCACCAAATTCCATGACTTTGACCACTTTGCCTTCATAGATTTTGCCAACTTCGGCTTCGTCTGTGATGCTCTTCACCCACTTCACAGCGGCATCGATCTTGTCTTGGTCGGCTGCGGCAACTTTTACACTGCCATCATCTTCGATCGAGATTTTCGCGCCAGTCTTTTCCACGATTTCGCGGATGACCTTACCACCGGTGCCGATCACTTCACGGATCTTGTCGGTTGGGATCATAAAGGACACGATCTTTGGCGCAAAGGCGTTAAGCTCACCACGGGCACCGGTCAAAGACTTCGCCATTTCGCCCAAAATGTGCATCCGGCCTGCATGGGCACGTGTGAGGGCGACCTTCATGATCTCCTCGGTGATGCCGGCAACCTTGATGTCCATTTGAAGCGAGGTGATGCCGTTTTCAGTACCCGCTACCTTAAAGTCCATGTCGCCCAGATGATCTTCATCACCCAGAATGTCGGTCAGAACTTCGAAGCTGCCGTCATCTTGCAGCACAAGGCCCATCGCCACACCGGCAACTGGCGAGCTGATTGGCGCGCCTGCGTCCATCAGCGCCAAAGAAGCACCACAAACCGACGCCATCGAGGACGAGCCGTTGGATTCAGTGATCTCTGACACCAAACGGATGGTGTAGGGGAATTGTTCTGGGGTCGGCAGAACGGCTTGCATCGCACGCCAAGCCAGCTTGCCGTGACCGATTTCGCGACGACCAGCGCCACCCATGCGGCCAACTTCACCCACCGAGTATGGAGGGAAGTTATAATGCAGCATGAAGCGCTCTTTATAGGTGCCCTCTAAGCTGTCGATAAATTGCTCATCATCGGCTGTGCCCAAAGTGGCAACCACAAGCGCTTGGGTTTCACCGCGGGTGAACAAGGCCGAGCCGTGTGCACGTGGCAATACGCCTGCTTCAGAAACAATCGCACGCACCTTATCGACTGGGCGACCGTCGATGCGACGGCCTTCCTTCACAATGGCATTGCGGACGATATCGCTCTCGACTTCCTTACAGACCGTCTTGAACAGCGAACCGTCCATGCCGTCTGGGTTGGTTTCGGAGCTAACCAAAGCCGCTTCGGCACGCTTCTTTGCGGCACCAACAGCGTCTTGACGCGCGCCCTTGTCGGCGATGCGGTAAGCGGCGTCGATCTCGGCACCGATCATGTCCTTGACGGCTTTGTTTTCGGCGCTGTGGTCTTCAGCTTGGAAGTCCCAAGGATCTTTGGCGGCTTGCTCGGCCAGCGAGATGATCAGATCGATCACAGGCTGCATTTGCTTGTGCGCGAAGGAAACCCCGCCCAACACCACTTCTTCAGACAATTCGTAGATTTCGGATTCAACCATCATCACGGCGTCAGCGGTCCCTGCGACCACCAAATCCATGTCGCTTTCTTTCAGCTGATCGACGGTTGGGTTCAGCACATATTCGCCATTGATATAGCCAACGCGTGCTGCCGAGATTGGGCCCATGAATGGCAAACCAGACAGAACCAAAGCAGCCGAAGAAGCCACCAATGCGACGATATCGGGATCATTTTCCTGATCGTGCGACAAGGTGGTGATCACGACTTGCGTTTCGTTCTTGAAGCCTTTGGCAAACAAGGGACGGATTGGGCGGTCGATCAAGCGGGAAACCAAGGTTTCCTTTTCAGTTGGGCGACCTTCGCGCTTAAAATAGCCACCTGGGATGCGGCCAGCAGCATAGAATTTTTCTTGGTAGTTCACGGTCAACGGGAAGAAATCGATCCCCGGCTTGGCCGAACGCGCACCAACAGCGGTCGCGAGAACTTGGGTGTCGCCATAGGTAGCCAGAACGGCCCCATCGGCTTGGCGCGCCATGCGGCCAGTTTCCAGTGTCAGCGTACGTCCGCCCCATTCGAGCGAAACAGTCTTTATGTCAAACATCATCATTCCTTCTGGCAGATCATGGGGCCTTCCCCATGCTGCCGCCTACAAAACTTGGAACAGGCCTTCCTGAACCAAGGGGTCCGGCGTCCTTGCCGGAGAAAGCCCTCACCCTATGCGAGAGCCATCTTTCATCTTGCCCCGATTGCCGATTTTACGGGAGGGGCAAATAGCAAAAGGGCGGCGCATCTCGCACCGCCCTGATTGGTTTTGTCACGACGCCTTAGCGACGCAGACCATGCTTGGTCAAAATGGCCTGATAACGTGCCACATCGCGGGACTTTACATAGTCCAGCAAACGGCGACGCAACGACACCATGGCCAACAGGCCGCGACGGGAGTGATTGTCCTTCTTGTGCATTTTGAAATGCTCAGTCAGGTTCACGATACGCTCTGTCAGGATCGCGATTTGTACTTCTGGGCTGCCCGTATCGTTTGGGGCGAGGCCGTGTTCTTTCATGATTTCGAGCTTACGCTCTGGTGCTACCGACATCGTGGTTCCCTTTGGGTTGGCGGCGGGTTCAATCGCTCGCACTGAGTTGAAACACACGGACCGGTTCAAACCGTCCCGCGCGTGCGTCTCCTATAGCGACGGCTTGGCCTTGAAGGGTTGCCAGTGCTGCGCGGCTCATGTCTTCGCCGGATACAACACGGGGTCTGCGCTTAGAGCGCAGCTCTTCAACCTGGTGGGGGAGAAGAACAATCCCGCGGCCTTGCCGCAACCTGAAAGCCTCTTCCGCTGTTACGGCCAGCGCCGGGATGTCGTCCAGCGCGGTCTCAACTGGCAAAAGGCTGTCGGACGCGGCGTCGCTATTGCACACTTCCTGCAGCTTTTCCAGTGTTATTGCTGCGCTCTCGTGGAATGGACCGACCGACGTGCGGCGTAACGCGCTCACATGACCCTCAGCCCCCAAGGCGGCTGCGAGATCACGGGCCAAGGCGCGGACATAAAATCCCTTGCCACAGCGGCACTCAATGGTGGCGTGATCCGCGTCAGGCACATCGACCAGACGTGCTTCAATGAGCAAAACCGTGCGCGCTTTGAGCTCCGGCACTTCGCCATCGCGCGCCAGATCATAGGAGCGCTCCCCCGCCACTTTAATCGCGCTATAGATGGGCGGGACTTGTTGGATCTCACCGATAAAGCCAACCAGAGCAGCCTCGATTGCCTCTTTGCTCGGCCGAACTTCAGATGTGGCGATGATTTTGCCTTCGCGGTCTTGGGTATCGGTTGAAGCACCCCATTCGACCGTAAAGCGATAGGATTTCTCAGCCTCCATCAGCCAAGCCACCGTTTTGGTGGCTTCGCCAAGCGCGATCGGCAGAATACCCGTCGCCAAGGGGTCCAGCGTCCCGGCGTGGCCGGCCTTCTTGGCGTCAAACGCCCGACGCACGCGCGTCACCGCGTCGGTGGAGGTTAAATGCAGGCTTTTATCTAAAACGATCCACCCGTGAATGTCTTGGCCCTTCTTGCGCCGCGACATCAGGCCTCATCCGCCGGCTTGATCAAATCGGCGCGAACCTTAGGATCGTTGAAAAGATCATTCATCTTCAAGGCCGCATCATAAGACGTATCAGCCAAGAAGCGCAGGTCTGGGGTAAACTTGCTTTCAAGCGCCCGCCCGCATTCGCCACGCAGGAACTTAGACGCGCGATTGAGTGCCTTAGCAATCTCTTCACCATCTTCGAGGCCAAGGGCGGCCACAAACACATTAGCATGCTTAAGGTCTGGGCTCATGCGAACTTCGCCCACCGTGATGCTTTTATCGACCAAGGCAGGATCGCGAATATCGCCCCGACGCAGGATTTCGACCAGCACATGACGAATATTTTCCCCCGCCCGCAATTGCCGCTGGGTCGGGCCGCTTTGCCATGAGTTAACTTTCAAAGCCCGTGCTGGGATCGACCAGTCAGGAGCGGTTTATGTCAATTGCCCGCTGTTCCAAAACAGCGCGGGCCGCTGGAGTAGCGGCTTGGCGGGCGCGAGGCAAGGGAAGCGCTGAGTGGCAAGTCTGGCGCCGCTATAAAAACATATCCCCGGGCCCCTTTACGTCGCCGGGTACCAGTCGAAAGGCCTTGCCATTATCTTCAAGGCTCCAACTTAGAAACAAGGCCTCTGTTATGTTTATCGCCCGCCCGACAAGCGCAGAGGTGTTTTCGGCTTAGATAAAAGTACGATGTTCACCGAAACATATCGGTCGGCACTTTTATGTCACCCGGAATATTCCGATAAACCGTCAAGTTTTCAACGTCGCATTGCCTCATGATATAACTTTCAGCGAACATCATTAATGCGCCGACGAGTTCGATATTGTTTTCGCATGAGACCTTCATGCGCCGCTCATGTTGCGCGAACGTCAACAGAACTTCTCCATAATAGGCCAATCCATCCTCGTAATCGGGAGTGCCTTCCTCTTTGGGAGGGTGCAATAAAATGGCTACTTCAAATGCTTCTGACTGGCCGTCTGAATTTTGAAAATGAAGCGTGTGAGGTCCTAGTTCGATCATTGCCGATCTCCTTTGCTTTAATTGGATTGGGACGTGTCAACGAAACATCTGCCCAGCGCCGTCACAATCTCCAACCAAATTGCGATAAACGCGGCCTCCTTCGCGCAAGCAAATCCCGCGAATATAGGCCTCTCCGATCATGAAACCAACTCCGACAAGGGCAAGCGTGTTGTGCGCCGTTATAGGGAGACGCCTTTCACCATCCTCGAATTGCACAAAGACCTCACCAACCTCACTGACATAATTGACCCCTTCGCCAAGGTCGCGAGTTACCTGACCTAAGAAATTGATGGTTACGTGAATTTCTTGCTCCTCGCCGTCGTCGGAAAGGTATGTAAGGATGTGTGGGCCTAAGGACTCCATTTTCAACCCCATCGATGATATCGGCCGTTATATAGCGGTGTCCTGATGGCGTGAATGCCGCCGCCATATAAGCACTCCGAATAGCGATCCATGGCCGTAGCTTCGCATATTCTAAATATTTTCGGCTCTTCGCCGTTTCGGCGTCCAAATTGTTTCGCTGTCTGTGAACAAGTTTTCAAATCATTGTTTAAGTTAATGTCGCACTGGCGATTTACCCTGTCACTCTCACTTGCTCTTAAATTCCGTGAAGGACTCGATCTTGGCCGCTTAACCGCCCCGCCTCTGGGTGCTGGCAAAGAACCAACCGTCGGCTTTTGTTAGGGAATATGCAAAAAGGGCGTCTTGGATTGGCCCGATACTTCTGCCGCATAGGTGCCTGCCGCGCGCTGTATGCCAACGCCTCCAGCAATCAGCGGCAGTGACGTTTGTGACGCCGCACGCGGTATCTTGGCCAAAGTTTGCGGTGGTGGTGCCTTTGATGGCGCAGGCGGAGGTAACGGCTTTCGGGCGGGGGCTCTTTGGCCAGACCCACCGCCTGTATTCGTCCATTGACCGCCGGTTGGGGTGCCTTGCGGGGCACGGGGTTGGTTAGGGTCAAATTTGACCTCAGTTGCGCTTAGGCGTTGTCTCAGCGCTAACTTAACTTCGGCGATGGCGCAGCGCGCGTCCCGTAAATCGTCGCGTATTTGCTTTAGTCTGTCGAAAGTCATGTCCGCTAGCCTCTCAAGCACGCCTTGGCGTTTGAGAGGCTAGGTTAGAGATGAACCAAAGAGTCGAGGATAAGGCGAACCCTATCCACCCTCTAAAGCAAGCCCTTGCTTCTAGACGGGGCTTGCCGACATGACTGGAGGTCTAAGTTTACCGTTGTGCAACAGGAAGAATGCCGCCTTACAAACTGCGCTTGATGATCTGCACGTCAAAGCATTCAATCAGATCGCCTTCGCGTAGGTCTTGATAGCCTTCAAATGCCATACCGCATTCTTGGCCAGCCAAAACTTCGCTGACTTCGTCTTTAAAGCGCTTCAGAGTGGAGAGCTTGCCTTCATGGATGACGACATCATCGCGCAGCAAGCGAACACCGCAACCGCGTTTGATATTGCCTTCATTGATCTTGCAGCCAGCAATCTTGCCAACCTTGGTGATGTTGAACACCTGTAGGATTTGGGCATAGCCCAAGAAGGTTTCCTTGCGCTCTGGCTCCAACATGCCGGAGAGAATGTCTTTCACATCATCCAAGAGATTGTAGATGATGGAATAATAACGGATCTCAACGCCTTCATGCTCGGCCAAGTCGCGCACTTGCTTGGGTGCACGTGTGTTGAACGCGAGAATGGGCGCGCCAGAAGACTTGGCCAGCAGCACGTCGCTCTCGGTAATCCCGCCAACGGCTTGGTGGATAACTTTGGCGCGCACTTCTTCGGTCGACAATTTTTCGAGCGCTGCGGTAATGGCTTCGGCAGACCCACCGACATCGGCTTTGACGATGAGGGGGAATTCCTTGACTTCGGCATCCTTGATGCGCGCCAACATGGCTTCCAGACCTGAACGCGCGGTTTGGCGCACGACGACCTTTTCCCGCTTCATGCGGATCCGATAGTCGGTCACTTCGCGGGCGCGGGCTTCATTCTCGACAACCACAACCACGTCACCGGGTTCTGGTGTGCCGTCGAGGCCGAGGATTTCAACGGGCTGCGATGGCCCTGCAGACTGCACAGTTTGGCCGCGCTCGTCATTGAGGGCGCGGACGCGACCCCATTGCGTTCCGGCAACCACCAAATCGCCACGCTTGAGCGTACCGCGTTGCACCAGAACGGTGGCAACAGAACCACGCCCCTTGTCCAATTTGGCTTCGATAACCGTACCTTCTGCGGCGCGATCTGGATTAGCTTTGAGATCCAATACTTCTGACTGCAGCAGGATGGTTTCAAGCAGCGTGTCCAGATTGGTGCGCTCTTTGGCAGAAACAGGCACCCACAAGGTGTCACCGCCGACAGCCTCGGTCAGAACTTCATATTGCAGAAGCTCGTTCAAGACCTTTTGTGGATTGGCTTCTGGCTTGTCGATTTTGTTGACCGCCACAATGATAGGCACACCAGACGCTTTGGCATGGCTAATGGCTTCCACGGTTTGAGGCATGACGCCGTCATCGGCCGCAACCACCAGAACCACCACGTCGGTGATGCCGGCACCACGGGCGCGCATGCTGGAGAAGGCAGCGTGGCCCGGCGTGTCCAAGAAGGTCACGCGCTCACCACTGGCCAAACGAACCTGATAGGCCCCGATGTGCTGGGTAATGCCACCGGCCTCGCCTTTAACTGTATCGGTAGAGCGGATCGCATCGAGCAAAGAGGTTTTACCATGGTCAACGTGACCCATGATGGTAACAACAGGCGGACGTGGCACTTGGTTGGCGTCGGTATCGGCCTCGCCTTCCAGACCAATTTCGACGTCAGATTCTGCGACGCGCTTCACGCTGTGACCAAAATCAGTAACGATTAGTTCGGCGGTATCGGCGTCGAGATTATCGGCGCCTTTCATCATCTGACCTTGCTTCATCAGATATTTGATGACGTCGGTCAGGCGCTCTGCCATCCGATTGGCCAATTCGGCCACCGTGATGACTTCCGGCACGACGACTTCGCGCACTTGCTTGGTCTGCTCTTGACCCTTCAACATGCGCAAACGACGGTCGCGTTCCTTTTCACGGGCACGGCGGACCGAAGCAAGCGAACGCTGACGGTCGGAATCGTCACCCAAAGCAGAAGTGATCGTCAGCTTGCCCGAGCGGCGTTGTTGCGCGCCCTTGGCCCGCGAAACGGGGGGCGCACGAACGACGGCAACCTTTTGCCGTTTTACACGACCGCCCAATTCGGACAGCAAGTCACCGTCTTCACCTTCTTCACCGGCAGGGGGTTCGCCAGCATCTTCATCACCAGCGGCCCCTGAAACAGGTGCCTCAGTCTCATAAACCGCAGGTGCGGCTTCTTCGCGGCCACGCGCAGGGCTAACGGATTGCACGTCGGCTGGGACTTGTGTGGCGGAGCGACGGGCCTCAACGGCCTTTTGTTCTTCGTCGAGTTGACGTTTGCGTTGCGCTTCGGCTTCAGCGATCTGACGCTCTTCATCGGCGCGACGGCGGTCAGCATCTTCGCGACGTTGGCGCAACTCAGCTTCCGCCAATTGCTGTTGACGGCGAGCTTGTTCTTGTTCGCGGGCCCGCTCTAGCGCGGCCATGCGCGCCTTCATTTCACTATCGGACAGACCGAGCGTTTTGGTCGTGCGCGCGGGTGCTTGTCGTGACTCTTCTGCGGGTGCGGGTGCCGCAGGCTTCGGAGCAGGCGCTGCGGCCACAGGCGGTGCGGCAGGACGAACAGGCGGTGCGAAGGCAGGTTTAGGAACAGCTCCTTGAGCGCCTGCGGCGGGCGCTTCCCCGGGGCCGATCGTACGCTTCTTCTTGACCTCAACCACAACTTGATTGGTGCGCCCATGCGAAAAGCTCTGGCGAACCGTGCCAGCGCCCACATTGCGGGAAAGGGTTAGAGGCTTGCGCCCCGATTGATTTTCGTTGTCGTTACCGTCGCTCATGCTCATCCTTGCGCACTCATTGGCGCGTCGTAAAAATTCTACCGACCTTTGGCCCCAAAATTAGGTCCAGCAAGCACAAAAACCGCCGTTCGAGCAGGATTACCGCCCGGGCGTTCTGTGCCGGTCAAGATCGGCTTCGTCCAGTTCCAAATGGTCCTGCAACCTATATATATAGGTGCCGTCCCTTGGCCAATCATCGGGCACTAATGGAATAAAACCCGCTAAGCGCCTGATGTCCGTCGTCCAGCTGTCTGCTAAACGCCCTGGCATTAAGATAGCATGTATCACAACATCGCGTCCTAACGCCATGCCCATTTCCACCCCCGTGAAACAGCCTGCAGTTGGTACACCGCCCCATGCCAGCGAAAGTCCGTCCAATTTGCCGCGACCGTCAGGTGATCCGTCAACGGCCTCAATGCGCCAGGCAGGCTTTGCCGTGCGCAAAGCAGAGGCCACTTGATCATTGCCAAGCACAATTTCACCCGCTTTTCGAGCGATGGATAGCTGGCTTAAGCAACGTTGTCTCAAACCCTCGACGATCTTGTCCATCAGATCGTCGCGTGGCTTCGCCTCGCGCTTTAGGCCGCGCGAGAATGCGCCCTTCTTAATCGCTAGACTGACAGCGTCCCGCGTTGATGTAACCCAAACGCCTCGCCCAGGTGCACGCGCGGCTGGGTCTGGAAAGACCCAGCCGTCGGGATCGGCCACAAATCGGATCAGTCCAGCTTCAGGCTGGACCTCTCCGGTTGCTATGCAGCGCCGGACACGTCCAGCGCCTTCACGTCGCTCACTCTTGTCCATCGGCGGCAACTTCCGCCTCTGCTTCGGCTTCCTCAACGGCGGGAGCCTCGACCCAGCCCATGGCGACGCGCGCAGCCATGATCAACGCATCGGCATCCTCCGCGCTCATGCTCATACCTTCAAGCAAGCCCGGGAAGCGGGTCTTTTCGCCATTTTTGATTTCAAACCAACCGCGCAGATCGTCGGACACGAGGCCGGCCACATCTTCAACATTCTTGACGCCGCCTTCGCCCAATTTAATCGCGACTTCCAAGGTAACGCCAGGCAAGCCCAGAACCTCGTCCTCGACACCCAAGGTGGCGCGTTTGGCATTGAGTTCGTTTTGAGCGCGCTCAATAAAGTCGCGGGCGCGGGCTTGCAGCTCTGCCGAGACGTCTTCGTCAAAGCCTTCAATCTGCAAAAGGTCGCCCAATTCTACGTAGGCCAATTCTTCGATGGTTTCGAAGCCTTCGGAAACCAAGAGACGCGCCATCATTTCGTCGACGTCGATCGCGCCCATGAACAATTCGGTGCGGCTGTTGGCTTCTTTTTCGCGGCGCGAACGCTCTTCTTCTTCGGTCAGAATATCAATTGACCAACCCGTCAATTGGCTCGCGAGGCGAACGTTTTGCCCACGGCGGCCGATGGCCAAG
>VYKS01000735.1_pt1 | contig 12362 bp, 7 predicted proteins | sample 5114511 | NCBI WGS metagenome assembly VYKS01 (sample SAMN12291795, study PRJNA351875) | freshwater metagenome | isolation source: freshwater lake | place: USA: Michigan, Gull Lake | collected 2011-07-05 | reverse complement strand
TTCGAGTTCAAGGGTTCAACTCAATCGAGCCATTCACTACCGCCCACTCAGGGGATTCAAACCAATTTCATTTTAACATAAAGCCGTCCTAAAAGGACGGGGCTTTAACCCAAAATTTTGGTAAAGACATCGCCGCCAGATTTGATGCGATTGGAAAAATGACGGCGTAAATTGCGCCCTTCCTTGAGAATATTCAAGGTAAAGGCGGTTCCTGAGTTAATTAGGCGATCGGCGGCTTGTTCGTCAGCAACGGCGATAATTAGCCCCGGGGGGTTAAAACTGGCTTGGGATACCCAAGAGGTCAGGAAACCAGCATGATCCTCGCCCTGACGAGTGGTGAGAACAGAGAGGGAACCGACAATCCGACCAACGGCCTGGGCAGTGCGATCGATTTGTGTTTCAGTCATTCCCTGTTGGGGAACCCGCAATTTTTTGGTTTTTTTCAAGGTCCGGGCGAAGGTTTCTCCGGCTAAATAACCTGCTTGTAAACAGCTTTCTGTGGGGCTAAAACGCACGCGCAAGGATTCAAAACCGAGGCGATAATTGGCATCTTTGAGTTTAGTTTCAATTAAATCTACAGCTTCCCCACTCCAACCGTAGGAACCAAAAACACCGGCTAATTTAGTTTTTGCTGCCGTGGAAAGAACGATTCCTAAAGCGGTTTGGATCTGGGTGGGAGCGTGACCGGCTAAGGTGGGAGAACCGATAATAAATCCGTCACAATTTTCGATCGCTTGACTAATTTCGGCGGGGGTGGCAAACTCACAATTTATTGATTCTACGGCTAGATCATTTTCTAATAATCCCCGTTCGATCGAGCGGGCCAGGGTGGCAGTATTTCCGTAGGCAGAAGCATATAATAAAGCCACTTGTAGAGGTCGAGTTTTTTGTTCTTGACACCAATAACGATAATCGTGGGCAAGACGACTAAGACTATAACGAATTATCGGACCGTGGGCGGGTGCATAATATTGGGCGGGAAATTCTTTAATTTTGTCGAGGGCTGTTTCTACCGCTTTGGATTGCACGGCATGGAGACAATCAAAATAATAACGACGATCCGCGTCTAATTGTTTCCAATTCTTATCCCAAAGAGCGTCACTGCACAGATGCACACTAAAGAATTTATCGCTGTATAAAATTTGGGTTTTTTGGTCAAAAGTGCAGATACCATCAGGCCAGCGCGGCGTAGGGACATTAATAAAACTTAGTTGATGACCTTGCCCTAAATCAAGGATTTCATCGGTTCGTATGCCAAAAATTTGTGCATCGGGAAAGGCATTTTTAAGGGTATTGACGGCAGATTTAGAACAGAGGATGGTGATTTGATGGGTTTCGGCTAATAATGCCTTTAAAGTGACGATACGATTGGGATTAACGTGACTGAGAATCAGATAATCGAGACGATGTAAGGAGATATATTGACGAATTTCTTCTAAATAAATTTCGGTGAAGGATTCTCCAGGGGGATCGATTAAGGCGGTTTTATCACCACAGATAAGATAGGAATTAGCGGTGGTTCCCCGTTGACGAGCATATTCTATTTCAAATTTTAATCTGTCCCAAGTACGGGAGCGAAAAACCAAAGTTTTATCGGCAATTTCTGCGGTTTGAACATCGCGGGAGCGATTATTAATAGCAGGATTAGGAATTAAGGTAGTAGCGCTCATAATTGTTCAGTTGGGGGATAGGGGATAGGGGATAGGGGATAGGGGATGGGGGATAGGGGATGGGGGATAGGGGATAGGGGATGGGGGATGGGGAGAATAAATAGAAAAAATCTCCTGCCTTTTGCCTCCTTGCCTCCTTGCCTCCTATCTCCTGATTACTGATTACTGATTAAATTTTGCTGTTTATTTCAGTTAATTCTTTAACTAAATGTTGACGATAACGTTCAGAAACTTTTTGTTCAGGATCGATACCTTCAAAGGTGGGAGGAAGCCAAACTCTTAACACCATTAATGTACCAAGAACTATTAGAAAAGCACAGGCAGCTAATACTTGTGTCCAATTAGTTTCTAGGACTCCTCTGACAATTAATTCTCGCAAAACCGAGACGATAGAAACTTCCACGGCAACACCGATAGAAACTCGTTTTTCTTGCAAATAAATAATCAACAATCGGAACAATTCTACTAGAATTAAGAGGAATAAAATATCGGCGGTAATAATCCGAAATTGAATCGGTGGCAGCAGAGACATAAACATTTCTCTGACTTCTAACACCATAAAGCTAAATAAACCAATACAGAGAGAAATGACAATTAAATCTTGAATCATTTCTAAGACTTGCACTACTCGCACCATCATTGGGGAAGGGTTTTTAATTGGTTCGTACATTTTATTTCTCCTAAGATTGATAGAATTGGGTGTTTCAGTTATCAGTGAGCAGTAAACAGTAATCAGTGAAAAGAAAGCGGCAACTTCCTACTTAACACTATCCACTGAACAATCAAATCTGATAACTGATAACTGATAACTGATAACTGATAACTGATAACTGTTAATAATGGTTGCCAACTTTGCGATGATGGACAGCAGTTAAGACATCTAAACGGGCAACTCGTCCAGTATTAACGGTACAATAAACTACCCAATGATCGTCGCAATCTAAACGACTGGTTACTTCACATTCTATGTAAGCTAAGGCATCGGCTAAAATTGGTGATCCATTATTGGCAGTATAGGTTTTAATGCCTTCAAAACGATTGGCACCGGGAGAGAAACGCTTGAGGAAATGTTTCATTAATTTCTGGTAATTATCCTCAGCTAAAACATTTAAAACAAAGGTATCGCTAGGCTGTAAAAAGGATACCATTGCCCGATCTTTGGCCACTGCAATCGCCACACCTAAAGGATTTAAACTTGCTTGTGTCACCCAAGAGGCAATCATGGCACTAGATAAATCGGCTTTTTGGGAAGTAATTAAGTACAATCCGGTGCTAATACGGCCTAAAGCTCTTTCTAAGTCGTTGTTAATCGATTTAATTTGTTTAATCGTTTTTTCTCGGCTTAACCATTGGCCGAGGTCGGTTCCTGCTTCATCGGCAATAAAATCGAGGGATTGATTGGGGTTGTCTTTAACTAAAAGAGGAGGAAAAGCTTCGATCGCGACCATTTCCTGTAATTTATTTCTCAAGGGAAAAATTGGTTCATCTTCCCCACCTCCTGACTCAAATAATCCTACCGCTTGTTTGCCATTAACTGCAGCAATAATTGTGCTTAAAATCGTCTGGTTAGTCAGGGAAGATTGGGGAGGCATTCCGATGACAACTCCCTTAGACTGATTGATTAATTCTCTGACTTCGTGGGGATCAGCATTATTCATATCGACTAATTCTGTCACCACATCAGTTTTAGTCAGACCCTGACTAATCATAGTAGCTAAATGTTCGCTTTGTCCGTAATCTTGGGTAAAGAATACAGCCACTAAAGTATCGGCAGAAGTTTGTTCTTGACTCCAAGTTTGATAGCGTCCCACCCAATCAGAAATATGGTGTTTTAATAGGGGACCGTGACCGGTGGCAATGAGATTAATCTCAAATTTCTCGATTCTTTTAATTGCCCCTAAAACTGAACGAGCATTCGGTCGCATCAGACAGTCATAATAGGTTTGAAAATCGGCTTCTAGCAGCTCTTTTTCTCGATCGTAGGTTTGATCATCACAAAAGTGCATTCCGAAGGCATCACAGGTAAAAAGGGTGGCAGTTTTAGCATCAAAAGTGAAGATAGTATCAGGCCAATGAAGATTAGGGGCTGAAACAAATTCTAAGACATGACCATTGCCTAAATCTAAAGTATCACCACTTTTAACGATTAACTGTTTAAAGGGTCTGTGTACCATGTTTTCGAGGAATTGCATGGCAACTTTTGCCCCAACCACGGTAACTTCTGGGACTAATTCCAAAACTTCTTTGACTAAACCACTGTGGTCGGGTTCGGTGTGACTGATAATTAAATAATCAAGATGATTGATGTTGATTAGTTTAGTTAATTCGTCCAGATAAAGGCGATCAAATTTGCGGTGAGATGTATCAATTAGGGCGGTTTTTTCCCCTTGAATAACAAAAGAGTTTTGACATCCTCGCCGCCGTAAAACGGACGGCGATTCCTCACCACGCCACTTTTTTAGGGTGGTCGCTGAACGGGGTTGACGCTTCACGAAACCCCCTACTATCTGTGGTCAAGGTTCAGTTTTTAGCTTGGTTATCGCTTTTTCCATTGTAGCTTAAAGCCGTCGTAAAACGACGGGGTTTTAACCCAAATTTTCGATAAGTGGTACCGTTTTCTAAACCAAATTCGATATCAAAGCGCTCGCGATCCCAATCCAAACAGCGCAAGGTAAAAGTATTTTCGGCGATTTCTTGGATTTGTGTGGTTAAACGGCTGGTTTTAGCGGGTTTTGGGGTGATTAAAGCAACCATAATTTCTATCTCCCACAGGATTTGATTCGGAACTGCATTTGCTTAATTCCTATGGTGACTTGCTTTCAGCGATTTGTAAAATACCAATTACTCAAGTCAATGATTAGTTAAGTTTATATAACTTTTTCTCTATGGTTGTGGATATTAATTTGAGTGCCGGCCCTACAGAATCAAGACCTGAATACTGATTGTGCATCCTATCCACCGGTTAGCTTAGTCCTCGGTTTTAAAAACTGCCTAGAAGACAATTTATCCTTAAAATCAGCAATAATGGCAATTTCAAGCTGAAAAACGCCTCATAAGGAATTGTAAGAGCGATTTAAGTTTTATAAAAAACAGCTTCACACAATATTTTTACATATTTGTCAAGCTTTTTACATAATTCTTAATATTTATCCCGTTTTTGCTCTCTCGCTCTCCTCGGTTTTCTCGACCGAATCGCTAAAATGATTAGGGGTGTTTTGTTTTCGATGTCAGTCCATGAGTGAACCTGTAACCCTTGAGGATATTTACCAGCTATGCTGCGCTGGCGAAACGTTTTTTTGTCTTTGCTGAAGCGGTAATCCTTTTTAGTTCTTTTTCTAGGGATTCGGGAATTTTTGTCCAATCAATTAATTGGTGAACTTCCAGAAAAAAGAAGCATAAAAACGCTTCAAAATACTCGCTTAATGCTTCTTTCCAGGGTTCATCATAATTGGCGGTTGTTTGGTTCATGGGCTGCCTAACGCACCTTACAATATCTGTGGTTTTATCTAATAAAAACCACAGGGACACAGAGGACACAGAGTTTTTTTTATTGCGCTCAATTATCCCAGTCTGATCCAGTTACGGCGGATGGTTAATTTTGTTTTTTTGACGGAATTGATAGCCGCAAACACGCAATCTACACTCTTTTGGCATACTGTTTCTTGAGAACGGCTATAACGCCTAGTAGGATAAATAAACCTATATTTAGACTGGGTTCAGGTATAGTTACAGGGTTATTGGCGGGGACAATAGGAACAATTTGGCTCAACTGACTTGGATTAGTTGGATCATTAGCGGCTAAGGTTCCATCAGCAAAATTTGTTTGACTCAAATCTACATTTAGGATTAAATTAGAGCTACCTTTTCCGATAACTTGAAAGTGCATTAAGCTAAATTGTTCTGGTTGATTCAGTCCCAAGATTGAACCTAAACCGGCAGCAGGAAAAGATGCTCCCCCTAAGTCGGTAATTGTCCCATTAATGTTATTTAAGGTTCCTCCTCGAAAGAGAGGAAAGTTAGAAGTAACCAATGGACTGTTATTATCACCTGGATTAAAAGGAATGTCAATATTTTGGATTTTGTTTGCTTCAAAATTGAGATTGATAGCACTACCAGTTAATCCGATAGGATTACTATGAATATCCCTCATTAAGACTTGAGCAAAAAAGCGATCGCCTATATTTAAGGGATTATTTTGATTAAGGAATCCACCGGGGGTTCCTGCGATGTCTTCTATCAGATTAAATTCAATGGCTAAATTAGGCATAATTTTCTGTCAATTTGTGAATGGATAAGACTAAACCAGGTTGTAGATTACTCGTGGCACTCGTCGGTTGTGAAGAGCGATAGGGTAACGCATAAATTGAATGATAGAGGTGGTGCGTTACGGCAGATTGTTAATTTTATTTTTTTGACCTAACGCACCCTAAACTCTACACTTTTCATTGCTATAAATTAGGTTAGAACAAGCTTAGTCCGTAGTCAGAATTTAAGACTAAGAAGTCACCTAAATTGATTCCACCGTCTCCATTAATATCAGCAGTGGGATCGTATTTAGGACTACCAATACTACTGTTGAAAGCGGCTTGTAATGGTGCTAAGTCACCCCGATCTACTTTACCATTGTAAGTAATATCGCTGTTAAAGGTTGATTTACCAGTTAAGGCGACATTATAGGCTGTGTTATTGATAGCGTTACTGTGAATAACTAAACCATCATTGAGGTTAAAGCTTTCTCGCGCTGCGGTGGGTGCATAAGTTAATTGAACACGCCAAGTTTGTCCTGGATTGAGTAAGATATCTCCCTGACTGAAATCAGCGTTAGTGGTAACATTGGAGGCTTTAACTTCTATGTTGGAAATGGCGAGAATATCTTCGGCGTTAACTCCTGTATTGGTGATGTCAATGTATCGGAATGTGTCAGCAAATTTAGGACGAACTAGGTTACTGTTACTCCAACCTTGACGATATTGTGAGAGGGGAGTCCCGAAAGTAATCGCGTTTTTATCAATAGAGATCCTTTGTTCTGGAATATTGTTAACATTGACGGTGAGTTGTTTCTCATAAGATAAACCGCCTTGGTCTGTGGTTTTAACCCGAATACTGTAATTATTCTTGGTTTCGTAGTCGAAAATAGCGTTAGTTTTGAGTTGATTTCCGCTGATGGTAAAGAGACTGTTATCAGTGGAACCTATACCAGTAACTAAGCTATAGTTGAAGGTATTACCCGTATCGGGGTCAGTCGTGGTGAAGCTACCGATGATGGTATTTAGGGGTGAGTTTTCCTCGACGCTGTTGTTAGATAGGGTGAGATTTGTCGGGGTTTCATTGACATCGGTAACACTGACGGTGAGTTGTTTTTCATAAAATAAACCACCTTGGTCTGTAGTCTTAACCCGAATACTGTAATTATTCTTATTTTCGTAGTCTAAAAGTCCATTAACTTTGAGTTGATTTCCGTCGATGGTAAAGAGACTGTTATCAGTGGAACCTATACCAGTAACTAAGCTGTAGCTGAAGGTATTACCCGTATCTGGGTCAGTCGTGGTGAAGCTACCGATGAGGGTATTTAGGGGTGAGTTTTCCCCGACGCTGTTGTTAGATAGGGTGAGATTTGTGGGAGATTCGTTGACATCGGTAACATTGACGGTGAGTTGTTTTTCATAAGATAAACCGCCTTGGTCTGTAGTCTTAACCCGAATACTGTAATTATTCTTAGTTTCGTAGTCGAAAATAGCGTTAGTTTTGAGTTGATTTCCGTCGATGGTAAAGAGACTGTTATCAGTGGAACCTATACCAGTAACTAAGCTATAGTTGAAGGTATTACCAGTATCAGGGTCAGTAGTGTTGAAGTTACCGATGAGGGTATTTAGGGGTGAGTTTTCCGCGACAGAATTATTACTAAGGCTTAAATCGGTGGGATTTTCATTTTCGTTAACGTCGTTGACATTAATGGTCAAAGCTTTCTGGAAAACGCCACCGTTACTGTCAGAGGTTTGTACCCGAATACTGTAACTATTCTTGCTTTCGTAGTCGAAGATGGCGTTAGTTAAAAGGCGATTACCGCTAATTTGAAACAGACTATTATCTGTACTACCTGTACCCCCGATTAAACTATAGGTAAAGGGTTCACTACTATCCGGGTCAACTGTTGAGAAAGTACTGACTTCAGTACCAACAGGGAGATTTTCCGCGATAGAAGAAGTGTTTAAGGATACATCAGTGGGGGCTTGACTTAAGACCTGAGCATTGTCAATTTGATCAGTTAAAGCCGTTCCTGTATTCTCTGTAACTACATCCGTAATCGATTTAGTTCCCGCCCCGGCTTGTTGTAAATCGTTAGTAGTTTCACCCAAAGCCACTTTTTGGACTTGAGCAAATTCCTGTTGTAGAGACGCATTTGGCGTACTTGCGGCGATGTCTTCAATCTTTTGATTGGCTGCTGCGATGACTTGCGCAGCCCCATCGGCGATCGCACTAACATCTACATTGGTCAGTGTCGCCGCTTCTTGAATGACGGTTTGTAATTTGGTAGCATCGGTCAAATCTACGGGTGTTCCGCCTTGAATTTGACTAGCCAAGGCTGAAACGACATTTTTGACAATATCCCCCGTAGAAGCTGAGGAAGCCCCATCTAACAGTCCCGCAATTTGGGTAATGGCGTTTTGTACCTGGACTAAGGCGGCAAAAGTTGCCGCTCCTCCTGGAGTATTATTAGTCGTAGCGACGATGGGATCGATGTTGCTAAGATCAACACCAGCAGGAAGAGACAAAGCGGTGGTTACTGCTGTGTTTGCTTGTTCTACCGTTAACCCTTGAGAGACTAAATTCTCGACTAGGGAGGTTAAAGCGGTGATGGTAGTAGAACCCGCAAGGGCTGTGAGGGGCGTTTGTAAGGGTAAACCAGTTGCTGTATCTACACCGCCAAAGACTACTAGACGACCTTCTTCGGGGTCAAATACACCGTTAGCATTAGTGTCGAAGCTCTGGGGAATATCGAGGAGATAAAAGCCTGTTTGATCGGTAGTAGTAAAGGGTTCATTCGTATCGAGAACACCATCTTTATCCGCATCGAAGAAAACCGTCGCCCCAGCGACATAGTTATCAATAACAAAGCCGCTATAACTGGGATAGATGCGGAAGATATGATCGATACTAGCCTGTCCGTCCGTTACCGCAATTTTGACATCGAAGGGGACAAAGTAACGGGGAGGATTATTAGAATTGAGGTTTAAGTCTCCATTAGATTGAACCGTCAGGGTTAACCAGGGAGGAAGAGAAGTTCCATCCGCTTTTGTCGCTGTACCGGTTAACGCATTACCATCGGGATCGACATATACTCCAGGAATGGTAACGTTATTAACGATGGAACGACCCCAGAGGCGGTTTTGGATTTGGGGAGGGCGATTACCACTACCTTGGACGTAACCAAAGTTAACGTTACTAAAGATTTCGCTAGTGGTAATAGTTAGAACTTTTTCGGGAGGAGTGGGAAAGGTAAATTGCCAACCCACAGGGGTATCTACTTTCACTCGATAGGTTCCAGCGACTAAATTCTTAAACTCATAGCCGCCTAAGTTATCGGTGAGGGTATTGGTTTCTCCTGGATCACGGACATTATTATTATTTTGGTCGAGGTAAACTGTCCAAGCGTTTAAAGCTGGTTCAATCTGATAGTTTGTTCCATTGAAGTCCCAGTTCCAAATACCCGATTTATCGATATCGTTCCAGAGGAAACCGCTAATTTCTCCCTTAGTCCCTTGAAACCCTAAATAGTTAGATACACCATAAGGACTTTGGGCAGATGTAGTAAAAGAAACGGAAGTAGCACCAACAGAATTATTACCCTTAGTTGGCTGCCAATCAGCCGAAGGCAATTCAACACTAACCGTATAGTTGCCAAAGGGACGACTGCCAAAACTGTACCATCCATAGTATGACTGACTACTGGTTGTATAGGTACTATCAATGATTTGTCCGTTTTGGATCAGATTAATTTTCCAATGGGGTAAATTTCCACCAGGATACCACCATGAATTCGCTGTATTCTGGACATCATTCCAGATTAATCCAACAATATCACGATAAGTAGATTGATAACCGAAGTTAATATCAGAGATAGTCGATCCTGAATAAACAATGGGTTGAGAGGGACTATGGGTAGATTGCCAAGTATTTAATCCATCGGGGGATTCAACTGTAACGGTATAGCTAACGTTAGTAGGATTAACATTAGCAAAAGCACTATTAGGGTAATTTAATCCATGCTGGGCATCATAATACAAACCTGTCTGAGCATCGTAAGTCAATACGGAAGGTCGAAATTGATAAGTGTTTCCACTTGGACCTTGATATAAACCACTTGTCTGATCGTAGTACAAATCATAATCGGAAGGTGGGAAAGGGGAAACAGAAGAGAAAAAGTTATTAGGAGAATACTCGATAATTTGCCCTGAATTATAGTAGGAATCTTGATCAATATAGGAATTAACTCCTGTTCCTAATAAATCGAGGACTAGGTACTGGGGTAAATTAACGGAAACATTAGGTTTAATCTGATAATCATTACCTGTGCTTGGATCGTCATAGTAACCTGTATTAACATCATAAACTAAAGAAGAAGGAGGGGAAGAAGTAAACGAAGAAACTCCTGTAAACCCGTAATACCCATACTTATCAGTTAGGGTGGTTTGAACAGTTTGTCCGCTTACATCTTCCAAGCTGACTTTCCAACCGGCTAATCCTTTGTCATTAGAGTAGGAGTAGTTATCAAAGACACCATCTCCATAGAAATCATTCCAGACATAACCACTAATATCCCCATAATTGAGGCTAACATTTTGTTTGTAACCAAAATCAACATTGCTTTGGGTTGTAGCAGAAGCAACAGTAACTAAGCGAGAATTGGCTGGGGTAGGATTATAGTTGCCACTTCCTGTGTATAGCCAGGAAAACTGCACTGTGGAGGGGACAATAACAGTAACGTTATAATCTCCTGCTGTTAGACCGCCAAAATTATAGCGTCCCCAGGGGTCGGTTTTAGTTGCTGTTTCTCCTGCATCTAAAGTGCCATTGTTGTTGCTATCCAGAAAAACTGTCCAACCTACTAAGCCAAAATTACTATAATAGTAGTAGTGAATAGAAGTTGGATCATATTCATCCCGATTGTTATTGCTATTAGCATCATTCCAAACAGCCCCACTAATTTCTCCATAAGTGCCTGTACTGCCTGTATTATTAGAGTTATATAGCCCAAAGTTTGTATTATCAATTAATTGAGATTCACTAACCGAAACAGGGAATACTGGAGAATGAGTAAACTGCCAATTAGGATCAAGAGGGACAACCTCAATAGAATAGTCTCCTGGGGAAACTCCAGCAAAAACATAACGCCCCCCATTATCTGTTATCGTGCTACTAATCAGCGTACTATTTTGTAAAAGATTAACTGTCCACCCTGCTAAAAGAGACTCGCTTTGATTCTGGATACCATTATTATTAGCATCATTCCATAAACTGCCTTGAATTTGACCATAACTTAAGCGATAACCAAAATTGCCTTGATTAATTTCCCCAGTTGTGGTAGTAATTGTTTGTGTGTCAGAATATCCTATAGTTGGTTGCCAACTATCAGATTGTTTAACGACACTGACAGTATAATTAGTATTTGCTTCTAATCCAGTAAAGGTGTAATAACCACTGCCATCAGTGAAGATACTTTTTTCATTAGTATCTAAAATTCCGTTATTGTTGGTATCAAGATAAACTAACCAACCGCCTGAACTTTCTTCTGACCTGTTGTTGTAGTAATCTTGATAGCCGTTGCTATTAGCATCGTTCCAAAGATAACCTGTAATTTGGGTGTCCGGTTTTCGATAGCCAAAGTAATCATGGGATTGAAATCCGTATGATCCATACCATGGATAAGATTGAGCAGAAAGAGAAACGGGTTGTGTGGTACTTTCATAATAGTTTGTAGTTCGCACCCAATCTTGAGAGGGTAGGGTAACAGTTATTAAGTAGTCCCCCAAGGGTAAAGAACCAAAAGAATAATAACCAGAACTATCGGCAGATGTGACTTCGCTAAAACTAGGATCACTAGGTTTAGTTAGGGTAATTGTCCAACCAACAAATCCAGGTTCTTGAGAGCCATAATAATAGCCATAGTTTTGAGTCCCATTCCCGTCAAAATCATGCCAAAGATAACCCGTGATATCGCCGTAATACTGAACCATAGTTGACCTCCTAATTTCCTTTTTTGATTTTACCTAATATCCTAACGAAAGAGCTTTTGGCTGCTATAGTATTATTTATTCAGCCGAGTCAGCCTGTTTTCCACAAACTCAGCCAGTCTAGGTTAGGCTTAAGAAAAACTATCAAACCATCAATTAATCGTTTCTACTATTCTGAGAGCGTTTTTTTCTACCGTCAATAGGATATAAAATATGCTTATTTTTTTTTTTTTTTCTCATCAGGTTTATTCATGAATCAGAGAAAATCAAATTAGGGTCTGCTGAATCTAGCTAAAAACCTTACAGGAAAAGGCTTTTAGCTAGATTGAGAGTCGCTCAGGTGCCCCTGAATCTGCTAAAATCGCTTAAAACCCTTGCATCTTCTCTCATTAGTGCTAATGTACCGTAAAAGCGAGTTACCCTCAACCCCACCGGAAAACTTCGAGTTTCCCTCGGAGGG
>VYKS01000527.1_pt1 | contig 12372 bp, 11 predicted proteins | sample 5114511 | NCBI WGS metagenome assembly VYKS01 (sample SAMN12291795, study PRJNA351875) | freshwater metagenome | isolation source: freshwater lake | place: USA: Michigan, Gull Lake | collected 2011-07-05 | reverse complement strand
GCACGAACGCGTCAACGGGCACGCCGCCACCCGCCAGTCGGTGCTCGCGCGGCCGGTGATCGCGCCCTATACTCGACGGATAGTCGACCCGCCCCGATTGAAATTCCTATCCCGTTGGCATTGCTGGCGGACTCGGTCGCCGGGGCTGAATGAAGGGCCGTCCAGAACGACTCGAGATCGACGCTATCGTCGCCGGGGGCCGCGAGACCCAGATCGAGCAGAGCCGCTGCACAGCTGCACACGCCATCGATGACATCGTGCTGCGTCCGATTCAGGTGCGTGCTGCCGTCCCGCTTCTTCCGCTCTCCGCGAGGCGTTTCGAGATACTCTTCGAGGTCCTCGGCGATACCAGGGAGCACCATGCGTAGCGCCGCAAGCTGGTCACCCGCCGCCACGAGCGCCAGAAATTCATCGGCGCGCTCGTGTCCATCGCGAGCAAGACGGGCCAGCGTCCACAGCAGCCCACGGCCCTGCGCGCGCTCGATACGACCATCAGGGACCATGGCGAACGGCGCCGCGGGATTATCGGCGATGGCGCGGGCGCAGAGCGACCGATAGACGGAAAGCGCCCGTGTGAATCTGCCGCTGCCAACGCGATTTAGTGTGGCGGCAGCCAGCGCCATCTCGTGGGAGCTGGGCATGACTATGGGCGCGGTGATGGCACCGGCGGCCACCGCGACGCGGGCCACGGTCGTCAGCAGGTTCGCGGCCTGTGACGCGAACGAGTCTGAAGCCCGAACGAACGCGAGCAGGGGGCGAAAGGGCTCCGGCAGGAACCGCTGGCCGGTGCCACCCGGCAGCTGCGCACGTCGAGTGGCGCGGTACCCGAAGGTGAGGGCGAGCGCTGCCGCGACGGCCCCGGGCGCATCCGTGTGAATCGCGCGGGTGGTCGGCAGCGTGGCGAGGTCGGGGACCAGCACGCGAACACAGCGTTCCGATTCCGCCGAGACACCGGCCGCGTTGAGCGCGCGTGACAGGTACGATACCAAGCGCTTCTCTTGGCTGGCCGTGAGGTGACGGTGATCTCGCGTTCCGTCCGCCCGCTCCAGCGCAAACGCTGAACGTGTCTGTGCCGCGAATGCACGGAGCCGAGTAAGAAGGTCAGCGTGCGTGATTGGTGAGGTGTCGGTGGCGGGGATCGCCGGGGGTGTGCAACGGCTCATGTCAGGCCTCCAGTCGATACGGTGATTCCGCGGAAATCCGCGGCTGCATGCGTTCGGAGGGCAGGGTGAGCGTCGCGTTACGGGGGCGCGCATACGGCGGGTGGTGGATTCGGCATTCTCGTTCTCCCGTAACGCGGAGAACTGAATTCGCGGAAAGACGCGGAAGGCTGCGGAAGTGCGCGGTCGTGAACGACTTGCAGTTGAGGGCGTTTAGGGACGGGTGTCTGTGCTTTGAGGTGGTCAGTTCGTAACGGGTCATGGATTGGTGTTGGGGACACCAAGACCGTAGGAGGGCTCGTTCGACTTCCGCGACTTGCCGGATTTCCACGCGAGGCTGTAGACCCGGGCAACCCTACCCCAACCCCATGCATGATCGTCTGCCCTCCCGAATCACCATCTCGGCAACGGCCGCCCACTACGGTCGCTCGAGGCGCTGGGTGCGCCTGCACGTATCCGCGCTGAGCGAGGCAGCTCAGGCTGCGCTGCAGCCTGGGACGTACGGTCCCCGCCACGAGCGGGAGTTCGACCGCGCTGCCCTGTTCGCGCACCTCGATCACGTCCTCGGTGTCAGTACGGAAGCGGCGAGCGCACGCCTGCGGCACCTGGCTCGGTACGTGGGTAATACGCGTCGTCGCGAAGAAGCGGGGGCCGCGCTCTGTGAGGGAAGAGGGTGTCGCCACCGCGTCGATGGTCGCCGTCGGTTGTGTGATCATCACACCACCGCGCGGGCCCGCGAAGACCGGCGTCGGCGCATAGAGTCGCTGCGAACGGCGTAAACGCCCCGGCCATGTTGACTGAAGGTCGAGACAGAGACGTCGCAAATCGGGGCCCGTCAGAACCTGACGGGCCCCGAATAACTCAATTGATCAGAGCAGCCTCAGGCCGCGGCGAAGTATCGGAATCCGCCACGCACCTTCCGTTGGATGAGATGACCATCGGACAGTCGCTTGCGTGGTGAACGATGACCGCGGCGAATCGATGCTTCGCAGCCAGCTTGGATAAAGGGTAGAGCATGTCGCTCTCGAAGCGGGCGCGGAGGCGATGGCGTTGGTCATGCCGAGAGGGGGCGGCGAACGTGGCGCGCGCGCCGAAGCGTGCTGCTCGCCCTCCCCGCGCGGGGGATCGCCCGTCGGTTGTGGTCGCGGCGCTACGGCGTCCCAGCGAAGTAGATCCGCCAGTTCTTGGGCGCCGTGCGCATCATGTCGAGCCGTTGCAACGCCACGGGAAGCAGGCCGCGTTGCCCCGGCGTCAACACGGCGCGGAGATCCCGCTGCACAGCGGTCCACGCCAAGGCCCATCCGGCATTGACGGCCGCCTCTTGTCGCGCGAAGGCCGCGTCCGCATCCCACTGATCGTCCATTGCGGCGAGGTACGCGGCGAGCTCCGCGAAGATGGTGCGACGCGCGTCGGTGAAGCGGGTGCGCATGACCGTCAGCGACTCGACCTGCACGCGCGACAGAAACAGGGAGTCGGCGAGCCGCAGCGTCTGCAGATAGGGGTCCGGCGTGTTGTTGGCGTAGCGTCGCTCGAAGTCCGCCGCCGAGAGACGTGGCCCGGGACGTCCTTTTCGACCGGGCTTGAGCCAGCGATCCAACTGTTGGCGTTGCGCGGGGGGACTGAGCTCCAGCTTTACGTCGAGCGTCACGCGAAACGGCTCCCCGCGCAGCCGGTCCGGGCCACGTGATTGTCCCACGCGCGGGTTCACCTGGTAGGCGAACGTGCGGGTGGTCGCGTCATACCCGCGCACGGCATACAGCACGGGGTCGGGATCGGGGAGTTGGCCCCAGCCGCGAGTCGTGGGGCCATGCAGCAGCCGGTCGAGCCCTGCGACGGGGTTGGTGAAGTTAAGGCCGAACGACGTTCGGCGTCCGCCCAGGCCGAGCCGTGGCGTGAACTGCAGTTGGGCATTGCCGAAGACGCTCCACGGGCCACGGCAGCCCTGTCGCGCGGCGGGGATGCCCTGCGCGCGCTCGAGGCAAGCGCGGGTCCGCGGGTCCGCGGTCGCGAGCAGGCGCGTCATAACCTCTGCAAGCGCGGGGGGCGTGGTGGCGCTCGCCGGATCGACGACGAAGGCGCGGTCGTTCGCCAGCCCGTCGCCATTCACGTCCTGATCGACGAGAAAGGTGTAGGGCAGGCCACTCTGCGCCCGCAGGAAAGCGGTGGCCGACCAGCGCCCACGGACGACGCCGACCTGCGCGCGGACCTGATGCCGCACATCGAGGAGCCCCGGCGCCCACGTGAGGCCGCGCGGATCACCGAACGTGTCGCCGTCGAGGCCGCGCGCCGCCTCCCGGACGCCGCCGAGCGTGTAACTGCCGCTGAGATGCAGCCAAGAGGTGAGCGGCGTCGCGGGCTGCACGGCCGCCGTGATCGACCAGGCGTGCGCGCGTCCGTCGCTCACCCATTCGGTCACGGGGCCCACCGTCGGGACGCGGCGAGCGGTCGCGGTGGTGAGCGCCCCCGCCGAGCTGATCGCGTCAGGCTGGACGAACACCGGTCGTCCTTCGCCGGGCAGGGTAAACGCCGGGGTCTCGCGAAGATTGCGGGCTTGGCGGGACGGGAGTCCTCGCGTCCGGCTCGCGATGCCCTCGAGGGTCCACGCAAGCCCAGCGGTCGTGGCCTGGTACGCGAGATTCGCACGCCAGCTCAGGGGTGGGCGCCAGGATCCGGACACCTGCTGGATGGCGCGGGCGTCGTCCTGCCAGCGTCCTGGGGCGTCGGGGCGACAGTCGCGGAGCGTCCCGGTCCACGAGACATCGGGGACCGCCTCGCCGACACAGTCGACGCGCGAGGGGATGCCATTCGCCGCGCGGGTGCCCGCATAGACGCCAGGGCCTAGCAGCGGGGTGAAGGCGCCGATGCCCCCACGGAGGGTCTGGGCGGCCGGGACCGCGAACGTCCCGAGACGATTGCCATAGATCGTCGCGTCGCCCGCGCGTCGGGTATACGTCGCGCCGAGTCGCGGGAGCAAGCGCATGGCGAAGCGGCCTCGCGTGGCGGGGCTTCCGGTCACAGCCTGCCACGCGGCGGCGCTGGTCGCGTCCGCGATGCCCGCTGGCTTGGCGGTCCATTCCCCGCGCACGCCAAGCTCCATTGCGAGGCGCGCGGTGGGGCGCCACCGGTCGCCGAGCGCAAGAAACCCGTTCCAGAGCTGCGCCTGTCCAGTGGGCGCGGCGCCCGTCTGGGTGAAGCGCTGCGCGCGCTGCTCCGCAAAGGCGGTCGGCGAGGCGAAGGTGAAGACGCCGCGACGTTCGGTGGGGAGCGTCACCGCCTGCCAGTCGAGACGGGCGTCCGCCGTGACCGACAGCTCGTGGCGGAACGCGCGAGCGGGCACGATCCTGAGGACCGCTTGGCTCTCCCAGAGCGCCGTGGTGCGCGCGTTCGACACGCCCGCGTTGCCACCGAGCCACACGACATCCTGCGGGACCGCGTCGGTGTGCTGCTCCGGGAGCACGAGCGCGCCGGGAGCATCCACGAGGGCCGTCGTGCGATCCCGCGCATACGCGAGACTACTGCGCGCCTCGAGGAGCCAGTCTTGCGGGCCGACCCACCGCGATGCCTCGAGTTGCAGGCCGCCTGAGCGGCTCTCGTCCTGCGCGCTACGCGAGCTCGTGGCGGTCGGGCCGGTGCCTACGCCGTCCGCGTCGCGCCCGCCGAGGTAGCCCGTCACGCCCCAAGTTGCGCGGCGCTGGCGATACGTGGTGAAATCGAAGCGTGCGCGGTCGAGGCGGCCGATCAGCAGGAGTTGGCGCTGCCGACGGTCCGCGAGGTCCCCGCGCGGCGACACCGGCACGCCGACCTGCTGGGCTGTGGTCGTAATCGCTCCAAGGGTCGTCGGGTCCAAGCCGAGCGTGGTCGCCTGCGCGGCGGTCCAGCGGTCCACGGCGGCGAGTGGCTGCGACCGGACGCCGACCTGCGCGGCCACGTTGTAGGTCCAGCGATCATCCGCGACCGTGCCCTCACTCGCGGCCGAGAGTTGGACGTGTGTCACGGCCTGCCCGAGGAGCCGCCCAGCGCGATCCGTGGCGGTGAGCGCGGGAAGATCCCCGGTCAGGCTGAGGCGACGCTGCGCGAACTGGAAGCCTGGCGCGAGACTAACGTCCACCTGCGCGCCGCCGAACCAGCCGCGCGCCGGATCGTACGCGGTGGGCGCGACCCGCACGGTGGTGTTTGCCTCGCGGGGGAGCGTCAGTCCCACGACATTGAGTCCGCCGAGGGTGGTGCCGTGTTCGGTCTGGCCCAAGACACCAACGCCACCGCGCCCCGTGACTGATCCGGGGTTCGTCTCGAGCAGCGCTGTCAGGGTCCCGGCGGCGGTCGGGTCGACGAGGCCGGTCAAGCTCGCCACTTCGCGTTCCGCCGCCGCGCCGCGCGGCTCTCCGGGCTCTCCCTCCCGGTTACGGGTCGGACGCTCACGCGTGGCGGCGACACGGACGGTGGTGAGCGTGGCGGGGGCCACGGCCGTGAGCGTCAGATCGACGCGATACCCCCATCCGTCGTCCCCAGCGATGCCGGCGCTGTCTCGTTGCATGCGCCGACGCGCGCTCGTGTACCCAGGCGCCGCCGCAAACACGAGGTAATCCCCGGTCCCTTCGGGGAACAGGATCGTCCACGTGCCGTCCGCCGCCGTCGTGTCCATGCGGACGAGGCGCGCAGGCCCCATCGTGACGATCACGGGCACGCCCGCGAGGGGCCGTCGCCCGCTATCGGCGGTGATGCGCCCGCCGAGTCGTTCGGCCGCGGGGCGCGTCGGTGTGAGACTCTGGGCACCTGCCGCTGAACGGACCGTTGCGCTCGCGCTCAGCAGCGCGAGCAGGAGAAGCCACCGCAGACGCCCCCGTTCGGAACGGGTGGCCGGGACGATGCGCGCACGAAGCAACGAAGGCAGCGAACGAGGGGTCACGACACTCACAGCGGATGATGCAGGATCGGCCGCCCATTCCGCCAGTACACCACCATGGCGCGGCTCAGGATCAGCGAGTCGGGGATGAATCCGAGATGGCGGCTATCGCGCGACGCCCCGCGGTTATCCCCTAGGACAAAGACGTGCGCGGCGGGCACGACGAGCGGGCCCCAGTCGCGAGCAGTGGGCAACGCCGCTCGCGCGGAGTCGTCGGCACCCGTCGCGATGCGAAAAGGTTCGTGCCACACGAAGTCGGCGGGATCGGACGCGCGATCCACGAAGAGGCTATCTCGCGACAGCGCTGGATCGCGTCGGCCGTTCCGCAGCAAGACGCCATTGCGCATACCGATGGTGTCGCCGGGCAACCCCACGACGCGTTTGATATAGATGGTTGCGACGTCGTATGGCACGCGAAACAGCACGACGTCCGCGGGCCGTAAGGCTCGCAAGCGTGGGCGCGACCACGGAACGCCAGGGATCGGGCCGCCGACCGTGAACGACTCCGCAAACACGAGATCGCCAACGGCGAGGGTGGGCACCATGCTGGGACTCGGCACGCGATACGCGGAGCCGAGCAGGAACCGCGTCCCCACAAAGAGTCCCAGACACCCGAGGGTCCAGCGCAGCCTGGACGGCCATTTTCCTGCGGGGCGTGACGGGGTACTCGCCTCGAGTGAGGCAGATGGGGCGCGGTCCTCGGCGCGTAACGCGAGATCGGGAACCGGGAGACTCATCGGTCGGCCGCTACGGTGCGCAGATCGAGGTGGTAGACGGCCACCGGCGTTGAGGTGCCAGCCGTCGCAAAGAGCGTATGGTCATCGGCAGTCACCGCGATGACGCTGGCGCCCTGCGCGAGGTGCCGCACACCCACCACGGTTCCGTCCCATGTCATTTGCACGAGCCATTGCCCCAGTCCAAAGTCCTCTGCCTCGTTCGCCGGGGACTTTGCGGGGCGGAAGATGCGGCCGCCATACAGCCCATAGATGTACCGGTCGGTACTCGTGACGTCCAAGAATCCGGAACGCATACCTGGGCGCAAAACGAACCGAGTATTGCCCTCTGGGTCGCGTGCGCCCTTCGGCACCTGAAACGGCGACGCCGTGTCGGCCCGCACATCCAGCCGACGTATCAGTGTGCCGTCGCGGGCAAGGATATCGAGGAACGGCGCACTGAGATACCCAGTGGCCACCCGGTCGTCGGAGGGACGCACCCGGAGACGTCCGAGCGCGAGATGCACGCGAATGTCCTCGCCGATGGAATCTCCGGCAACCGGCGGGCGACCATGGAGCGCGACCGCCGTGTCCGCGCTGTTAAATTCGACGAAAGCGCCGTGTGAGAGCAGTCCGCTCGCCAAGACATGGCCGTCCGCCGTCAGCGTCGGCGTGCGCAAGGCCCCGGTAAAGGCGAGGCGGCGCTCAGCAGTGATCGGGAGTTCCGGTTGGCGCGCATCCACGTCAAGCTGCACGAGCCGATTGGAGTAGAATTCGTGTGCCCAGATGTTCCGGGGCACTCGCGGGTCGGCCACCAGAGACGTGAAGACCGCGGGGGTGGCCTCCGTGCGCGCGAGTCCACGGAGTCGTGGCTGCCCGGTGCCCGTATCGACCCCATACAGATGATGCGTTCGACCGGGCTGCATCAGCAGCAGGAGGCTTCCTATCACTTCCGCGTCCGACACGGGGCCTACCCCCTGTGCTGGTAACGGTAAGTGCCGCACTGGCCTGAGTGTCACGGCCTCGGCGGTGCGGTCGAGGTGCAACGTGATGCGAGCGCCACGGCGCTCCTCGCCTCCGCGCGATGTGACTCCGCGTCCATACGGCGACGGTTGTTCCGGCGCACACGCGAGCGCGCTGATCACGAGGCATAGCGCGCCCGACCTCATCCGCCATTGTTGCGGCATTCCAGACTCCAGACTGAGGGAACGAAGACCACCCTGTGTGCGAACGCGGTGCCGACGGAACGCACGGGGTCATGTGTTATTCAGCCGCGATGTACATCTTCTCGCTGTAGTTCTTGCCGTTCAGTCCGCAGACCATCTGCGGCGCCGGCCCACAACTGCCATCACCTTCGGCACACGCCTTGTCGTAGCCGATGGTGGCCACCTGTAAATCGTCCTGCACCATACCAGCGTGGGAGACCGACGGGCCAAAGGCTCCGAGTCCGATCATCATCACCGGCACGCTCCACTTCGTGACTGCGAGTAGCGTCTTCATGGGACCTCCAGGGGAAGAAAAGGAAATGATTGGTGGTGCGGTTGCCTCAATGCGTTCCGTCGGCCCCCTACAGTGTGAAGCCGGCATGGTGTCCGCCATCCGCGTTGGTCCCAATGGGCCGAATACGACTCGTCTGGGCCGCGTGCAACCTGCTCTAGGACTTGGAGACTTCGCCGAGTGCATGGAGCGCGTCCGCCACAACGGTGCGCCACGACTCGCCGCGCGCGAACATGATGCTCACATAGGCGAGGACGTGCGACGCCCCGTACCGGCGAGCGACGGCGACGCGATGCTGACCGTCCGGCACTGGGTTCATGCCGCGTGGGCGCAGCGTCAGGTAGATCGCCGGCGCCCGCACGGGGCGATGCGACGCCGTTGCCGACGAGGAGAAGGTCACGCAAGTGGTGCTCAACCTGATCTCCAACGCGAGGCATCATGCTCTACGAGAAGCTCCGCGGGCAACGACCGGATCCGGGAGACTACGCGTCGTTGACGGTCATCAATGACGCGCTGGCACCGCCGGAAGGGGTTGTGACGGACGCAATCGCGCCGTTCTCCAAGCGGATGACGAGCGCACGGGCAATTCTCGACCGGCTGTCTAACATCGCAGAAGGCTCCTAGAGCGCGTCAGGGCACCGAGGGACTGACCCTCACGGTACGCGACGATGGGCATACTGGGGTACGGTTAGACGGCGGGGAAAGGCAGGCGATCTTCTTGGGCACGACGCCTACCGGCACCAGCGGGGGGCAAGCGCGATCCGATCACGGGGCTGCTGATTCGCCAAGGTGAGCGCGATGTCCACCGGCTCGCCAGTGGTAGTGTATCGGTCGGAACCGTCCGAACGACATGTCCCTCGTGGTTTACAACCTTTGCGGCGAGTCACTCAGCCGGCGACGTTCGCACGGAGCATGGCGAGTGCAGGAACGCATAGTGTGTTCCGCTACCTGATGGTTCGCGACCGGCACACTCGCTCCAGCCAACATGCCTTGAGCCTCGAGGTGTTCTAAACCAGTAGCGGACTCGCTGCGCCCAGCTAACGCGCGCGGCGAGTAGCATTTCCGTCCGGGAGCGAGGGCGGGTCGGTGGCAGGGGCAAGCGCCACTGCAAGGCGCCGTAGCACGGTATGTTCGGCGCCCTGATCCCGCAGCGTCCGTGGGGGCGCCCCGGTGTAACGACGGAGGAGGTTCTGCAGCGCGCTCGGACTTGGGAACGCCAAGAGCTGCGCGACAGAGACCAGCGAGCGGCCGGGTTCATCGAGATAGTGCGCAGCGGTGAGCGCGCGGGCCCACCCGATCACCCACTGGGGACTCGGCAGCCCGGCACGGTCACAGTATTTCCGCAGAGAGCGCTCGTGCAGACCAGCCGCGGCTGCGAGCTCCGGCAGCGTAATCGGCGCGTTCGCTAACCGCAAAGCGACCTTGAACAACGTGACCCAGGCGTCGGAAAGGATTGGGGCGCACGCGCGGCCGAGGCGACTCGCGACGGACTCGGCGGCCGCGCGCTCTAGCCTCGTGCGCAGCACGTCCGCGGTGAAGTCATCGTTGACGACGATGACATCGGAAACCCCGACCGCACCGATTTGCAAGAGCTGGGCGTGCGAGGAGCGCCCCACGGAGAACATCGCTACGACTCCCGCGTGCGGAAACGCGTGCCGTACGTGCCGCAGCATGGCGAGAAGGGCAGGGTCGGCATCCATGGGAACTTGAACGAGACAGCATCCCGCCGGCGCATCCGCAAGGTGCTGCGGGACCGCTGTTAACTCCGTCGCCCAATGGCAGCGCACGGCCGTGCCCAACGTAGCATGAAGGCGGTGCGACAGCCCGGACGGAAGGGCGGCGAACACGACATCGGACGGCAGGCGCTGGCCTGTCGGGCGCAATGCGCGGCCCACTACAGGTGCAGCAGGCGCCGAATTGCCTGGTGTCGACGTGACCCCGCCCGTCGCCCGGTAGGCGGCGCACCGCTTACACCGTCGTCGATGCGCCCGGGTACCGTGGCCAGTGTCGCCGCGACCTCGAGACGCCCAATTAGCGCGAAGGTGCGTTCGTGGAGCTTGTGCTGTTCTGCGAGGGCGAGCGCCGCTAGTAGGTGACCACGCGCAGTCAGTGTGTCGCCCAACGCCTCGTAGGCATCGGCGAGCGCGATGCGCAGCGCGGTCTCCTCCGTGGGCGCGATACGCGTTGTGAGGATTCGTTCGGCCGCCGCACGCACGTCCCCCGGTTGCATGGTACCATGCTCAAGGGCCATCGGAGCGCAGCAAGCAATCTTGAGCGCGACGATGTAGGCGGGCGCGAGCACTCGAGCGGGCGCCTTGGCGGTGAGGACGGGATGGACAGCGTGCGCCGCTTCGTTGTACGCGCCCAGTTCGCAGGCGATTTCGGCAAGGGTCACCCGCAAGCTTCCTTCGCGCGCGTCGTCTGGTTCCAGTAGATCGTAGGCGGCCCAACTCTCGAGCAAGGCCTCCACCCACCTCCCCCGCTTGCGATTCGTCATCGCGAGCTGCTGATGCGCGGGCAGCCGATAGGCGGCGGACACCGAGTCGCCGTCGCGCAGGAGCTGCCGGAGCCACCGCTCGGCCTCCGGAAAATTGCCGGCGGCAATGGCTGTCGTGGCCATGCCGAGCATCCCCTGATACAGAGGGTCTGTAGTCGCGGCGCCAGAGCTGAGCCGCATGGCATCCGTATACCACGCGCGCGCATCCTCGCCCTGTCCTACGGTGCGCGCAATGCGGCCGAGCCGCGCGCAACACAGACCGCGGTAAAGGCGTGTAACTGGATCGTCCTGTTGGCGTCCGGTGGTGCTGAGGTGCAGCAGGCGCCGCGTAAGCACATGCGCTAGAGCCGGATCACCTCGAAACTCCACCACTGCCGCGATGTCGAGCCACATCCAGAACGGCTCAGGGTTGGCCGCGAGTGGCCCCGCATATTGCCGGGGCATCTCCTGGAGCGCGGGGCGCAGCGCGTCCCACAGGGCGGGCGTCGGCAGCGCGAGTGTCTCGCTCTGTTCAAGCTCAAGCGCCAGCAGCGTGACCGCCGCGTGCTCCGCATCGACGTCGAGCGGCACAGGCGGACACGCGAGCCACTGCGCAACGGACAACGGCAAGACCGGGAGCGCCGGAACCGACATGGCGGCAACCATACAAGGCCAAAGATTCGAGTGGACTTCGCGCATCATAGTAAGGTCGAATCTACGGCGGCCGGTTGCGGGCCGAAAGGCGCCCTCCTCGCGGAGCGCCCGCCTTGGTCAGGCCGATTACGACGCGTTGCGGGCATCGGCGTGCTGGGCGCCGTCTCCGCAAGGCCAGAATTTGGGCGCACCTCAACCTAGGAGTGCGTCATGCGTTTCCGTATGCAGCGAGTCGTCCGTTTCAGAATGATCGTGTGTTGTCTATTGACGGCCTGTGGCGACAGCCCAACTGCCCCCGTCGACGTCGTCGCCCGGCGCACCACCGACGCATTTATGTGCGTGGCGTCGGGCGACGACGACACGCCGGCCGTGGTGGTGCAGCCGAGTGCGAATCAAACATGTCCGCCAGGGTTCGACTTGATCGTGTGGTGGTAACAGATTGTTCGCTGATTCATCGGGGCGGCGGTGCGCGAGGCCGATTACGAACCGTCACCGCATTGACGCTCTGCAGCGAACGTCAGAATCAAGCGTCCCACGTTTCTCGCGACTGGCAGGTCGCGATCCGCTCTCAGGCGGTACGAATCGTTCCGCTCAAGTCGCGTGCGATGGCCACCTCGACGAGCGCCACCCGGTCGCGCGCAAGCGCTTCCGGGAGGCGCTCGTCGCTGAACTCGTGGACGTTGGCCGGATTATCAAGGGGTTACCGAACCGTACCACGCCGCTCCGACACACGCGAGTGACGGCGATGCCACCACGCGCGTGCGCACGACAGCCGACAAGCCTCGTACTAGCGCGCACGTGGACCTCGTTCTCTTTTGCGCTCGAGAGTCTCTTTGACTTCGCGCAATTGAGCTGCTCGCGCACCTCCGCACCCGCGCCTCCCGTGCGGCGCACGCGACCCACGCCGGCGCGAGGAGCCCCCCATCGACGCGGGCCCCCGCGAGCCGAGGGGCGTCACGTTCGCCACGT
>VYKS01000523.1_pt1 | contig 12478 bp, 10 predicted proteins | sample 5114511 | NCBI WGS metagenome assembly VYKS01 (sample SAMN12291795, study PRJNA351875) | freshwater metagenome | isolation source: freshwater lake | place: USA: Michigan, Gull Lake | collected 2011-07-05 | reverse complement strand
GTTGGGGGTTGGGGGTTGGGGTGTGGGGTGTGGGGTTTTACCCATTTTCAGGTGGTCAATTACCTAATTTTCAGGGAAAAAGTCCCTGAATTTTCCCCCCAATCACTCCAATGGTCGGCATTTTTTGAGGGTAAAAAAGTCTAAAAACCTTATCCAACAAGGTTTTTAGATTTATTCAGCCAGCCCTAATTATTGTCAAAAAAACCAAGAATAGAGCCTCTGTCCACTCTACCACCGCACCGTAGGTATCGCCGGTGTGACCCCGAAGACGACGATATAACCAGTAACCAGTAAGCAGAGCGAGGGCGATTCCGGCACTAATGGTGATTATTCCCCACCTTATACCGCCAAATAGGGCGATTACCCCCCAAATTACCCCCCCACAGTCCCAGGGCAGACAAAAAGCTACTTTATGAAAGGCTCCCTTGCCGGTGGGTTTGAGGTAGGGATAAAGAGCGATCGCCATTACTTGCCCCCAACGTCCCCAAATTGGTGCTAAAATTAGAGCTAAGGCTCGATTATCGCTTAAATCAGTCAAAGCGGCGATTTTTAGCAGCAAAACCATAGTCACGGCCATGACTCCAAAGGCCCCGGTAACACTATCGGCCATGACCGCTAAACGACGCTGGGGGTCAGTGACAGCTAAACCATCGGCCGTGTCACTAACTCCATCAAGGTGTAGTCCTCCCGTTAGATAAACCCAAACCCCCACAAGGACAACCGCACGAGTTAAGGGGGGCATTCCCAGACCGGCTAGAGTTAGATCGAGTAAAACTAGAATTAAACCCAAAAATAAGCCCACTAGGGGAATCCATCGGGCAATTCTGCCAAAATCAGGCCAGGCAATCGGAACCGGAATAATCGTGTAAAAAGCGATCGCACCTAAAAATGAGCGAATTTCTTGACAAATGAAGTTAAATATGGTAATCAATCTCCCCCAAATTCGCTCCCAGTATGGCATCGTTTCTCATAAAGATGAAGTATAACATAATTTTGTATTGACGACCCTGTGGGATTTTCAAAACATCTGAGAACGCCTATAATAATTCGGCATAACACGCTTATTGTAATTTTATTAGGGAAAGTTTCTTGCGCTCTCTTCATTTGAGAGTAATAGGCGGAAAGATTTTTTTTAAAATGTGTATTCGGCATGATATGATGAATTTTCATGTAAACGTTTAGTTAGATATTCTTCGTAGTTTATTCAACATGAGCATTGATTATTTTGAATACGAACGGGTTCACGCAGAAGGTTCGGAGCAACCGAGCATTGACCCACTGACAAGAGGGATTTTTCCTGTTTATCCAGACCTAACCTGCAGCAGAGATCTTGCAGACGTTATTGTCGTGGTTGGCAGCAGAATTCCCTCCTCAGAAAGATATACGAGCAGTTATTCAGGAGGCTGGCATGATCTTGGGCCTGCTTCCGTCTATGATCATCTTGTTTCTCCTGATCCCAATAATAGTGTACCTTGGGGACGAGATCTTTCTTATCTTGCGCTTGGTTATGCCCTACCTCATCATCCTGCCATACCTGTTATTTTGTTTGGGGTATCACAATTTCATGAAATGCTGGACTATAGCAGGACAGGTCTTGTCGATCTTGGATCTCTGGCTATTCCTTGATTTCACTATGACACCGAGTGCTCGCTATTGTTTGATCTGGCAGTGCGATCGCCATCGCTGTAGGGTGCGTTCCCTAATGTGGCTCCTACTGCTCCACCAATAGATTTTGGGGAACGCACCATGCAGATTGATTGCAGCTGTGGGTTTAAGTGCGATGGCGAAGGCACTGCGTAGCAGTACGCTGATCTTGTCGGTTGGGTTGACAGAAAAAATCCAACTGTGATCTTTGACTTCATTCCAATTTGTGCGGACTGTATTCAGGTGTTACCTGCTGTGATACCCAGCAAGTGAGCCTGTTTGTTGAGTTGAGGAGTAAAATAGGGAAAGTCTTAATCTAAGATTTAGCAATGGATAGAAGCATTATAGAACGGCAATCGCTACTTGAAGCAGTCAAGGCTCTCCCTGATGAGGCCTTAGTGGAACTGTCTAATTTTCTTGACTATCTTCACTATAAAGCAGCCCATCAAAGAGAACTGACCACTCACTCTTCTAGTTTTCTGCTTGCAGTTGCAGGTTTAGGCAACTCTGGTCAACAGGATATTTCAGAACGTGATGAAGAGATTCTAGGCAATGAGATTGATCCGGTGTATGGCTGGAATCTTAAACCAAGCAATTCAGTATGACAGCAATCCTCGACACCAGTTTTTTGTTTGCTTTAACTGATCAGGGAGATCGCAATCATCAACGGGTGTTGGCTATTGCTCAAAGCGTGAATGAGCCATTGGTTCTACCTGTCGTTGTCTTGCCTGAGAGCTGCTATCTGATTGCATCAAGATTGGGACACCAAGCAATGCGCCGTTTTGTATCCAGTATGACACCTGATACGGTTCAAGTTGAACCTGTAATCCCAGAAGACTTGGTACGAGTGCATGAGATCTTGGAACAATATGCTGACAATCAGCTTGACTTTACGGATGCAGCGATCGTTGCCATAGCTGAAAGGCTCGCTATTACTCGCGTTTATACGCTCGATCGTCGAGATTTTTCGATCATTCGTCCAAGTCACTGCGATTACTTTGAGTTATTCCCTTGAACCGTCAGCTAACACTGCGTGGCAGCGGACGGGCGAAAGCTGCTGGTGCTGAGTTTGAGTTCATCTACCGCCGCTGCACTTCACCGTTAGCCATCGTTGTAGGGTGTGTTCCCTAATGTGGCTCCTACTGCTCCAGCGATCGATTTTGGGGAACGCACCATGCAGATTGATTGCAACTGTGGGTTTAGGCGTTGTCAAATTGAAAGATGCTCGGCGTTGCTGACTTTGGGTATGAATCATTGCATCTACATTTTTTAAAACTCAGGCTCAAACTGACTTTTTGATATAGCGTTTCTGATTCACAAGAGGTACATTGCCGATCCTGAGCAGCTTAATCAGCAAAGGTTTAAGTGTGCCGCACATATGCGAGAACCGCTATATATGCAAAATTAGCATTCATACCTTGATTAAGCAACGCCGGGGTTTTTTCGTTGAGTTGGCTGGCTCTTATCTTCGGTCGGCCTTTGAGCTTTTTCTGTTCTCTGAGTTGGGCTTCCAGTTGGGTGGTTCGTTCTTGCTGCTTTTTTAGCTGTTGAGAGAGTTGGTCAATGATGGCTTGTTGTTGTTGGAGTTGCTCAGTCAGGCTCCTCACGAGGTTTTGTCAGCTATCTACTTCTTGGCGGAGGGCTTTCTCAATTTTCCTTTGGCTCTCTGTGGCAATCCTCCTATCTGTGTTAAACCAGATTTTCTCCCTCATAGCAACCCCTACACGACCTTGATTTTTGTTCGCGACAGCTTCCAGCAGTTATTGAGAGGTTACATCAGTGGGAAGTGGGAAGTAGGGAACACAGAGCAAAAAGCTGACGGCTGACAGCTGATAGCTCTTTATTGCTAACCCGACCGACGATGATCTATTCTGGATCCTAACCTGACTCGCGAATCCTCACCGCCAAAAAAGAATAATGTACTGCGATTACCTGGTTCAAATCCTCACCGCACGCGTCTACGATGTCGCCCAAGAAACCCCCTTGGAACCTGCCCCCAATCTTTCCCAACGCTTGCACAATCAGCTTTTACTCAAGCGCGAGGATATGCAGTCGGTTTTCTCTTTTAAACTGCGCGGCGCATATAACAAAATGGCGCATTTGTCAAGGGATTTGTTACAAAAAGGTGTAATTGCTGCTTCGGCGGGAAATCATGCCCAGGGAGTCGCTTTGGGGGCGCGGCAATTGGGAACCCAAGCGATTATCGTTATGCCTGTCACCACTCCGCAAGTCAAAATCGACGCGGTAAAAGCCCGGGGCGGGATTGTCGTCCTGCACGGTGACACCTACGATGATGCCTACACCTACGCGCGGCAGTTAGAACAGGAAAAAGGCTTAACTTTTATCCATCCCTTCGATGATCCGGAGGTAATCGCCGGCCAGGGTACGATCGGTATGGAAATTTTACGACAATATCAGCAACCGATCGAGGCGATTTTCGTCGCTATTGGTGGCGGTGGGCTAATATCAGGTATTGCAGCCTATGTCAAGCGTTTACGCCCAGAAATTAAAATTATCGGGGTGGAACCTGTGGACTCAGACGCGATGAATCAATCCCTAAAAGCCGGTTATCGGCTGCGTTTGTCCCAAGTGGGATTATTTGCCGACGGGGTGGCGGTGCGCGAGGTGGGAGAGGAGACTTTTCGTCTCTGTCAGCAGTATGTGGACGAGATTATCCTGGTGGATACGGATGATATCTGTGCGGCGATTAAGGATGTTTTTCAAGATACACGCTCGATTTTAGAACCTGCGGGGGCGTTAGCGGTAGCAGGAGCGAAAGCTTATGTAGAAAGAGAAGGAATTGAGGATAAAACCCTCGTTGCTGTGGCTTGTGGGGCGAATATGAACTTTGATCGTCTGCGGTTTGTGGCGGAAAGGGCAGAATTAGGGGAACGGCGCGAGGCGTTGTATGCTGTGACTATTCCCGAACAACCGGGCAGTTTACGGCGTTTTTGTGAATGTGTCGGCAAACGCAATTTAACCGAATTTAGTTATCGCATTGCCGATGAAAAAGAAGCACATATTTTTGTCGGCGCCCAGATCGAAAATCGCAGCGATGCCAAGAAATTAGCTGAGAGTTTTGAAGCTTGCGGCTTTAAAACTCTCGATATCAGCGATGATGAATTGACTAAATTGCATCTGCGCCACATGGTGGGAGGGCGATCGCATTTAGCCGATCATGAATTATTTTATCGCTTCGAGTTTCCCGAACGACCGGGGGCTTTAATGAAATTTGTCGCCTCCATGAGTCCCCACTGGAATATCAGCGTTTTCCATTATCGCAATAACGGAGCCGATTACGGGCGCATCGTCGTCGGCATACAAGTCCCCCCCGACGAAATGAATCAATGGCAAGCTTTTCTCGATACTCTCGGTTATCGCTATTGGGATGAAAGTCAAAACCGGGCCTATCAGTTGTTTTTAGGTTAAATCGCCATTTTCAGGAAGTTATCAGCAGATGAATCAAGATTTTCCCCATATTTCCGTTTTGAGTCAAGAATTAATCGCCGGCTTAAATATTCAACCCGGGGGGCATTATCTCGATCTTACCCTAGGCGGTGGTGGACACAGCCGCTTGCTTTTAGAAGCCTATCCCGAAACAATAGTAACCGCCATCGATCGCGATCAAAGCGCCCTAGAAGCCGCTAAAATTAGTCTCGCCCCCTACCTAGATAGCCGTTTAACCCTCTGGTGGGGCAACTTCGCCGATTATAATGGACAAAATAGCAGTTTTGATGGCATTATCGCCGATTTAGGAGTCAGTTCTCCCCAATTCGATCAGAGCGAGCGCGGCTTTAGTTTTCGCCACACGGCAGCCTTAGATATGCGGATGGATCGCTGTCAATCCCTGACGGCAGCTGATATTATTAACCATTGGCAGGAAAAAGAATTAGCAGATCTTTTTTATCAATACGGAGAAGAACGTTTATCTCGTCCTATTGCTCGATCGATCGTCCAAAAACGTCCTTTTACTACCACTACTGAATTAGCGGCTGTCATCGCTAGTTCTGTCCCCGCTAGTTACCGTTATGGACGTATTCATCCGGCAACGCGGGTTTTTCAATCCCTACGCATCGCTGTTAATCAAGAATTAGATTCTCTCCAACAATTGTTAAATCAAGCCCCCCACTGGCTAAAATCCGGGGGAATTATCGCTATGATCAGTTTTCATAGTCTAGAAGACCGTCTGATCAAGTATGGCTTTCGCGAAGATAATTCGTTGAAAATTATCACGAAAAAGCCGATTATCCCCAGCCGAGAAGAACAAGCTAAAAATCCCCGTTCTCGTTCGGCTAAACTAAGAATAGCCCAAAGGCTGTAGTAAAGTAAAAACCAAGAAAGAAAGCCAGTATTTATTCTTGAAAATTATTGGCTAAAATAACGCAATCCCTTTACCAATCTTTCTACTGCCGCTAAAGCCGTTTCTGGAGATAAAGCGCCGTAGGCAAGACGCAAATAACAGCCTTCTGTTATCCCAAAAGTTGAACCGGGTAACACCGCCACCCGATGCTGCTCAATTAAGCTTTTAACTAACTGAAAATCATTCTTGTCTGTGGGAATTTTCAGGAAGAAATAAAAAGCACCTTCCGCAGTGGCAACATCACAGATATCGCCGATTGATTCTAGAGCATTCAGGCAAATTTCTCTAACTTGACTGATGGTTTTTAACTGTTCTAAAGGATAGCTTTTACCCACCTGCAACGCCCCTAGGGCTGCGTATTGCGAAACCACCGGCGGACAGATTAAAATAGTATCCTGAATCTTATTAATCGCCTCAGATAAATCTTCTGGTACTACCATATAACCAATGCGCCAACTGGCAAAACCGTAGGCTTTTGAGAGACTAAACAGGGAAATAGTCCAGGATTCACTACCAACAATTGCCGCCGGGGAAAAGTGCTGGGCATGGTTATAGGTAAAATACTCATAAGCTTCATCGTGAATGTGATAGATGCCCTTTTTTTGACAGATTCGATTGACTTCTCTGAGGGTATTTTCTGGATAAACTACTCCCGTGGGGTTATTAGGAGAAATCGTCACCACTGCCTTAGTTTTTTCCGTGATTGCTTCTTCAATGGCGGCTGGACGCAATTGATAATTTTTGTCTGTGGCGACCAAAATCACTTGACAATTAGCCATTTTTATGGCCATTTCATGATTGAAATAAAAGGGAGTGTTGAGAATAATTTCATCCCCCGGAGAAGTAATGGCTAAAATGGCATTCATAAAAGCCATATTACTGCCTGCCGTCACAAAAATTGCCTGTTTATCGCTGATTTCTACCCGATTATCTTCGGCTAGTTTTTGCCGAATTACTGCTAATAAGGGGGGAATTCCCGCCACAGATTGATATTGATGATTTTTGGGATTGGCTAAGAATAAAGATAGAGATTCGATCGCCTCCCGGGGTGGATCATAGGAAACAACCCCTTGACCTAGGGAAATAGTGCCAGGGTTCGCTTTAATTAACTGACCGACCACGGGAATAATCGGTGTTTGTACCCCGTCCATGCGGGAGAGAAGGTTTCTCATTCAAGTAATCAATGGAGCCGAGCAGAGTCGAACTGCTGTCCAAATTAGGTATTGACTGTCCGTTCATTCACAGGTTTAGTCTCGATTACCCTCGAAACGGGGACTGTCACTTATCCCGGACAGTGGGATGCTCTAGTTAAAGCTTAGACGGTTAACTAACTAGAGAAAGTTAAACGTGGCATCCGTTGGGGGTTTATCCATAGTCCTTAACGGAGTCAAACTATGAATGCTCGAGTCGATTAGAGACTATTAGGCAGCTACAGGAGCGGCTTTACGAGCGAAAGGAACGATGTTGTTCGCATTTACTTTTTGTTTGAGCCTTTGATTTACGAGAGGAGACTCACTCTCGACCTGTATCACGGGGGAGCTTTCGCTAACCTGTCGAAACCGTTACGGCCCCTTGTGCTTACATTCTGATTATAGCATATTTTTTGATTAAGCTAATTTCGGTTCAATTGAGGATTTTTCCCTTCCCAGGCGTTAGAGCCGGGCTAGATCGGTAAAAAAGGTTTTTATCGCTGATTTTTCTGAAATGGCATCGATATCAAAGAGATAAGCCATCAGGTTCTCTCGTCCAAGATATTATCCAGTTCTTCGGCTAATTCTTCTGAATCTTCCCAATTTTCGGTTAAATTCCCTAACCCTCCCCTAATTATTGATTGCCTCGGTTTGAATTGCCCCCTATCAACAATCTATCTCCATACCATAATTTAGCCATTTTGTCAAAAAAATTTTTACTTTGCAACAAAACTACACAAAAATTAGATCAACGTTGTTCGGAAAAAAAGGGATAATTGGCGAAAGTGTTTGGTTTTGCTCAAGGGAAAAGTCTAGATTTAGCAAGGGTTTTAAGACAACCCAGACCATTAAAACCCTAAAAATTACAACAAAACCCATCATAGCATAATGCAAAATTATACCTGAATCGCTGGAAGTATTGCAACCTCGTAAATAAATAAAAATTATTCTCAATAAATTCTTAAGTAAAAATAAATATTACCGATTGTAAATTTAAATATTTTTAAGTATTGAGAGTATTTATATATAAAATACTTATCATTTTGCCCTGATTGCCTCTAACTTTTCCCTCCCCAGAGTAATTTTGGGGAGTTAGTCGTCGATACCAAACTAGGCTACACTCTATAGGAGAAACCCGATGACTAACTTGATTATTTCGCAAAAATATGGCTAAAAAGCTCGATTTTGTTATTCCCGCCGTCGGTGGAGTCACAGGAGCCAATTTATCTACTTGTCTAGGAAATATTGGCTTCGTCGGCGGATTTGGCGGTATAAGCGTCGGTTTAGTGGGAATGACGGGGATTGGCATCCTGACAAGTTCGGCAATTTATGCCAGTCTGCAAGGACTAGAAACAAACGATCACAATGTCGGGTTAGCTTTGGGGACAGGAAGCCTTGGCGGAATCGGCATCCACTCTACCTTTGGGGGTGTGGGAGTCGCGGTTAAAGGTACAGCTTTCGGTGTTGGTGTCGGTTCTATGGCGATCGCTGGTGGCCTAGTCGGGTTAGGAATCTACGGACTGATGAAAATGTTATCTCCCACCTACTCCGACGATAATTTTTATAGGAATCTAGAATTTTTTGATCGCATTACTAGAGAGTACGAAGAAGCTTTATTTTGGCAAGAAGTTACGGGGAAATATGAAAATCTAGAAGCAGAATTACAGCAACTGTTAGAAGAAGTATCTGTTCAGGAAAATCAACAGTTAGATTCTACAGAAATTACTATTCCAGAGCGTTTATCTTGGCAGTGTTTCCAAACTCTTAAAGGTCATCAGGCAAATATTGGGGCGATCGATGTTAGTCCTGATAGTAAAATTATCGCTAGTGCGGGAGAAGATCAAACCATAAAACTTTGGCAGCGAGAAACGGGTAAATTAATTTATTCCCTTGTGGGAGTTAATGAACCGATCCAAAGTCTGGCTATAAGTCCTAACGGTAAATCGATTATTGCTGGTGGATTGGATGGCAGAATTAGTCAGTGGCAATTAGACACTAAGCAGTATAAAAGTAGTTTTTTCGCTCGTGTGAATGCTCCCGATAGCCACGATGGTGTAATTTTACAATTAGCTTTTGCTGCCAATGAAACATTTATTGTTAGTGCTAGTAATGACAAAACTCTGCGAATCTGGGGTTATTATACAGGAGAATTAAAGCGAACTTTAATCGGTCATGAGGATGCAGTTAATAGCTGTGCTATTAGTCCCGATAGCCAAATTATTGCTAGTGGTAGTGATGATAAAACTATTAAATTATGGCGATTTGATCTTAGTTATGCTTATCAAACTTTTATCGGTGACAGGGCAGCCGTTAACAGTTTAGCTTTTAGTAATGATGGTCAATATCTAATTAGTGGCGGTAGTGATAAAACGATTAAAATCTGGGATATAAAGACAGGAAAAATTATTAAAAGTTGGCAGGCACACGAGCAGGCAATTATCAGTATTGCTATTAATACTCATCGCCATCTAATTGCTAGTGCTTCCCGAACAGAAATTAAAATTTGGCAAGGACAAACAGGAGAATTAATTAAAGTTTTACGGGGAACTGCTCCATTAAAATTTAGTCCTGACGGTCAATTTTTAATTACAGGTAGTTATGGAGGTAAGGTAAAAATATGGTCGGAAATATTAGGAGAATTAGAAATATTACCCTGCGACTCCGAGGATTGGTGGGAGGTTTTAGAAGTTTCTAAGAATGCCAGTTTTTCAGAAGTTAAACAAAGATATTATCAGCTTGCTCGTCAGTATCACCCCGATCACAATTCTTCCGCTATGGCGATTAAAATTATGCAAAAAATTAATCGAGCTTACGAGCGGTTTTTATTTTCTATCTCGCAACAGTAAAAGTGTGAGCCTAGGGTCAAGTATTTAACTATCTTTAGATTATCCCTTACTTATGGTGATAGTCAGGGTTTGCTGAAAAAGTTTTTCGTGGGGTGTGGGGTGTGGGGTGTAGGTTTTTACCCATTTTCATCTGGTAAATTACCTAATTTTCAGGGAAAAAGTCCAGGAATTTTACCACCGATCCCTCCAATGGTCGGCACTTTTTGAGTAAAAAAAGTCTAAAAGTTTTATCCAACAAGGTTTTTAGATTTATTCAGTAATTATTCGATTTAAGAGCCAAAAGTAAAACCAGAAATATAGAGAGCTTAGTAACAAGCTCTCTATAAAGTTTAGGTCTTCTACCACTTATTTTTCAGACTGGGATCTGTTAGCAGTATTCAAGCTACCCACTTGAATATTCAGATTAATTTTTTGTCCTTCCCGGCTAATTTCTATGGGCAAATTATCGCCAATTTGAGTGTTAGCAACAATTTCCCGAACCGCATCGGGATCGGTGACATTCTTACCACCTACAGACTTTAACACATCACCCGATCGCAATCCCGCTGCTGCGGCAGGAGAATCTCTCATCACCCGCACTAACAAGACACCAGAATCATCGGGGATAGTCCAATTATCAGCCATGGGACTATCGGCTAATTGTTCTTTTACCTCCGAAGTTAACTGTACCATTTGAACACCGAGATAGGGATGTTCCACCTTACCCGTAGCGATTAATTGTTCGGCGATTCTTTGGGCAGTCTTAATCGGAATAGCAAAACCTAAACCCTGGGCATTTTGAATGATAGCAGTGTTAACTCCGATGACTTCTCCCCGAGCATTTAACAAAGGTCCGCCGGAATTTCCGGGGTTAATTGCCGCATCGGTTTGCAGGAAATCTACCAGTTTATCACTAGCGCCAATTTGGGAGCTATTGCGTTCCTTGGCACTAATAATTCCCGTGGTGACAGTGTTATCTAATCCCAAAGGATTACCGATAGCGATCGCCCATTCTCCCACCTGTAAACTATCAGAATTACCTAATTTAACCGTGGGTAAATTGCTCGTTTCTACCTGTACCACTGCCACATCAGTTAAAGGATCACTACCTAAAACTTTACCATCGATAGTGCGACCATCTTTGAGGGTGACAGTCACCTTATCTGCTCCCTCGACAACGTGAGCATTGGTGATAATTTTACCGTCATTACTGATAATAAACCCCGAACCTGTACCTCTTTGAACTTGTTTTTCTCCTCCCTTTGGTATTTGAGAACCAAAGAAGCGACGGAAAACAGGATCGTTAGCAAATTCAGAAAAATCACCGCCTCCATTGACTTCCCTAGAAGCATTAATTCTTACCACCGCCGGCCCCACTTCTTGCACCACAGAAGCGACAAAATTGGTAGGAATAACCAGAGACGAGGGAGCGGCAGCCGCTGGTGTGGAGGGGCGAGGATTATTGGCAGCGGTGGCAATATTTTGGGCTAATTCTAGAGGATTTTGGCTGTAGGCGTAGGTGGCACCGATGCCTAACCCGGCACCCAAAACCAGTAAAGAGGAATAGGCAAAAAGTTTTTTCATTGCAGAAGATTTGGAGCGTTTAGGATTGCCTTCGTTGCGCGGGGAGATATTATCGTTAAAAATATTGCGAGTCATAGTTTTTATTGTTTAACCATTCTGAGAAGGGAATAAAAGTCAGTCCTAATAATCGTGGGTGTGAGAGGAGTGTTTCGGAAAACGGCTTGGGACTGACTATCTCTAATTTAGGCTGGGGATATGAACTTACTGTGACGCAGACATGAAGTTTTGATTGCAAGGTCATTATCCTAGTGGATAGACAGATAGAAAGATAGAGGGTGGTGATTCGGTAGTAGTGATGGAGGCTTAATCCTTTGCTTTGCTGTGCATTGTAGTCATGGATAAAATACCAAAGGGCTCCCCAACGTGATTCTCCATTTTGCTAGAGAAAGATAGACTCTCTCTCACCAGCCGAGAAATCCTTTGTCGAAAGGTATTATTTAATCTTTCAATAGGATTAGTTTGACCAGTTTCTTTCCCGACCGGTCGATGACGTTTACTCGGAATTACTGTCTTATAGGACTCCCAAAAGTCTGTGTAAGTAACAGCACATTGTCGGTAAACACTGGGTCGGCCTGTCCCAAAGTTTTTTGGCTGATTGACGACTCCTATCTCCTAAATAGCAACCAATAATACTAAATCCGTTGAGCATAGGCTACTTAGGGTTTGCTGAAAAAGTTTGTTGGTGGGGTTAGGAGTCGGTCGTCAGGAGTCAGGAGCCGGTCGTTTCAGGCTTTGTTGCCCTCTCTTTTCGTACCAGTTTGTGTACTATAAGAAGGATAATGCAAGGTTTTTGAGGGTCCCAATCCGATTTTCGCAGCATGAACATCGGATTTTAACAGGTCAAAAGCCTTATTTTAAAAGGGTTTTACCATTAT
>VYKS01000744.1_pt1 | contig 12632 bp, 9 predicted proteins | sample 5114511 | NCBI WGS metagenome assembly VYKS01 (sample SAMN12291795, study PRJNA351875) | freshwater metagenome | isolation source: freshwater lake | place: USA: Michigan, Gull Lake | collected 2011-07-05 | reverse complement strand
GCGGCTGATCGGCACCACGCATCGGAAACGCCTCGGGAAAGAGTCGCGCCCACTATACAACACGGCGCGCCATACGCCAGGTTTTTGCGGCGACTTTTTCATCACCCTGCTAAGACTAAAGTACCGACAGGTGAGCGAAACCGAGTGAGATCAGCAGATTCTCCGGGGACATCTTCGGTCCAGCCAAGCTCTTCTTCCAATCCGTTCCGCGTCCTCGGGCGCCACCGGAACTTCCGGCTCTTCTGGGTTGGGCAGACGCTGTCGCTGATCGGCTCCTGGATGCAAACCATGGCCGTGGGGTGGCTGGCGCTCCAGCTCTCCAATTCGGCGTTTGTGGTGGGGCTGGTGGCGAGTGTGGGCGCGATGCCGATCGTGCTTTTCAGCATGCACGCGGGGGCGCTCATTGACCGCGGCAACCGGCTGCGCATCGTGCGCATCACGCAGGCGGTGTTCCTGGCGCAGGCCACGGTGCTCTGGCTGGTGACGTATACGGGGCACGTGAGTATCCCCCTGCTGCTGGTGCTGCAGTTCATTCAGGGGCTCACGAGCGCCGTCGAAATTCCCGCTCGGCAGAGCCTGGTGGTGCAGCTCGTGGGGCGCGATGACCTGCAGTCGGCCATTGCGCTCAACTCCAGCGGCTTCAACCTGGCCCGTGTGCTGGGGCCGGCCACGGGGGGGCTCATCATTGCCCAGTTCGGCATTGCGTGGTGCTTTGGGCTCAACGCACTGAGCTTCGTGGCGGTGCTGTGGGGGCTGTATCGCATTCGGCTGGTCGCGGCGCCGGATGCTCGGCCTGCCATGACTGGGAGCACGACGGCCGCCGAGGTGCTGCGCTCGAGTTCGGCCGACGCCATGGAGGGGCTTCGCTACCTGCTCAAGCCCGGGCATGTGCGGGACTTGTTGCTGCTGGTGACGGTGGGGGCGGTGTTTGGTGGCCCGTTTCTCACGCTGCTGCCGGTAGTCGCGCGCGACCAGCTGGGGCTGGGGGCAGGCGGATACGGCGCGATGCTGGCCATGGTGGGGATTGGCGGGCTCGTGGCGGCGCTGCTGGTGGCGGGGCCAATTTCGCACCGGCCACGCAAGGGGCGGGTTTTGATGGGGGCGGCTTTGTGTTTCCCTACGCTGCTCTTGCTCTTTGCCTATACGCGGTCGGTGCCGGTGGCGTATGCGCTGCTCTTTGCGGCGGGGCTGGCGATGATCATGTGGAACGCGCTCTCCAACGGCGTGCTGCAGATGATCGTGGAGGAGCGATTTCGCGGACGACTGATGGCGTTCTACTCGCTGGTGTTCGTGGGGCTGTCGCAGGCGGTGGGGTCGTTTGCGATTGGTGGCTTGGCGAGGATTTTTGATGCGTCGGCGGCGATTGCGGTGTGTGCGGTGGTGTTGATGGGGGCGAGTGGGGCTACGATGTGGCGGTCTTCGTTTTGGAAGGCGGTTTGAACTGCACTACGGTAGGGGAACTAAGGGAGGGGAAAAACGGGAGGGCAACCACGACCCCGTAACCTCGACCACGACCCCGCGACTACGACCCCGCGACTACGACCCCGCGACTACGACCCCACGACCCCACGACCCCACGACCCCGCGACCACGACCCCAACTACGACTGGGCGACGACTACAGGCTGAGCAGGAGGCGAACGTACCGCTGGACCGCTTCGATGCGCGGATGTGTGACGTCTCCCATGTGCCGTTCCAGGCGATCCTTCGAGATCGATCGTAGATCCTCGCACTTGATGTAGCTATCGACGGTCAAGCCGGCTTCGCCCGCTGGCACCAGGATATGGGTCGGAATGCCTCGCTTCGTCTTCGTGATCGGTACTACGATCACGAGCTCCGCCGGACCCTGGTTGAATTTGTCGACAGACAAGACAAGTGCCGGGCGCAAGCCGGATTGCTCGCGCCCACGCGTGGGATTGAGGTCGACCATCCACACCTCGCCGCGTGATGGTGTGAGTTGCCCTGCGCCCGCGCTACTCACTCGTCACGCCGTCCGCGCCCGTGCCGTCCCACGCCAAGCGTTCCGACTGCTCTTCACGCCAGGCCTTGTCGTCCCGCTTGAGCGCGGCGAACGCGGCATTGATCTCGTCGAGCATCCGGTCGCGATGGAATGCCTCCAGCGCCTCGTGGATGATCTCCTGATGCTGCTTCCCCGTGCTTGCGGCCAGCTCCTGCAGGAGCGCGTGGTCGCTGTCGAGAATTCGGGTTTGGGCCATGATGACGCCTCCGGTTACTTCGTAGCTTACTAGTTGGTCGACCGTATAGTCAACTATACTGTTGCAGCTTTACTGCGGTTTCGGAATACTACGGGAGGGGAACTACGGGAGGGGAACTACGGGAGGGGACAAACGGGAGGGGACAAACGGGAGGGCAACCGCGACCCCGCGACCACGACCACAACCACGACCGAGGATGGTCGGGGTCCAAGTCGCTGTCGCGGGGTCGGGGCCGCCGTTCCGTTTTCGCTCTCCCGTAGTTCCCCTCCCGTTTGTCCCCTCCCGTTTTTCCCCTTCCGTAGTCAACCCAAACCGCTGTTGGATTAATCGGCGTCCGTGCAGTAGTGTAAGCCACTTCTCAAAAGCGGGGTGTTGCGTGACGCGTTGGTTTGTGGCATTGGCGGCGTGTACCGTCTTCTCGGCGTGTGGCGGCGGGGGCGACCCGGCGACGCCGGACGTCGTGCCTACCATCACCGTGACGGCGGCCGGCTCCACCTCAATCGTATCCGGCGGGGGGCTGCAACTGGCCGCCACCTTGACCGACAATCGCGGGCGGCCGGTGAGTGGCCCCACCTTCACCTGGAGTTCCGCCGACGCGACCATCGCGACCGTCGCCCCAACGGGGCTCGTCGTGGGGGTCAAATCGGGGACCACGAGCATTTCGGCGGCGTCAGGGACCACGACGGGCTCCATTGCCGTCACCGTGACCCCGGGCGCGCCCGCGCGGTTGGTGGTCACGACCCAACCCGCTGGCGCGGCCTCGGGCGTGGTATTGGTCACGCAGCCGGTGGTCGAGGTGCGCGACATCTCCGACAACCTCGTCACCAACGCCACGGTGTCGGTGCAGGCAGCGCTCACCAGCGGCACCCTCTTTGGCACCACCTCGGTCACCACGCAGCAGGGGATCGCGCGCTTTACCGATTTGCGCGTGGGCGGCACGGTGGGGACGCGCGCGATGGTCTTCAGTTCGGGCTCGCTCGGCAATGGCGTATCGGGCAACTTCGAACTCGTTGCCGGCCCCTTGGCGACGGTAGGCTTTGTGGGCGCGCCGCCGCGGTTGCGCAGTGGCATTGCGGGTGGAGCCAACATCGTCGCGCAGCTTCGCGATGCCGATGGCAACAGCGTGGCGCGGGGCGGCCGCCAGGTCTCCATCACGGTCACCGGTGGCAGTGGCACGACCACGTCGTCAGGAACCACGGCCGTCACCGACGGGCAGGGGCGCGCGACGTTTCCGGCGTTCACCGTCACCGGCCTCGCCGGACAGCGCACCATGACGCTGCGCGCCGACTCCATTGCGCCGGTCGCCGTGGGGACACTTACCCTGGTGGGCGGCGCCCCGACGCGGGTGGTCGTCGATCGCGACCTCCCCACCACCATCGAGGCGGGCGTGGTCATGGCGCCGGCGCCCTCGGTGCGACTGATGGACAGCGTGGGCAACTTTGCCCCCGAAGCCGGTGTGACCGTCACGGCCACCAGCAGCAGCGCCGCGCTCACCTCGCCCACGGCGGTCACCGACACCGCGGGGCGCGCCATCTTCACCGCGCTCGCCTTTACCGCCGCCACCACCGCCGGTTCGCGCACCGTACAGTTCTCGGCGAGCAATATCACCGCCGCGCAATCGCGAGCGGTAAACGTGCAGGCGGCCGACCTCACGCCGCAGCCCACCACGATTCTTACCGCGGCGAGCAGCGCCGACACGTTGCAGCGCACGATCGAGTTCCCCACCACCACCAGCGTGTTCACGCCGTTCTTCGTGGCGCGTGATGCGCTGGGGCAACCGATGGCCACGGCGGGGGTACGCTGGAATTCGCGCGATCCGACGCGTGTGGCCGTGTCGGCCAACGGACAGCTCACCGGGCTGCTGCCTGGACGCACGTTCGTGGTAGCGCAGGCGAGCCGCTCTGCCGCGGTTGCCGACTCGGTGCTCGTGTTCACCCCAAGGAGCGGCACCGGCGCCATCGTGCGCGCCACGTTGCCGAGCTATCGCATTACGACGGACACGTTCTCCATCTCGATTGAAATCGCCCCGCGCGATGGGCGCCCACTGGGTGGCGCCGATCTCGAAATCGCGTGGCCCGGGAGCCGTTCCAATCCGTTCTCGCCGTTCAACGTCGAAGCGTTCACCACGTTGAGCGCTGGTGTGCAGGCGGCCCAAGCCGACTTTCAGGACGCGCTGCGCGTGACGTGGGCGCCAACCACCCCGGTGTCGGGGCGCGTGGGGATCGTGCGGCTCCGCTGCCGAGTGAACCGGCGCAACGCGGGCAACGAGATGGCGATCACGCTCAATCAACTGTTGCAAGGCGACCTGACGGATATCACGTCGGCCGCTTCCGTGTTCAACCCGGTGGTGATCATTCCATGAGCCTTGTCTTCCATCACACGAAGGGCCGGATGTCCGGTACCACGCGCGCGCTCCTCACCGCGTGGGCGTTGCTGGGTACCACGGCCGCGTGCCGCAGAACGGACCTTACCGAAGCGGCAACACCCATGGCAGCCACGTCGCTCGCACTTGCGGCGCAGCAGATGGGCGATAGTGCACACGTCTACATCACCCTCGGCGGCGGCGCTCCCGCGCCGTTGGGGAGCCTCACGGGTGATGTGGTGAACCCCGATGGCTGGCGTTTCGTGTCGTGCACCGCACAACAGACCGATGCGCTGCTGGCGTGCAAGGCGCACGACGCGACGGTGCGTATCGCGGCGGCATGGGCGGCCGGGACGCATGCCGGTGAACTGGTGCGCGTGTCGTATGTGCGTGCGCGGCCGAGTGCAACGCTCGCGCCGTCGGCGTTCACCATGAGCATTACCGAAGCGCACGGTGTGCGCGGGCAGTCGCTGCTCGACGAGCTCGAGGTGCGCCGCCAGAGTGGGGAGCGCCTCGCGGTTGCGGGAGGTGCGCCGTGAACACCAATCGCTTTCGTTCGTGGCCTCGCGCGCGCTATACGGTGTGTGCACTTGCCGCAGTCACCCTGCTGGCCGCGTGTCATGCGCGTGCAGGCGGGGCATCCCCACGCGGCGCGCCGTTGCTCACACGACTTGTGCCGGAGCGCGTGGATATTTCCGGTGGCGCCGTGGTGGACCTCACGGTCTTCGGCACCGGCTTCGATTCGCTCAACACAGTGCATCTGGGGCGGTTGGTGGTGCCCGCGGTGCCTCGGCTCAACGACAGCACCATGCGCTTTGCCGTGCCCACTGACGATCGCTTTCTTCCCGATCGCGGGGGGGCGCCGTTGGCCCCGTTGACGGGCGGAGCATACGACCTTCGCATCGAGAGTACCAAGGGGATGTCGAATACGTTGCGGGTAATGCTCGTGAACTCGCGGGAGGCGCGATGACCATGACGAGACGCACAGGCACCATGCTGGTCTCGGCCGCGCTCCTCGTGAGCGCACCGGCCCAGGCCCAGCAGCGCGAAGGCGATTCCGAAGCGCGTCGTCGCGCACTCATCGAGCAGTGGGATGCCGTTGCCGGCGCCACGGAAGCCAACACCGGCGTGACGTTCCGCAGCTGGCTGGCGGCCACTGGCGGCACGGGGAGCATGCTGCGGGCGGCCATCACCGTGCCGCAGGCGCAGCGGTGGACGAGCATTGGGCCGCGCGGCTTGTACATGGACAACGGCTTCTTTGGGTCGTTGCCGCAGCTCGATGCCGGTCGCGTGCCGGCAGTCGCGTTTCACCCCACCGATCGCAACACCATTTACGTGGGCACGTCGGCGGGTGGCGTGTGGAAGAGCACCAACGAAGGCGCGAGCTGGGTCCCGCTCACCGACAGCGAGTGCTCGCTGGTTACGGGCTCCATTGTCGTCGATCCGGTGAATCCGCAAATCGTGTACGTGGGCACGGGCGAACCGAACGAAAGCACCGCGGGGTGCGGCGTGTTGCGCAGCACCGACGGTGGCGTCACCTGGGCCACGTACGGCACCGACGTGTTCACGACGAGTGCCGCGACGAGCTGGGCCATTTACGGCATGGTCGTCGATCGCGCGAGCGCCGGGACCACCAACGCCACCACCGTGTTGGCGGCCACGCTGCGCGGCATCATGCGCAGCACCAACAGCGGTCAGACGTGGACGGTGGTCACGCCCGCCATCACCTTCAGCGACATCAAGCAGCACCCCACCGATCCCAACATCATGTACGCCGCGCGCGTGGGTGTGTCGGGGAGCGCGACGCCGCCGGGGCTGTTCCGGTCGCAGGATCGCGGCGCCACGTGGACGCAGGTGGCTACGTTCGGTGTCGACTCGGTGGTGCGCATGGAGATTGCCGTGTCGCCGGCGCGCCCGGGGAGTGTGTGGATGATCTCGGGACGTCCCGACCGCCAGCTGGGTGGCCTCTGGCGCTGGGATGATGCGACGAACTCGCGTACGACGCTCGACGCCGTCGGTCCGCGCCTGTTCGAGCCCAACGGTCGTCTCAATTTTGGCGGGCAGAGCGAGTACAACCTCATGATCGCGGTCGACCCGGAGGACGCGAACATCATCTACATTGGTGGGGTGCGCGCGTTCCGCAGCACCGACGGCGGCACGTCGTTCCGCGAAATGGCGGAGCGCATTCACGTGGACTGGCACGTGGTGGCGGTCGACCCCAACAATGCACGACGGGTGTTGGCCGGCAACGACGGCGGCCTGTTCATCTCGCGCGACAAGGGCGCGAGCTGGCAGTCACTCAACGCGGGGCTCACGACATCGCTGCACTATCCCGGGCTATCGCTGCACCCCACCGACCCGACGGGCGTGCTCACGGGATTGCAGGACAACGGCACGATCATCACGCGCAACGGCGTCGAACAGTGGAACGGGGTGTTCGGTGGTGATGGTGCCTATACCGCCATCAATCCGCAGTCGCCGACCACGTACTACGTGTCGAGTCAGAACGGCAATCTGTTTCGCGGGAACTTCACCACCGGCGCAGAAACGCGCATCTGGGTGGACACGATCACCGAACCACGACGTGCCTTCATTGCGCCGTTCGTGCTCGATGTGAACCGTCCCACACGCCTCTACTTTGGCGGCGCGCGGTTGTTCCGCACGGAGAACCAGGGTAGCACCTGGGTGCCGGTGTCGGCCGACCTTACGCGTGGTACGGGGACGATCAACGCGATTGCGGTGGCGCCGAACGATTCGAACGTGATCTTCGTGGGCACCAACGACGGCAACGTGCGCTACACGCGCGATTTCGGCGCCACCTGGCTGACGCCGCAAACGACGTTGCCCACGCGCACGGTCACCGACGTTGCCATCAACCCCACCAACTCGAGCGTTGCCGTCGTCACGATTGGCGGCTCCGGTGGCCCGCACGTGTACATCACGCGCGACGGTGGTGGCACGTGGGCCGACATTACCGGCTCCCTCCCCGATGTCACCACGCAGGCAGTCACGTGGGGCCCGAACGACCGCCTCTTCGTGGGGAACATGTTCGGCGTGTACGAGAGCACCAACGAAGGGCAATCGTGGACGCGCAACACCGGACTGCCGAGCATTCGCATCACCGACCTGGTGTACAACGCCGGCACCAACCGCCTCGTCGCCGCGACGTACGGCCGTGGCATCTGGTCGTACGATTTCAATTCGCCCGCCGCGGTGTTGCGCGGTGATGTAAACAACGACGGACAAGTGAATGCCGCCGATGCGCTGCTCATTCAGCAGGCACTCATGGGCGTGCAGATCTCGTCGGCGGTGACGCTGTTTCCCGCAGCGGACGCGAACTGCGACGGACGGATGGAAGTGCTGGACGCGGTGCTGGTGTTGCGGTTTGCGGTCGGGGGAACGACGGGAGGGGACAAACGGGAGGGGAACGACGGGAGGGGAACACGACCCCGTGCTAGAGGCCCCGCCCCCGCGACAACGACCACAACCACGACAAAGCGACCACGTGAGGACGACAACGAGGGTCGGGGAGTGGGTCCCTGTCACGGGGTCGTGGTTGCCCTCCCGTGGTTCCCCTCCCGTCGTTCCCCTCCCGTTTGTCCCCTCCCGTCGTTCCCCTTCCGTAGTGAACCCAAACCGCAGTCTAAGAAAGCGAAAGCCCGAACCTGATCGTTCTCCCCGGTTGCGGAAGGCCGCACTGATCGTAGACGGTGCGGTTGCCCACGTTGTCCATGGCCAGCAGTCCGGACAGGCGCTGCAGGATGCCGCTGCGGCGTACGGAAAACGATCGCGTGATGGCGGCGTCGGTGGTGGTCTGCGCCTGGAGCGCCACTTGGCGCGCGAGGTCGGGGTGTTGGCAGTACTGACGGCCCACATGGCGCGCCATGGCGCTGGCCTTGAAGCCGGCCATGGCTGGTGACACGACCGAGACGGATGCGCGTCGCTCAGGATTGTGCTCGGCGCGACGCTCGTTGTTCGCATTGCCGGGAATCGTCTGGTCGTAGACCCGAATGCGTTGCAGCGTGGCGTCGGCGGTCAAGCTCGTCCCGCGCAACCCCATCGGGGTCCACGAGGCCAGCAGTTCGACGCCGTGGCTCCTGATCTCGTCGCGGTTGATGCGACGGAAGAGACGGTTGGGGAGCGTAATGCGCACCACCGCATCGTCGAGACGATGGTGAAACCCGGTGGCCTGGAACTGCAGCCCCCGTCGCCCGAACGCGCCACCGTCGAGCGTGATGCCGACCTCGGAAGCGAGCAGATTTTCCGGACGCAGTAGCGGATTGGGATCGAAGCGATCGAGCGCACCGCTGTACAGCTCGCGAAGCGCCGCAAAGCGTGCCCGTTCACTCACGGAGGCATGCAGGCGCACCCCCTCGGTGGCCCGTACCGTAGAACCCATGCGCCACCCGGTCTTGGTGAGCGTACCCAGCGAGGCGCGTCCGCCCGTTTCAGGGGTGCGCGCGTCATCGTGTACCACGCCACCCGAGAGCAGCACGCGGCTGAACAACGGCAGATCCATCTCACCGCCCACGCTCCGCAGCTCCTGCTCGTAGCGGGTCGCCACGGACGTCGCGCGCTGCGCGTCGAGCGTTTCGTCGTAGGTCACCGTCGACCACGTGCCGGCCAGCCGCAGCAGCGCATTGAGCGGCAGCGTGTGCGTGGCCTTCACCCGGTACACGCCGTTGCTCTCCCTGCCGAGCTCGCGCGTGGAAACCGTGGCGTAGGTGCGGTTGGAAAAACTCTCGATCTCGAGATCCTGCGTGGTCTGGCCCGCCGTCAGCTCGAGACTGCCAAAGCCAAGGCCGGTACGCTGCGGCCCCGTGCCGGTCGACAGAATGCCCAGCAACCGCGTTTGCGACGGGTACCGCCAAAAGCGCGGCATCAGGAGATGCTGTTCAGGTGCCACCCCACGCGCGGCGTCGTACGCCGTCGCCGTGAACGCCACGTGTGCGCCCGATCGATGATCATAGCGCACCGCGCCGAAGCCGTCGGTCTGCTTGAGATCGGAGTTGGTGCGTAATGCGGCGTTTGCTGCGCTTCCTGGATCGACGGTGCCACCGGCTATGCCGTCGCTCCGATGGCCTCCTGGCAGCGCAACGCCGTCACGCTGCCGGGTGGTGACGCCGCCGCGCATTTGTAACGTGCCGCCGGCCAGGGCGATGGGGAGGCTGCCAGTCGCAGAGAGGACTCGCGAGGAATACTGATCGAAGCCCGTTCCGAGTTGCAGCGAACGGCGGGTCACCCCGCGGGGCGGATTGAGCTCCATCCGGATGACTCCCCCCAGCGTGTTCGAACCGTCGAGCAGTGACGAGAGGCCGCGTACGACCGTTACCTGCTGGATGCCCGTGGTGGGAATGAGGGCGGGATCGGTGCGGCTATCCCACCCAACCGTCAGCGGCAGCCCATCCAGCATGACCGAAGCCTGACGCGAGTCGGACCCGCGAATGCCGATCTCCATCTCGCCACGCGAGTTCTGGCGGACAAGCACGAAGGCCGTTTGCCGCAGCACGTCGGCCAACTGCGGAGCCGGCAGCAAAGGAACGGGGAGCGAATCCACGCGGACGACGACCACACTGGCCCCGCCGGTGACAGATGCCGTGCGCGCACCACGCACCGACACGGACTCGATGCGGCGGCCAGCGGAGTCGGCACCAGTCGATTGAGCCTCGGCCCGCGAAAGCGCGGCGATCGAGAAAACAGAGAGAGCGAGAGCGCGGGATCGTACCATCCCGGAAGGTGGCTAACCAACCCTTAACTGCAGATTAAGCGCGGCGAGATTGGGGAGGTGAGACGGGCAATCCACTCGAAGTCGGAGGCCGCACTGGTTGGGATGTCCGGATCGTCGGAGCCGTGGGGGACGTCCCCCCCTCGACCCCGACCGTCGATGAACCCTCCCCCCAAGCATCGGCGTCGGAATCTCCGAAACAATCCGGCATCCGACCTCCAGCCCCCATCCCCTCTCAAGGAGTAGCGGCCCGACCGCCGTCCCCACGACTGAAAAAGGGGTCAGAGTCGTCGAAAAAACGACGCAAAAAAACGACTCTGACCCCATTTTTCGGGGGGAACCCGGAGGGAAAAACGACTCTGACCCCTTTGGGGGGGTTAGCTGAAGTAGTCTTGGCCTTTCCGCCGCGATTCCCGCTCGGCGCGCCCATACGTGCCCGTGTCCGACCGCGAAATCTTGCGGCGCGCGACGAGCGCTTCGAGCACGAGTTCGCACGCCACCACGATCATCGAGTCGTCGCCCTTCTTGGCCAGGCCGAGGGCGACGACGGTGTCCACGAGCCCCGGCACGAGGTCGAAGCCTTTGCGCACGACGCCAATGGCGATGTCGTCGCCCACCTGCAGCGCGCTCCCCTTGTCGAACCACATGACGATCTCGTCGGTGTCGAGATCGCCGGTGCGTTCACGCAGCGTGGCATCGCAGGCGCGACGAATGAGTTCACGCGCGATGGCATTGCCACCAACGAGTTCGCCCTCGTACTCGAGTTCGATCTTGCCGGTAATCGCGGGCAGGGCGGCGTACACATCGGCCACCCGCGGCACCGCTTCGCTGTCGCCGTTGCGCAGCGCGCGCTGTTCGGCGTTGGAGACGACATTCTCCATGGCCGTGATGGGCATGCGCTGCGAAACGCCGCTGCGTTTGTCGATGCGCTTGTCGTCACGCGCTTCGAAGGCAATACGCTCGACGACTTCTTCGATGAGATCGGGGAGACGGATTTCGACGCTGTTGTCGCGCTGCGTCCACGCTTCCTGGCGCGTGATGGCCACGCCGAGTTCGACCGATTCGGGGTAGTGCGTAATGATTTCGGAGCCGATGCGGTCCTTGAGCGGCGTGATGATCTTGCCGCGCGCGGTGTAGTCTTCGGGGTTGGCGGTGAAGCAGAGCAGCACATCGAGCGACAGACGCACGGGGTAGCCTTTGATCTGCACGTCGCCTTCCTGCATGATGTTGAAGAGCCCCACCTGCACCTTGCCGGCGAGGTCGGGGAGTTCGTTCAACGCGAAGATGCCGCGGTTGGCGCGCGGCAGCATGCCGTAATGGATGGTGAGCTCGTCGCTCAGCAGATGTCCGCCTCGCGCCGCCTTGATGGGGTCGACATCGCCGATGATGTCGGCCACGGTAACGTCGGGGGTGGCGAGCTTTTCCACGTAGCGCTGATCACGCGAGACCCACGCAATGGGCGTATCGTCGCCGGCGTCCTCGAGAAGATTGCGCGCGAACTTGGAGATGGGCGCGAACGGATCGTCGTTGACTTCGCTCCCAGCGACGACGGGCATGACCTCGTCGAGGAGCGAGATCATCGCGCGGAGAATGCGCGACTTGGCCTGCCCGCGCAGTCCGAGCAGGATGAAGTTGTGTCGGGCAAGGAGCGCGTTGACGATTTGCGGCATGACGGTGTCCTCGTAACCGAGGACGCCGCGGAAGAGCGGTCCGCCATCCTGGAGGCGGGCCACGAGGTTGCGTCGGATCTCGTCCTTGACGGTCTTGGGACGGTTCGTGGCGTAACCGGAGCGCTTGAGGGCGCCGAAGGTATCGGGGAGTCGGGACACGGCAGAGAACAGTGGGTCGGCAGAAGGTGGGGCCGAGGCGGCCCATAACACTGGAAATAGAGCGCACGAGGGCGGCGAACAGTGCCAAGGTGGGGCGCGAGCGCTCGGGGACAGACGAGTCGGTCATTCCGTCCCGTTACATTGACAGAAACACGGCAAAACTCTTGTCCCGTAAGCGGTTTCCATCCGCTTGCATGATGAGGAGTTGATGAAGTGGGCTTGACAGTCCCGTATGCCATCGTACATTCACCTCGCTTGTTCCCCGTCGGCACAGATGCCGGGGGGGCCGTGCGCTTCCGGCTGCACGGCGCTCATCACCGCACCGTTTGGAGTCTCACTATGAAGCGTATCGCCCTCGTCGCCGCTGCTCTCGTGCTCGCCGCCTGCTCCGCCAAGGAAGAGGCCCCGGCCGCTGACACGGCTGCCGCCGCTCCGGCCGCTGCCGCGCCCGCCGTGGATTCGGCTGCTCCGGCCGCCGCCCCGGCCGCTGATTCGGCCGCC
>VYKS01000516.1_pt1 | contig 12698 bp, 15 predicted proteins | sample 5114511 | NCBI WGS metagenome assembly VYKS01 (sample SAMN12291795, study PRJNA351875) | freshwater metagenome | isolation source: freshwater lake | place: USA: Michigan, Gull Lake | collected 2011-07-05 | reverse complement strand
CTTTTGCTTTAAAGTCTGGGCTGTGTTTTTTCCTCTGCATTGCAAAACCTCTACTAGTTATTTTTGTAAGTCGTATATCTTAACCTCCTGTCCGATTTATGGGGATCATTATATTATCCATCGATTCGATCAATATTATGAAAAGCCATGACGATTAGAGTATCCTTCGGAAGAAGGCGATCAAAACGACTTTGCCTTGGATTGAGCAGGATTTCCCCGTTCGATCTTTTAATGCCTAATAGAATAATCGGATTGTCGGGAAGCGCCGCACTATAGTTACCAATCCATTGACGTAATTCGGGAAAGGTTTTTCCGTGAAAGTGTTGCGGGTATTTCCCTGAGTCGATAAAATATAATTCATTCGTGTCGTCTGTATAGGTCAAGAGTTGTTGATACACTGCGGACATATTCTGAAAGAGCGCACTTTGGGCGATAATTCCTGAACTATAATCCCGAGCGGAAATCACCTCGTCTACTCCCGCTTCTTTCATGTGTCGGTATCGATCTAAGCGGACCAATTCCCCGACTACGTGAATATCTTTTCGTAGATTGGGGGTTTGTTCTAAATGTTTAATCGCCAGGGCGATCAGAGCGTTTTTTTCATCTGGTCCCTCGCTTTCACCATCTGCGAGAAGAATCACCGATTTCGCGAGGGGAGCGTTATATTTTTCTAGGGTGGCGTGATGGGTGGGATCAGCCTGTATGAAATAAATATTATCTCGATCCTCGAAGTCATCGAGATGGTCAATCGCTTCCGCGGAAATAATTATGATGTCTCGCAGGTTATTTTGGGTTCCTTCTAACAGTTGACGCACGATAAAAGGAGCTTTTTCATTCCAATTGCAGATAATAATATGGTCTTTAAACTGTTTCATAACTTTTTCGAGAGCGATCGCTCTGGTAACAAAAAATGAGGAAATCGAACCGACGATCGCACCGAAGGCGAAGGTACCGAGGATTAATAATAGTAATTGGGAAATCTGCCCGGCGAAGGTTTTTGGTTTATCTGGATATTCGCCCATCAGGGCGATCAGGGCATTGGTAAACACTTCCCATGTTTTCTCCGAAGAAGAGAAAGCTCTTTCACTCCAGAGAAGGGTGGCGATCGGAGTAAAAAAAATAAACAGAATTCCCACCGTAATCCAGAAAATTTTTGATGTTTTTGGGGATGTATTTATCCTTTTCATGGGAGTTTTCAATCAATTAGGTTCCCTAGGGCGAATGGTAACTCAAATGTTCTCCCATCAATCTTCTAGATAAAACCAAGATCGAGATAGGTAGTTATCGCAGTTTCATCTATATAAACAATCTTTTTTTGTACAACAATATTGAATATTGGGAGGTAGAACAACGTTCTACAAATTTGATATACAAGTTTTTTTCATTAGCAGCTACCCTCAATCTATTTAGAACTGCTATATTATTCTTCAGAATCACTAATACCTAATTGCTTGAGATTAATATGTTTACGTCCCAACTTGATTTCTAGTTCATCCCCAGGTTTTAAGCCCATTTGCAAAGTGTAAGCAGATCCAATCAATAAGTTTCCATTCTTCTGCACACTAACTCTATAACTAGCATTGCGCCCACCTTTGATAGGAGATTTAGCCTCAATATTAATATTAGCTGCTTCCATTACAGCATTTAAAAACTTCATTGAATTAATTCGATCTTTACCTGTTTTAGTTACAGTAGAATAGCCACAAGCTTTTGCTTTCTCTTCTCTGGTTAAATTCTCTAGCTCTTTAACTTTTTTCAGTAATGCATCACCTTCTAACATTATGGGCTGTTTAATTTTTGCCATTGATTTTGTCGATTTAAAACATATATAACTTTAATATTTTAGTATGTAAAACAAACTATGTTGTTGTTAAATCTTTTATTAATTATCTATTAACCTGAAGTTATTGATTAAAAACTCAATTAAAACCAAATTCATGATGCTGTCTATTGATATAAAAGAAAAGGCTTTAGAAATTGGATTTGATCTGGTGGGAATTGCGGCGGCAAATTTAGAAAGTTATCCAGAAATTGATCGATTAAATTCTTGGCTAGCAATGGGTTATCACGCTGATATGGCATGGATGGAAAATCCTAAACGTCAGAATATTAGAGCTTTAATGCCATCAGCACAGTCAGTTATCTGCCTTGGCTTAAACTATTACACCCCTCAAGTTCATAACCAAGTTGATAGTATTGCCAAGATTTCTCGGTATGGTTGGGGGCGTGATTATCATCGAGTATTAGGTAAAAAATTAAAAACCTTAAGTCAATGGCTTAAATCTCAAGGTCAAGATATTGAAACTCGGTTTTATGTAGATACTGCTCCGATCGCTGAAAAAGCTTGGGCGCAAAGAGCAGGTATTGGGTGGATTGGTAAACATAGTAATTTAATTTGCCGTAGCCATGGATCTTGGATATTTTTGGCAGAGGTTTTAACTAATCTAAAATTAGAGCCAGATCAACCCCATGCCGAACATTGCGGTACCTGTACTCGTTGCCTAGATGCTTGTCCCACAGGAGCGATCGCCCAACCTTTTGTCGTAGACGCTAATCGCTGCATTGCTTATCACACCATTGAAAATAAGTCGGAGTCGCTACCTCAAGCCTTAACACTAGATAACTGGGTGGCGGGTTGCGATATTTGCCAAGATGTATGTCCTTGGAACCAACGCTTTGCTCAAGTTACGAACGTAGAAGACTTTCAACCCTATCCTCAAAATATTGATCCTAGTCTAGCCAAATTAGCAACCATCACCGATCAAGAATGGGACAAAGCCTTCACGGGATCGGCATTGCGCCGAATTAAACCCGATCGCCTGCGTCGAAATGCTCAAGCTGCTATGAAGGAAAAGGATAATTAAGCTTTTAATTTGGCTGCGTTGATTTACCAACAGGATTTAATACCTACTTAATCACTATCATAATAAATTCAAATACTAGATGCGGTTAAATATAAGATAAATTTAATTAAGATTATTTCTGGCTCAAGCAATTTTAATTATTGTTTAGCCTTTAGCTTTTATTTAACTCTCCATTCCTCGAAACAAACTAGGAGCGCGCGATGCCAAAGACACCAAATCAAATATCTACTCAGCCAATTACTTGGATCGAACGTAATCTGGTTGTTCGAGTCTTAGAATCTATTCAAGACCTAATTGTGATTTCTCTATGTTTGGGCTTGTTTGGGGTAATGGTACTTCAACTTAAAGAAATGTTTATATCTTTAGTTTCTCCATCCAGTTTTCATTTCCACGAAATCACTGCTGATATTTTATTTGTCCTAATTTTGGTGGAGTTATTTCGATTATTAATTATTTATCTCCAAGAACATCGGGTTTCGATTGGTGTCGCTGTCGAAGTATCAATCGTCTCAGTTTTGAGGGAGGTAATTGTTAGCGGTGTGCTGGAAACTCCTTGGGTACAAATTCTTGTAACTGGAAGCTTTCTTTTGGTTCTAGCTTGCCTACTTTTAGTCAGAGCTTGGATACCGCCGACCTTTGAGGGCATAGATCCAGAGAGTCGAATTGTAGAATCTTATAATTCCCATAGAGAATTAGCAAAAAAGTAATTAGGCTATTCTGACTTGTTTACTTTGGAACCTAATTTTAAGTTCTGATAGAGTTTACCTAAATCGATCTGAAATCGGGTAGATCTTAATAAGATAGACTTGAGAAAAACCTTATGATTGGGGCAGGAAGTGTAGTTGTGAAAGATATACCTAGTAATACGATTGCGGTTGGTAATCCTTGTAAAGTAATTCGTGAATTTTAAACCATCTCATAGCCTTTCTAAATCATGATTCACAATAAGATAAACTTTAGAAAATTCTCTGTTTCTAATCATGACCAACTGCCCTGTACCAGATGAGCAACAACCCCTCAACGAATATCTAGCTTTAAAAGAAGCATTTGTTTTCCGTTGGGGAACATTGAATATCTGGGCTTATATCAGAGTTTTAGGCATAATTTGGTTAGGATGGTGGCTAATTTCTGCACCTATATCTTCCGTCAGCTTTTCTCCCAGTCGGCATTTACCAGAATTTTTGTGTTTGGGAGCGATCGGGGCTACGGTCGGGCTATTTTTGCCTTTAGTGCAACTGTTACTGGGTTGGAGATATATTAAAGAGCGGCTCCAAAGCCCAACGGTATTTTATGAAGAAACTGGTTGGTATGATGGGCAAACTTGGCAAAAACCCGAACCTGAACTCCTAAAAGATCGACTACTGGTGAGCTACGAGGTGCAGCCGATCGTGCAGAAAATCAAATTGAGTCTATGGGTTACTCTAGCTTTCCTAGGGCTTGAAGTTGGTATATTACAGTTACTGCTTTATTTAAGTTAGCTTTTAAGTTAGTTATGGCTCCTCAAAAAGATGTTCCCATTGCTCGGCGTGTTCATAATCATATACCGCCGCCTAAAAAGCGAAGTTATGGGTGGATTGTAGGCATGGTTATAATTTTTTTAGCGATCGCCATTACAATCATCATCACAAATTTATTTAAAGCTCCTAAAATTCCCGAACCAATCCCTATTGTTCAAACTCCATCTACTCCAACTACTCCAGAAAATAAACAAAATCAACTATTAGGACATTTTGCCTATGACGAGGCTCCATTAAATAGCTTAGAAGTTGTGGCGATCGCCACTGATGGTCATGAAATCAAGCTTCGAGCTGTCGCCGCAGTTAAGTACAAGCAGATGGTTGCTGATGCTAATGCCGATGGGGTATCACTGATGGCGATTTCGGGATTTCGCAGTAAAGAAGACCAGCGTCAATTATTTTTTGAAATTAGTCGCCAACGCAATCAAACTCCAGCTCAACGGGCAAAAGTCAGCGCCCCCGCAGGTTACAGTGAGCATCATACTGGCTATGCTTTAGATATTGGCGATCTCAATTCTCCTAGCACTATCCTCGATCCTAGATTTGATCAAACCGCAGCCTTTAGATGGTTAGAGCAAAATGCTTCCAAGTACAGCTTTGAATTATCTTTTCCCCAAAATAATACCCAAGGAGTAATGTACGAACCTTGGCATTGGCGGTTTGTGGGAGATGATGATAGTCTTGCCACCTTCTATAAGAAAAAATAATGAGCCATGAGTAATACTGCCCTAAATTTACTGGCGATCGCAATTTTTACAATTACGATGACTGTCCTCACAATCCCATTTACAGGAATTTCGCCTCTAATTCCTACGGGTATAACTATTTTGGCTCTTGGGCTATATGGACTGGATAATGGTTATAACGAGGGTAAGGGCGGGGCGACAATAATCAACTGGATTGAGGCTCAATTCCCCAATCACAAAGAAAAACAGGCTCGAATCTTATTCCACGAAGCAGGACATTTTCTGGCTGCCCATTTGTTAGGGATTAAAGTTGTGGGCTACAATCTCAAACTTATTTCTAAAGCTCCTGCCCCTAAAGTTAAGATTGGGGTAGAAGTTGATACTTCTGAAGTTTCATTAAATTCCTTAGAACGCTATTGTACAGTCTGGATGGCAGGAATTGCGGCTGAAGAATATTTATACCAAGATGCAAATGGTGGAGCCGACGATCTATTAAAACTCAGAGCGGCGATCTCTAATACTGCCAACCCCGATCTCGAAGAGCGTTGGGCAAAGATCCGAGCCCGAAATTTAATTAGACTTAATGTTGAAGCCTTCACAGCTTTAGCCGCAAAGATGCAGGAATCAGCACCCGTTGAAGAATGTTATCAAGTCATAGATGCTTTGGTAGTTAAGACTGAGTTTTAGCGAGAAATTCTAGCCAAGGCAGGGACTTTAGACTTAGCAATAACTTGATCGTAATATTTCTGAAGTTGAATTGTGGCATTACTCCAACCCCATTTTTCTGCCTCTTGGCGAGCATTTTGCTGAAGTCGCTCTTGAGGATTTTGCAACAGCCTTTGGGTGGCTTTGACTAAACCGTTGGGATCTTGAGGTGCAAAAAGGTAGCCATTCACGCCATCGGTGACAATATCAGGAATCCCCCCAGAATTTGCCGCTACCACTGGGCAACCTGCTGCCATAGCTTCTAATAGCACTAATCCTAGGGTTTCAGTCCGTGAAGGAAACATAAAAGCATCACTAGAGGCAAAAGCCGAGGCAAGTTCATCCCCTTGGAGGTATCCAACAAAATGGGTTTTTGTGCCTGCGAAAAATTTTTCTAGTTCTTGGCGATAGGGACCATCTCCCACCAAGGCTAGCCGACTATTAGGAATTGCTTCTAAAACTGACAAAATTTGCGTAATTTCTTTTTCGGCAGATAACCTACCCACATAGAGTAGCAACACACAATCTGGATCTCCTTGACTAAGATGCGATCGCATTTTGCTATTTTTAAAGCTGGGATGAAATCTTTCTGTATCTACCCCTTTTTGCCACAAATCCACTCGTTCAATGCCGTGCGATCGCAATTCCTCGACCATAGCATTAGATGTACAAAGATTTAAGCCCGCATTGTTATGGGCAGTCTTTAATAATTCCCACATCGTACTTTCTAAAAAACCCAGCCCATAGTGCTGTAAATATTGAGGTAAATGGGTGTGATAGGAAGCAACTAAGGGCAAATTCATCGACTTGGCAAAAAATAGTCCTGCCAGCCCTAAAACCACTGGATTGACAACATGAACGATATCTGGAGCAAACTGCTCGATTTCATAGCCAATCGAAGGGCGGGGCAGCGACACTTTCAATTCGGGATACAAAGGCAACGGAAAGCCTGAAACACCATAAACTTTTGCCCCGCAGTATTCAGAAATGCCGCCATCGGGAGCAAAGACTAACACTTCATCGCCTAACTTCACCAACTCAGAGACAGTATGCTTCAGGCGAGTCACAATACCGTCAACTTTAGGTAGAAATGTTTCCGTAAAAATAGCTACTTTTCGCATTAAAGTCCAAGAACAATCTGAAGTCTATGGAATCTAATAATTGCATATTGTGTAACCTATGTAACCCAGATTACAAATCATTTAAATAAATTTATGTAGCCCAACCTACCTAAATCTTTGCTACTAATCTAGCTAGATTTCCTCAAGCTCCTCTTGCCTGATTTTTTTGGGCTCTTCTGCCCAAATATCACTAACATCATCTTCAAAGTCGTCTTCGTAGGGATCTGGATCTTGGGGCTTGGGTTGAATGTTTGGGGCTGCACGTCTAGAGGGAGGGGGAGATTGACGAGTTTCCCTATTTCTCCAGTTGTCATCATCATAATCATCGTAGTCATCATCTACAGTTGGGCGCACTGGCTGCACTGGTTGAACTCTGGCTTGGCGGCGAGCAGGTTGGACTGGAGTTCTTTCCTCCGCCCAATTATCATCATCGTCCCAAGCTTCTTCACGACGGTAAACTGGACGATCGCTTGATCTTTGGGGTCTGTAGACATTACCACGTATACCAGTACCAAGGGCATTACCTGATATTGATGTGGGTGGGAGGTATTCATCTTCAAATTCCTGTTCCCAAGGAGGTTTGCCTAAGCCCAATCGCTCTAAGACACCCTTAGTTAACTGGGTCATGCGCTCTTCCATGCCTTCTGTGACAATGATGCGATCGCGACCTACGGCAATAATTTCATTTACATCTAGCTCGTAGGTACTAACTAATGCTGAAGGAATCAGGGGGTTGCCTAGGGAGGAAAGAATTAAATAAAATAAATCGCCTGTAGCTGGATCAAACTTAAAGTCCCTAACCTTACCTAATAGTTCGCCCGATTCGGTAACAACTTCATTACCCATCAGATTTGTGTATCTTTCACTGGCAATTAAGTCTTCTAGGACATCTTCATCATCCACAAGGATGGCATCTTCGCCTAATAGCGAGACTCTTTCTAGGGACATATAAAAGTCCTCACCAATCCCAATGGGGGTACCTGGAATAAATCTTTCGGCCACACTTAAGCCCATTACTCTTCTTTGATCAACATCTAGCCAAATTTGCGTGACGATGCCTAGGCGTTTTGCCGAAGACTTGCTGATAACTTGAGTACCTAAAATTGCAGCGCGTTGGAGAATTGAATCAGATGTGATCATATCTTTTTGGCATATCTTTTTATAAGACTGGAGATTTCCCATATAATTATTTCCCCATACAGGGAATAGTTTGATTTTAGCAGAGTCAATTAGGATCAATTTTGAATTTTGGATAAAATGTTATGTTAAGGCTCTTACTTAAACACTACAGAATTACGAAAAAGACTGATCTAATTGGGTTTAACTTGCCCTAAAACTTTGAATTAAACTCTTTTTTATACCTGTGGATTTTCTAATTGGGTTTATAGGCGATCGCCATAATATTATCGGCATAATCAAGCCCTAAAACTCTAGTAATTAGATATTTAGGCAGAATACTCGCAACTTTTTGCAGCCAAGATTGAGGCTTAATCGCAAATACAACTCGATATCCATCTACCTTCAAGCCCAATGCGGTTAAATAAGCCCACAAATCAATGAGGTTGTAACAATGGAGATGGGTCATATCAGAAATTAAGGGATTCCTGACACATCGGGCATTAGGGGTTTGCAAAATTAGAATTCCATCTATTTCTAGTAACTCAATTAATTTATGAATTAATAACAACCCTTCCTGAAGAGGCAGATGTTCAATGACATCTAAACATAGAATTGCTGAATATTTACGATCAATCTGGTCAAGGTTTGTATAGGTATATTCGTACTCGTTACCTACATCTTGGGTATGATATTCACCGCTAAAACCGAATTTTTGCAGCTTTGACTTGATTCTAAGATCTCCAGCCCCAATATCAAGAACAGACAGCTTATGTTCGATCTCCTTCAATATGATCTGTTCAACCTCATTTAACTGATCTGATTGCCAATAGTTAACTACTGTAAATCTTGGTAAGGAATTTGCCGTTAGCTCCTTGCGTTTCCAGTAATTTAAGTAAACTAAATCGGTACCCATGGATTGATAGTCCTAAAAATGAAGTTAATTTAGATAAAGATTAGCAATGCTGTTTCAAATATTAATTGACTGACTTGCGGAAATTCTTAATTCATCTGTCCAAACCACTCCCTCGCGGATTATTTTTGCTGGTATTCCACCAATTAAAGAATGATGTGGACAGGACTTAGTAACTACTGCACCTGCTGCAACTACCGAACCTTTGCCAATGGTTACACCTTTTAAGATCGTTGCTCTGCAACCAATCCAAACATCATCTTCGATCGCAATAGGAGCTGAGTAGGGAGGAGCCCCAAATCCATGACCATCATCATCCATAACAATTACATCAAACGATATGGCGCAGTTTTTGCCAATACTAATTGAATTATTGGAATAGATGTTACTTCTCCATGCAATATAAGTACCAACTCCAATTTTTAAACTTGCACTTTCTCCCACTGATAGATTAACGCCCCGCAGAATGCTAACTCCATCAATCATGAGATGAGATGAAGATGCAAGACTAACAGTTGTTATCAGGCTTCTTGGGGTGGCACCCCAATACTGCCCAATAAAACAAGGATTTTGAGGCTGATGAATTATGCAATTATCAGCAAACGTCAACTGAATATTACCCCGACAGATAAAGGCATTAGTAGTTTTAGCTTTTTGATTTAGCTGATATTGAGCAAACCTCCATTGAGGGAAATATCTATACTCACTAAGACGGGAAAGTATTTTAGTTGTCATGTAGTAAAAGAATGAATCATATTTTTAAACATTAGGTTTCAGTATTTCTGAGATGCAAGTAGATAACCTAATTTTTCAAGATACTTGAAGTTTAGTTGACTGGAAACCTTTATAAATTTTAAAAGTCTCTTGGGCTGTTTTTCCCCAAGTAAAATCTTGGTTTATGAGTTGTGCCGAAATTTTTAGTTCATTTAGGAATTGACGTTCAGCATTAATATTTTGCATTAACTCTTTGAGTCCATAAATTGAATCTAATTGAAAAAGCCGACCACCATCACTCAAGATTTCGGGTAGGCAGGTGGAATTTGCCGCAAATACTGGGCACCCCACTGCCATGGATTCACAGAGTTGTAATCCAAATCCTTCGTATTCACTAGGATAGACAAAGCAAAGTGCCTCAGCATAGAGAATTGGCAGATATTCCTCCTCCACCCAGCCTAGCAATTCTAAAGATTCAGAAATATTAAGGGCGATCGCTAGGGCGTGTCATCAATTAAACAACGAGAGAATAGAAGCCCTAGAGCATAAGATTCTCCATAACAGTTGCAACCAGCCTAAATTAAATAATTGAATAGCCTAAGTAACCAAGGCTCAATCAGCTAAATGATGACACACCCTAGGACCAATTTTACTCCTTGTAAATTGCCATCTAATTTAGCTTCGGCAAAGGCTTTAAGTAAAATACGATTAATGCCAGTAAAATTGAATTTATTTCCCAGCGAACTTTCGTAGCTTTGAGTAAGATTCCACACCAATAGCCGCTTTAAAGAAAACCTTCCAAAATAGTATCAAAGTTATCGATATAGGTCTATTCCAAAGGTGGATGAGAACTTGCCATAGCTTAGGAAAAGTCTGCCTTTGAATCAAACAGAGCAGATCTTCGTATGAACTGGATTGTCTCTTAAATAGTGCATGTTCCCACCAAGTCGATAAGGCTCTAGACTCAGCTAATGTCAATTTGTATAGCTCTGATTCTGCCACTATATCTCCCATCGTTTTGCTGACTGAATGCCATCTAAATCGAACTAATTTTTCTTTAATCCAAATAGCGTTAGGATTTTGTCTCAGTACTCTAAGAAAAAGTTGATAATCCATGGCATAGCAGAGTTCTGTATCTAGGGGAAAACAGAGATCTGTCAATCGTTTAGAAACAAAGGTAGAAGGTTGCGGAAAATGATTGCCATCTGACCAGTATCTGAGAAATTTTTTAAAGGTGGTTGGGATGGATATTCCATCTAGCTTTAATTGATTTCTTAAAACTTCGCTATCTGTAACTCGTTCAAATCTCTGGTTTCCATTTTCGTCAATATAGAAGCATTCGCCAGAGATGAAATCATACCCTTTAACAAACAAATCGGCAACAGTTTTGAGGACAAGGGAATTGTAGTAGAGATCGTCTGAATTTAACCAAACAAAGATATCGCCAGTACAGTGCTGATAGCCTTTATTAATAGCATCTGTTTGTCCTCCGTCGGGTTCGCTACTCCAAAAGGCAAGATGCTCTTCATATTTTTTGATAATTTCGACACTATTATCTGTCGAACCACCATCAATTACTATGTATTCTAAGTTGGGATAGCCTTGTAATAATACGGGACGAATAGTTTCTTCAATAAAATGTCCGTAGTTATAATTAGGAGTCACAATACTAGTTCTTGGCCAATCGGAACCATCGGGCATTTTTACTGGCAACTGTTGACTTTCTTCAGTCCATGGCCAACCTGTTTTACCTGAAGGTGGTGGTGGGAGTTCAGAAAGAGTAGGACAACGCATAGAGAATTGTTTATTAACCTGCTAAATATTAATGTGTTTAAGTGTAGCCTACTAGTTCGGGAAAATACCTACAGAGCCAATTAATCCTGATGAACCAGTTACAAGTATCTCAGTTGTGGTTATTGTAGTTCCAACTTACCTAACATAATCAGACTCTCCAAGTCCTCAACAGCATTGGGTAAATATCGATCAATTGTTTTCTTGACTTCGAGCAATTGTATTTCATTTGCACCGCCTAACATTCTACTAACATCTGCCAAATCTTGACTTCGTCCAGCAATTAGTTTCATTAATATTAAGTATTGCAAGTCAATTACTGGCGATCCATCAGGAGCATAATTAGGATTTTGAATCGCTGTTGTTACCCATCCTGCGGTTCCCTCTAACACATCTAGAGAAGTACCATCCGCTAATTGCCACTGACTGCCTGAAATACTCAGTTCTCCAATTTTTTTACTATTTCCATTGGTTAAATCTTGATAAACTAGGTTGCCATCTTCGGCTCTAATTAGAATGTCTAAGTCGAGGGTCATCCTTTCTGGCATATAAAGTCTGGTGGCTACTCCTCCCACGATCGCATACGGTGCTCGCTTGATAATTTGAGAAAGGTTTACCACTATATATGTCCAAGTACGTTGATTGAGAAATTGGATGCTACTTCCTGCTCCAGGCTTGGCATATTTGAGAACTAGTGAGATAAAATGCTTGCGCTTACTAGCATTTGGATCGGATACTATTTCCATAAAAATATTAGGTTTTCAATTAGGCTAAAGATCCCTTGATGATCGCGGATATCCACTTTATGATAAATAAAATCCTAATTATAGTTTGCAAACGTTTCTGATTTCAGCGAGTATATCCTTGAGTGCTAAAAGAAACTACTCTTTAATTGTTATCAAAACTGTGAATTAGCCAGTTCTGTTTGTTACATAGATACAAATTTCAGAACCTATCAGTTCATAAGAACTAGTAACAAGTAATATTTTCATTTAGATTACTGATGTAGTTTTATTGTGTATTGATTAAACTTAAGACTTACGCATTGACAGAGTAGCAGAAATATGTATATGTTAAATTAACTTTTTTAGTGGTAATCGTGAGAGATGAAGTCAAAACCTTCAACTTCCAGATGTAATTGCGACCTGTATACTTTATTTGTAATTGCTCGACTAGGGTGAAAGCAGGGCAAGAGAAGGAGGAGGAGAGAGGGCATTTTTAATTGCCTCAAAAGCTGAAAGCCCTTGTCTTTTGCCCGTATTAACAATTGA
>VYKS01000515.1_pt1 | contig 12702 bp, 10 predicted proteins | sample 5114511 | NCBI WGS metagenome assembly VYKS01 (sample SAMN12291795, study PRJNA351875) | freshwater metagenome | isolation source: freshwater lake | place: USA: Michigan, Gull Lake | collected 2011-07-05 | reverse complement strand
TCGTCGACGTCGGCCTGAAGACGGAAGGGCGCATCGCCCTTAAGGAATTCACCGGGCCAGACCGGGTGCTGTCGATCAAGGTCGGCGACACGGTCGAGGTCTATCTCGAGCGCATCGAGAACGCCATGGGCGAGGCTGTGATCAGCCGCGACAAGGCGCGCCGCGAAGAGAGCTGGGTCAAGCTCGAAAAGGCCTTCGAGAAGCAGGAGAAGGTCGACGGCGTCATCTTCAACACAGTCAAGGGCGGCTACACGGTCGATCTCGACGGCGCGGTGGCCTTCCTGCCCCGCTCGCAGGTCGACATCCGCCCGATCCGCGACGTCAATCCGCTGATGAACGTGACGCAGCCCTTCGTCATTCTCAAGATGGACCGCCGCCGCGGCAACATCGTCGTCTCGCGCCGCACGGTGCTGGAAGAGACGCGCGCAGGGCAGCGCCAGGAGCTGGTCTCCAACCTCGAGGAAGGCCAGGTTATCGACGGCGTCGTCAAGAACATCACCGATTACGGCGCCTTCGTCGATCTGGGCGGCATCGATGGCCTGCTGCATGTCACCGACATCGCCTGGCGCCGGGTCAACCACCCGTCGGAGGTTCTCACCGTCGGCCAGACGGTCAAGGTCAAGATCGTCAAGATCAACCAGGAGACGCACCGCATCAGCCTCGGCATGAAGCAGCTTCTCGACGATCCGTGGTCCGGCATTGCGGCGAAATACACGCTGCAGTCGAAGTTCACCGGCCGCGTCACCAACATCACCGATTACGGCGCCTTCGTGGAGCTGGAGCCGGGGATCGAGGGGCTGATCCACGTCTCGGAAATGTCCTGGACCAAGAAGAACGTTCATCCGGGCAAGATCCTCTCCACCTCGCAGGAGGTGGAAGTGCAGGTTCTGGAAGTGGACGCCGCCAAGCGCCGCATCTCGCTCGGCCTCAAGCAGACGACCGGCAACCCCTGGGAGAACTTCATCTCCCGCCACCCGGTTGGCACGACCGTCGAGGGCGAGGTCAAGAACAAGACCGAATTCGGTCTGTTCCTCGGCCTCGAAGGCGACGTCGACGGCATGGTGCACCTCTCCGATCTGGACTGGAACCGCCCCGGCGAGCAGGCGATCGAGGACTTCAAGAAGGGCGACATGGTCAAGGCCGTGGTGCTCGATGTCGATGTCGAGAAGGAGCGCATCTCACTCGGCGTCAAGCAGGTCGGGTCCGATCCGTTCGCCTCGGCCGATGACCTGCGCAAGAACCAGGTCGTCACCTGCGAGGTCACCGCGGTCAACGATGGCGGCATCGAGGTCAAGCTGATCGGCACCGATCTCTCGACCTTCATCCGCCGCGCCGACCTCTCGCGCGACCGGAACGAGCAGCGCCCCGAGCGCTTCGCCGCCGGCGAGAAGCTCGACGCCCGCGTCATCCTGTTCGACAAGAAGGCCCGCAAGGTCCAGGTGTCGATCAAGGCGCTGGAGATCGCCGAGGAGAAGGAAGCCGTGGCGCAATACGGGTCGCAGGACTCGGGCGCGTCGCTGGGCGATATTCTCGGCGCCGCCCTCAAGAACGCGAACCCGAAGAAGTAATCTCTCCGGGCTCCCGCGCCGCCGCTGGCGGCGCAACAATCCTGATCCGCATGGCGCAGCCCGCCATGCGGATTTTTTGTCGGCGGTCCGTGGAGGAGGAGACAGCGCCATGCGCGGCATCGGCATCGATTTCGGCACCACCAACAGCGTCATCGCCTTCGCCGACGATCACGGCGCGGTGCATGCGATGACCTGGCCATCGGCGGAAGGGCCGACCGCGACCTGCCGCACGGCGCTCGCGTTCCGCATCCAGACCATTGATGGCGTGCGTTCGACCGCAACGCGGGCGGGGCCTGCGGCCATCGCCTGGGCGCTCGATCCCGCTGGCCATCAGCGCTTCGTGCAATCGATCAAGACGCATCTGGGCTCCCAGGCCTTCCGCGAGACGCGCATCTTCGGGCAGAGATACACGCTGGAGGACCTGGTTGCCCTGTTCCTGCGCCATCTCGTCAGCGAGGGCGCGCTGCCCGATGGTTCGGCCTTTCCGGCCGGCTCGACCATCGTTGCGGGACGCCCCGTGGTCTTTGCGGGCGATGGGCCAGACGAGGCCCTGGCCGTCCGCCGGCTGACCAGCGCCTATGGCGCGGCGGGCCTCGCCGATCCAACGCTCGCCTATGAGCCGCTCGGAGCCGCCTATTGGTACGCCAAGGGGCAATCGAAGCCGCAAACCGTTCTGGTGGCGGATTTTGGCGGCGGCACCAGCGACTTCTCCGTCATGAGGTTTGAGCATGAGGGCGGCCGGCTCGCGGCCCATGCGCTTGCCCATGACGGCGTCGGAGTCGCCGGCGACACCTTCGATTTCCGCATCATCGACAATGCCATCGCGCCGAAGCTCGGCAAGGACAGCCGCTACCGCTCCTTCGGCAAGCGCCTGCCGGTGCCCCAGCATTTCTTCGCCGCCTTCTCGCGCTGGCATCAGCTGTCCTGGCTGAAAGATCCGAAGATCCTCGCCGACCTCGACGCCATTACGGATGAATCCGAAGAGCCCGCGAAGCTCGCGGCGCTGCGCACCCTGATCGACCACGATCTGGGGCTCGATCTCTATGCGGCGGTCACCACCGCGAAGATGGCGCTTTCATCGGCGGATTCCGCCGATCTCGTCTTCGATCGTTCTGGCGTTCGGCTGGCGGCCCGCATCACCCGCGCCGATTTCGAGGGGTGGATTTGCGCCGACATCGCCCGGATCAGGGCGGCAATGGAGCGGGCCCTGCTGGCCGCCGGCACCCCTGACGAGGCCATCGACGCGGTCTTTCTGACAGGCGGCACCTCCTATGTCCCTGCCGTGAAGCGCCTCTTCATTGACCGCTTTGGCGCCGGGCGCGTCCATGTCGGCAACGCGTTCCAGTCCGTGGCTTCCGGACTGGCGCTGATCGCGCGAGACCGGGCGGCCGGTCTGGTGCTATAGTCGGGAGGTCATTCGCCGCGCCCAAGCTTGCCTCCGCCACAATCCGGTGGCAGGCAGGCAGGCGAGCGACGACACCAGACTGACAGGAGCCAAGCATGGCCTTAGACGCCGATACGATGGCGGAGCGCCGCCGTCTCACCCGCAAGCTCTCGCTGTGGCGCATCCTCGCCGTGGCGGCCGGCTGCGTGGCCGTGATCGGACTGGCGATCGGCGCGCTGGGCCGCTCCGGCATCACGGGCACCGGCGCGCATCTGGCCAGGGTCAGCATCAGCGGCGTGATCACCGGCGACCGGCAGACATTGCGGCTTCTCGAGACCGTGGGCCGGTCGAATGCCTCCGGCGTTCTGCTGGTGATCGACAGTCCCGGCGGCACGGTGCCGGGATCGGAAATGCTGCATGAAAGCATTCGCCGCTTGGCCGAACACAAGCCGGTCGTCGCGGTCGTCAACAATCTCGCCGCATCGGGCGGCTATATCGCCGCCATGGGCGCGGACCGCATCGTCGCACGGCAGACATCCATTGTCGGCTCCATCGGCGTGATCTTCCAGATGCCGAACGTGTCGCACCTCCTCGACAAGGTCGGCGTCACGATCGAGACCGTGCGCTCGACGCCGCTGAAGGCTGCGCCTTCCGGAACCGAGCCGACCTCTCCCGAAGCCCGCGCCGCCGTGACGGCGCTGGTGCTTGAAAGCTACGACTGGTTCCGCGGCATGGTGCGGACCCGCCGTAATCTGGACGATGCCCAACTCGCCGCCGTCGCCGACGGCCGCGTCTTCTCCGGGCGCCAGGCCATCGGCCTCAAGCTGATCGATGAAGTGGGCGGCGAGCGGGAGGCGATCGCCTGGCTGGAGCGGGAGAAGAACATCAGGACAGGATTGCCAGTGCGGGATTACCGGCGGCGTTCGGGTTTCGAGGAGTTTGGCTTCAGCGCATCGATCGCCGGCGTGGCGCGCCATCTGGGCCTCGCCAGCATGGCCGACACCCTCGAACGGCTCGGCGGCCAGGCCGAAGCGCTTTCGCTTGACGGGCTGTTGGCAGTCTGGCAGCCTGCGCAGGAAAATTGAACAGATTCAATACCCTACGGATCGGCCTGCCGTCATGATCAAATCTGAACTCGTCCTCAAGATCGCCGAGCGCAATCCGCATCTCTATCACCGCGATGTCGAGACCATCGTCAACACGGTGCTGAACACGATCACCGACGCGCTCAGGAACGGCGATCGGGTGGAGTTGCGCGGTTTCGGAGCCTTTTCCGCCAAACAGCGGCGGGCCCGGACGGGGCGCAATCCCCGCACCGGCGAACAGGTCTCCGTGGACCAGAAAATCGCGCCCGCCTTCAAGACGGGCAAGGAACTGCGGCTGCGCCTGAACGGCAAGGCCGCCAGGAAGGCGTGAGCGGCGAGGAAGCCTAAAGAACAGGAAGCCTGAGGGACAGGAATGCCTAACGGGATAAGGCGCCGATGCTGCGATATCTGAAATTGCTGGTGCTTCTGCCGGTCGCCGTCATTGTCATCGGCCTTGCGGTGGCAAACCGCGCGCCGGTGGAGATGGTGTTTTGGCCGGATTTCCTCGGCACGGAGGTTTCTCTCACCGTGCCGCTCTTCGTGGCGCTGATGCTGGCCCTGATCGCCGGCGTCCTCATCGGCGGGGTCGCGACATGGCTGACGCAGAGCAGCCATCGGCGCGCCGAGCGCCAGTACCGCCGTGAAGCCGAACGCCTCAAGGGTGAAGCGGACCGGCTGAAGGCGATGCAGCCGGCGCCATCGGAGCTGACCCTTCCGGCCCTGAAGAGCCGCTGATGCGCGTCATCACAGCCGCCGAGATCGATGCGGCGCTGACCTTTCCCGACCTGATCGAAGCGCTGCGCACCGCTTTCGCAGGCGATATCGTGGTCCCCGTCCGCCATCACCATGCCATCGAACGGCCGGGCAAGGCCACGGCGACGCATCTGCTGATGCCGGCCTGGACCAACAGCGAGGGCGGCAATTTTCTCGGCACCAAGGTCGTCAATGTCTTCCCGGACAATGGCAAGCGCGGGCTGCCAAGCATCTTCGGCGCCTATCTGCTGATGTCCGGCGAAACCGGCCAGACGCTGGCGGTGATGGACGGAACCCGGCTGACCGCCTGGCGAACCGCTGCCGCTTCGGCGCTCGCAGCCTCCTATCTCGCCGCGCCGGATGCCAGCCGCATGGTGATGGCGGGCGCCGGGGCGCTGGCCCCCTTCCTGATCCGCGCCCATGCCGCCGTCCGCCCGATCCGGCAGGTGAAGGTGTGGAACCACAGGCGGGAGCGCGCCGGGGCATTGGCGGCGGAACTGACGCTGCCCGGCATCTCCCTTGCCGTGACTGAGGATCTCGAAGCCGCCGTCAGGGACGCCGACATCATCTCTTGCGCGATGCTTTCCGCAAAGCCGCTGGTCAAGGGCGCCTGGCTGAAGCCCGGCAGCCACCTCGATCTCGTGGGAGCCTTCAACCCCGCGATGCGCGAGAGCGACGACGATTGCGTGGCCCGCGCCCGCCTCTTCGTCGATACAAGGGGCGGCGCCCTCAAGGAGGGCGGCGACATCGTGCAGCCGATGGCCGACGGGCTCATCGACAGGAGCGATATCGAGGCCGACCTCTTTGATCTGTGCCGTGGGACAGTGAAGGTTACCCGGCAGAGCGGCGACATCACCTTGTTCAAGTCGGTCGGCACCGCAATCGAGGATCTGGCCGCCGCGATGCTGGTCTGGCGGCTCATCAACCGCTAGAGGACAGGTGAAAAAGCCTTCACTGCATCGTCGTTGCGAGCGCAGCGAAGCAATCCAGTACAACGCTGCAAATGCTCCGCCTCTGGCCAGTCTTGGTCTGGATTGCTTCGTCGCTGTCGCTCCTCGCAAAGACGGTTTAAGCATCTTACAGGCTTCTGCTAGAATGATTTCAGGGAGACGGGCGTTGGGCGATCACCACCATCACGGACACGATCATGACCATCATCACCACGATCCGGTGGCGGAGGCGGAGGCGCATTGCCTGCGCAAGGGCCTGAAGCTCACCGATATGCGCCGGCAGGTCTTCGAGGTGCTGGCGAAAAGCCCGCAGGCGCTCGGCGCCTATGACCTGATCGATGCGCTGGCGACGGCCGGCCACAAAAGGCTGGCGCCGATCTCAATCTACCGCGCGCTGGATTTTCTGCTTGAGGCGGGCCTCGCCCACAAGATCGAGAGCCGGAACGCCTATGTCGCCTGCCCGCATCTGCATGATGCGGATGAGGTGGTGGTCTTCATGATCTGTGACGGCTGCGGCCGCGTGCAGGAATCGGCGTCCGACGTTGTGGCGAAAGCCATCGCAGGGGTCGCACGGAACCAGCATTTCAGGCCGCGCGGACAGGTGATCGAAATGCATGGTCGCTGCGCCGCCTGCGGCGATGGGCCGGAGATGACCGCCTGAGGCCATCAGGCCCGATAGATCCACTGCTCCGGCACGCGGACCTCCAGCGCCTCCCCTTCGGCGATGACGCCGGGCTTTTCGACCCAGCCGACCAGGCCGCGGAGATCTTTGGCCGCCTTGACGAAAGCGAGGTCCAATCCCTCACGATCAGGATAATGCGAAGCCACCGCACGTCCCGAGAAGCGGCAGGGCACGTTCAGCCCATCGATGCGGATGGTCACGCCGCCGGCGAAGAAGAGGCAGCTGCGGGCCGGCAGCAGGGTGAAATCCGCGATGCCCTCGATCAGCAGGTTCCCGCCGATCCATTCCGGGCGGATTTCCGCGACATCCATGCCGCTGGCGATCCGGGCGAGATCGGCGGGCGAGAGCAGGCTCACCTGCCGCTCGTTGCGGATTTCCGTGCCGCGCGGATACCAGGGCTCGCGCCCTCCGGTGCGCCGCGTGAAGCCGCCGTGCCGGTCGCCGCCGATGCCGCCGAAACCGAGCGTCAGCGCCGGCACCGCCGTCGTCTCGAAACTGTCGGGATGGACTGTCTGGAAGAGGCCGGTGACACGGCCTGCCAGTTTGATCGGGGCGATGCGTTGCATGATGCGAGTCTAACGCATGCCGCTACATGATGGAAAGGCTCCTTTATCGCCCCAGGCGGATCGGCAGGACGTCACACGCCTCCACCCGTCGAGAAGCCATCGCCTCCCCCTCCGCCGCCGCCCCAGTCGCCGCCCGAGATGCCGCCGCCGGAGGAGCCGCCATCCAGCCAGGGAGGGACCCACTGGCCGCCGGATGAGGGCGGCGAAGGCGAATTATCGGGCGCCTGCCAGGGTCCGGGGCCGGATGAGCCTCCGCCCCAGGGATTGTCGCGCTGACGATAGCCGTCTCTCAGCGCATCGCGCAGGATCGTGCCCTGGATCGTGCCCTGCAGGATGCCGCCCAGAATCTGGCCGAGCATATTGTCATTGCTGAAGCCGCCGTAGGGGTTGTCGTAGCCCCGCTTGCGGAAATTGTCGCGCTCGCGTTCGATCTCGGCGCGCCGCCTGACGAGATCGCGCGCCTGAGCCCGGAACTGGTCGATTTCCCCCTCGGCCTTGGCCAGGCGCGCGTCGATCTTCTCGATCTGGGCCACGATCTTCTCGTCGTCGCGCGTTGGAGTCTGTGCCGCCTCCCGATACAATTCCTGTAATTCGTCGCGGGAATCGGCCTCGGCCAGAATCGCCACGGCCTGTTCATAGGCGGGATCCTGGACGGCGGCCGTGTTTTCGGCCTCGAAAGCATCGAGCGCGCTCTTGCGCGCCGACAGCTCCTTCTCCGCTGCGATGAGCGCCTGGCGTGCTTTCTCCACCTTCGCCACGAGATCGCCGCCGCCGACTTCCGACAACGCCGCCATCTCGGCCTGCGCCAGCCCCTGCCGCTCTGCCTCGATCGCGGCCTTGCGGCGTTCGGCATGCTCGCGCAGACGCAGCGGGATCTCGTTCAGCATCGCGTAATTGGCGCGGGCATCGGGGTAGCCGACCTTCCTGGCGATCATGCGGTCGAAGAAGCGGGTCAGGAAGCCGCCCTCATATTCCGCGGTGCCGAACTTCGCCTTCCAGAGATACATGAACAGCGGATCGCCCTCGTAGGGCTTGCGCTTGGTCTCGCGGTCCGCCTCGGCGAGCGTCGCCTTCTTGTCCGCCTCCCCGGCGATCTGCTCGGCGGCGGCGATCTTCTCCTGCTGCGCCTTCCAGGCGGCGGAGGCGCGGATCTTCGGTTCTGCCGCGCGGCGGATGGCTTCAAGACCGGCCAAAGCCTGTTCGAGCGTTCCGGCAAGCCGATGGCGAGCGGCTTCGGCGGCCTGCAGGGATTCGAGCAGCCCCTTGCGCGAGGCGGCCTGCTGCTTGAGCGCCTGGCTGCGGTCGTGGACGATATCCAGCGCCCGGCGCTCGGCATTGTCGAGCCGCTGGATCAGCGCCGGCTTGTCCGGCCCTTCGTCCACGAAGGAGTCAAGCCGCACGCGGGCGAGCTGACGGAAGGCGGCGGCGCGATCGGCCCTCAGGCGCGCGGCATCCTCCTCGGCGGAGCGCAACGCAGCGTCGATCTCAAGCTCGCTGCCGCGCGCCTTGGCGATGGTTCCTTCAATGGTGGCGAGCGCGTCGCGGCCGGTGATCATGGTTGCCTTACCACTTCGTGATGTATCCGCTCATGACCGGCATCGCGTAGGTGACGGACAGCTCCCCGCGCTTCTTCTCGCCGAGCCGGTTGCGCTGGACGATGCCGTCATCCCGCTTGTCGCTGGCGATGGCGTTGAACACATCCGGCGCGATGCGGACGCCGAACTTGCTGACCGTTTCCGTGCGCCCATCCTCCTCGCTCAGGATCGGCAGCGAGAGCACCCGGCCATCCGGCGCCACCGCCTCCACAAGCGCATAGTAGTTGCGCGCATTGGGATTGCGCTGGGGCACGCGCCAGACGGCGGTCTGCTCGCCAGGCCGCGAGATGATGCGCAGCCAGTATTCCTGCGCGAGCGTCGCCCGCAACTCTTCCAGATCGGTGATCGCCTTGCGGCCGGCGGCGGCGTCGCCGCGCCTATGCGCCGCCTGGCCATCGGCCAGGATCTGGTTGGCTTTGGCGCGGGCCGCCTCCACCTTCGCCTCAGCGAGAGCCTCCTGATGCCCAGCCGTCAGGCCGCGCGGGATGATTTCCCTCAGTTCCTGCTCGATACGGGCGGCTTCCGCCTGCCTTGGCTGTTCGATGGCGAACCACCAGCCGGCCCCGCCAAGCCCCAGCGCCAGCACGGCGGCGCCCGCGACCTTGCCGATCGTTCCGCGGGCGATCCACACCCTGGCCAGCGTGACGCCGAGGCCGGGTTTCGGCGGGGTGTAGACGTAGCGGTCCTCCTTGATGGCGACGACGCCCTGCCGGATCATCTCGTCCGAAACCTCGATGCCCTGGCTCTTGTAGATGGCGCGCAGCCGCTCGATCAGCTCCGCCTCGCGGCGCGTTTCATCGAGCTCGCGCTCCACCAGCGTATCCTGATGGCGCAGCGTATCGACGACATCCATCGCCATCATCAGCTCATCGAGCGTCTGAGGCTTGGCGGCGGCTGGAACGGATGTGGTCATTGTTCTTCACTCCTCCTTCTCCCCTTGCGGGAGAAGGTGGTCGGCGGATGCCGACCGGATGAGGGGTAGTGCAAGGTGAATCTTGCGGCGCCGGCGTTTGGTCGGAGGTCACAAGGCACGCTTGGCGATACCCCTCATCCGACCTTCGCTGACGCGAAGCCCACCTTCCCCCGCAAGGGGGGAAGGAAAACGCTCAAACGCCCAGCGCTTTACCCTCAGCGACCAGCTTGGCGATGCGCTTCTTGCCGTCCTCGACCGCATCGCGGATTTCGGTGGCGTTCTTCGTGGAAAGCGTGCGCATCTCGTCGACGATCGTGAGCGAGCGCTCCTGGAAGCCCACGACCGAATCCACGAGCTTCTTGACCGCATCGGCGCGCACGGTGGGGCCGTAGCCCGCCTTGACCGCCGCTTCCTGCACCTGGTCGCCGATGGTGCCCAGCGTTTCGAGGCTCTTCGAGACGCCTTCCTTCATCACTTCCAGCGTCTGCGTCGCCTCATGCAGGCCGAACATGCCCGTGAACGAGGCCTTGAGCGCGGTCAGCACGCTGTCGTTGGTGGAGAAGAAGGAGATTGCCTGCGCATAGACCCGCTCCTTGGCGTTGGTCGTCTGCATCAGGCGCGCCATCACTACTTCCGAGGTGTTGTAGGAAATGGTGAGGTTATCCGAGAGATCCTTGGCGATCTGGTAGCGCTTGTCCATGTCCTGCGTCATGCGCAGGCGCTCATCGCGCAGCATCTCCAGCCGGGCGCGATCGGCGGGTTCGGTTCCGGCAAAGCCGGAGACCGCCTTGGAGGCCTCATCAAGCGCCTTCTTCTCGGCATCGAGCTTCTGTTCGGCGGTCTTCAGCACCTCGAGCGCCATGACTTCCGATTGCTTCAGAGCGCCGCGGAAATCGCGGTAGGCATCGAGGATGATCCCCTCGCGCTTGATCTGATCCTTCGTCGACGAAGTGACTTCCAGATATTTCGTGCGGATGGCCTCGAACCGGTCGGCGATATCGCCGCGCGAAATCTTCATCCAGACATTGGTGACGCGCTCCAGCAGGTCAATCTTGCCGTCCGAAATCTGGTCGACCATCTTCTTCGCATCGTCGCGGATCGAATTGAAGCTCTGCGCGATATCCTGATAGCGCGTGCCGATATCCATCGCCGCCGTCTGCTCGCGCACGACATCGTTGAACACCGAGGTTTGGCCGAGCGTGCGGGCGATGACAGCAATCTTGTCCGGATCGAGATCGGAAATCTTCTCCAGCAGCGAGTTGATCGGCGCATCCTCGACCTTGGCCGGCTGCAGGCCCAGATCGCGAAGCGCGCCTGCGGCCCTGTCGAGATATTGCATCGGCGTCTGAAGTTTGACCGGCGCGGCGGTCACGGGCGTCGACATGATATTCCTCCTGAGATCGCGGGGCTCACGCCCGTCGCGCGGCGGAATGTGGGCGGTTTGTGTGACAAGTGCAAGATGGCGGGGGGGCGCGTTCATCCCTCCCCCTTGCGGGGAGGGTGGCGGCGAAGCCGCCGGGAGGGGGCTACAGTCCATTGTCACCCCCCCCTCCCGACCCTTCGCTGCGCTCAGGGCCACCCTCCCCGCAAGGGGGAGGGACGCGCCGATTTCCCTCACCCAGCGACCTTGCTGAAATCCGCCACCGCTGAGGTGACGCGCCTGAGGTGGGCCAAGAGCCGAAGGCGGTTGAGGCGAACTTCCGCCTCCGGCGCATTGACCAGCACGGCCCCGAAGAATTCATCGACCGGCTGGCGCAGGCGCGCCATCGCCTCCATGGCGGCGGCGTAATCCTCCCGCGCCATCGCTTCGCCGACCGCAGCTTCCGCCGCGGTAAGCGCCTTGCGCAGATCATGCTCCTGGAAGGCAACGAGATACGTGTCGTCGATCGCATCCTCGAAAGCGCCCTCGCCATCCTTCTTCTCCTCGGCGCGCAGGATATTCGCGGCGCGCTTGTAGCCGGCCAGCAGGTTCATGCCATCCTCGGTGGCGAGGAAAGCCGAGAGAGCGCCGACGCGGTTGACGATGGAGAGCAGGTCGTCGTTGGCGGCGCCGCTGCTTGCCTTCTCCCCTTGCGGGAGAAGGTGGTCGCCGTTGGCGACTCCCTCTCCCCGCGAGCGGGGAGAGGGCTGGGGTGAGGGGCTGGGGGAGGAATCGCCGAACGAACTCACCTCGCCCCTCATCCGGCCCTCCGGGCCACCTTCTCCCCGCGCGCGGGGAGAAGAAGCACCCGCGCCCAGCACCGCATCGACGAGATCATGCCGCGCGCCCTGCTCACGCAGCATGACCTTCAGGCGGTCATGGAAGAAGGAGAGGAGGTCAAGCAACAATGTCCGGACTTGCTTGCCGTTGACGGTGGTGTAACCCGTCAGCAATCCACCAAAAAATCGATTCCCCTCAGGCGAAGCGCTTTTGTTGGACTTTCTCAAGATCGTTTGGTTAACTCGGCTCCAATGACGATCGCTGATTTCTGCAAGCGATATGCTCACCCCATTCTCCACCACCAGCCGGATCACGCCCAGCGCCGCCCTTCTGAGCGCATAGGGATCCTTGCTGCCGGTCGGCTTTTCACCGATCGCCCAGAAACCCACCAGCGTATCGAGCTTGTCGGCGAGCGCCACGGCGATGCTGACCGGATGCGTTGGCACGTGGTCGGAGGGACCCTGCGGCTTGTAATGCTCCTCGATGGCGGTCGAGACCTCGGGCTCTTCCCCCGCCAGCGCCGCGTAATAGCGCCCCATCAGGCCCTGCAGCTCGGGGAACTCGCCCACCATCTCTGTGGCGAGATCGGCCTTGGCGAGCATGGCCGCCCGATGCGCGAGCTTCGGGTCCGCACCCACCCGCGGCGCAATCTCGACGGCAAGTGCTGCGATGCGCTCCACCCGCTCATACTGGGTGCCGAGTTTCTCGTGGAAGCGAACGGATTTCAGCTTTTCAAGCCTCACATCCAGCGGCACCTTCTGGTCCGTCTCCCAGAAGAAGCGGGCGTCGGAGAGCCGCGCGCGGATGACGCGGCCATTGCCCGCGATGATCAGCTTGCCGCCATCGGCAGCCTCGACATTGGCGGTGGCGATGAAGCGGTTGGCGAGCTTGCCTTCCTTCTCCCCGCCTGCGGGGAGAAGGTGGCCCGAAGGGCCGGATGAGGGGCTGGGGGAGCGGAGCGCCACATCGCCAGGCCCCTCACCCCGGCCCTCTCCCCGCTCGCGGG
>VYKS01000513.1_pt1 | contig 12755 bp, 11 predicted proteins | sample 5114511 | NCBI WGS metagenome assembly VYKS01 (sample SAMN12291795, study PRJNA351875) | freshwater metagenome | isolation source: freshwater lake | place: USA: Michigan, Gull Lake | collected 2011-07-05 | reverse complement strand
ACCGCACCGGGGCATGGCCGCGAAGACTTCGACATCTGGACCGCCGCCGCCACCCAGCAGATGCTGCGCGACCGAAAAATCGAAACATCGATCCCCTACACCGTCGATGGCGACGGCTTCTACACCGCCGAGGCCCCCGGTTTCGAGGGCCGCCGCGTCATCACCGACAAGGGCGAGAAGGGCGATGCCAACGAGGCCGTTATCAAGGCGCTGATCGAGGCGGGCAACCTTGTGGCGCGCGGGCGGCTGAAGCATCAATATCCGCATTCCTGGCGCTCGAAGAAGCCGGTGATCTTCCGCAACACGCCGCAATGGTTCATCCATATGGATATGCCCATCTCTCCCTCTCCCCGCCAGCGGGGAGAGGGGCCGCCCCTCACCCTAACCCTCTCCCCGCAGGCGGGGAGAGGGTTGAGCAATGCGCCGACGCTGCGTGAACTCTCCCTGCAATCCATCCGCGAGACGCAATGGGTGCCGCCCGCCGGCGAGAACCGCATCACCGGCATGATCGAGGCGAAGCCCGATTGGGTGGTCTCCCGCCAGCGCGCCTGGGGCGTGCCGATCACCGTCTTCGTCAGCAAGGCGACGGGCGAAATCCTCAAGGACGAACGCGTCAACAAGCGGATCGCCGATGCTTTCGAGGCCGAGGGCGGCGATGCCTGGTTCGCCGATGCCGATGGCGCGCGTTTCCTGAAGCCCGAATACGATCAGGCGGATTACGAGAAGATCAACGATGTGCTCGATGTCTGGTTCGATTCAGGCTCGACGCATTCCTATGTGCTGGGCGATGCGAAGAACTTTCCCGGCCTCGCCGGCATCGTCCGCAAGATCGATGGCGGTCCGGATACGGTGATGTATCTCGAAGGCTCGGACCAGCACCGCGGCTGGTTCCATTCCTCGCTGATCGAAAGTGCGGGCACGCGCGGCCGCGCGCCCTTCGACGTCGTTCTCACCCATGGCTTCACCATGGACGAGAAGGGCCAGAAGATGTCGAAGAGCCTCGGCAATGTCGTGGCGCCTCAGGATATCATCGCCAAATCGGGCGCGGATATCCTGCGGCTCTGGGTCGCCTCGGTCGATTACTCGGACGATCAGCGGATCGGGCCGGATATCCTCAAGAACATGTCGGAGGCCTACCGGAAGCTCCGCAACACCATCCGCTGGATGCTGGGGGCGCTCTCGCATTACGAAAAGGCCGACCGTCCCGGCAGCCAGGGCATGGAGGAGGTGGACCGCCTCATGCTGCACCGGCTGGCGGAACTGGATGGCGAGATCCGCGATGCCTACCGCAGCTACAATTACAAGAAGGTCGTGGCGCTGCTCTCTGCCTTCATGAACACGGAGCTTTCGGCCTTCTATTTCGATATCCGCAAGGATGCGCTCTATTGCGAGCCGCCGTCGAGCGCCAAGCGCCTTGGCTCGCTGGAGGCGATCGAGCAGATCTTCCGCTGCGTCACGCTCTGGCTGGCGCCGATCCTCTCCTTCACCATGGAGGAAGCCTGGCTCGAGCGCTACCCCGAAGTCCGCGAAGCTGGCGGCTCGGTGCATCTCGAAACCTTCCCCGAAGTGCCCGCCGCCTGGCGCGACGATGCGCTGGCCGCGAAATGGGAGAGGATCCGCGATGTCCGCTCCGTCATCACAGGCGCGCTGGAGCTGCAGCGGGCCGCCAAGGTCATCGGTTCATCGCTGGAAGCTGCGCCGGTCGTCCATATCGCCGCCCCGGCGTTGCTGGCGGTGGTCTCGGAGGTCGATCTGGCCGAGGTCGCCATCACCTCGGCCATCACGCTCACGTCTGAGCCGGCGCCACCCGGTGCCTTCACGTCTGATCAGGTGCGGGACGTGGCCGTGGTCTTCGCCCCGGCCAGCGGGCGGAAATGCGCCCGCTCCTGGCGGTACACGGATGATGTCGGCTCCGATCCCGCCTTCCCGGATGTCTCGGCGCGGGATGCGCGGGCGCTGCGCGAGCTGCGGGCGCTCGGCCGTCTGGCGCTTTGATCCGGTGATGACGCCTGCGCGCCGCCTGTTCCTGTTCGTTTTCCTGGCGACGCTGGTGCTCGACCAGGCGTCGAAGCTCTGGCTCTTCTTCGTTGTCGATATCGCGGCGCGTCAGCCGATTCAGGTGACCCCGTTCTTCAACCTGATCCTCGTCTGGAATCAGGGCATTTCCTACGGCATGTTCCAGCAGACCACCGAATTCGGCCGCTGGGCGCTCACCCTGTTCAAGGTCGCGGCGGCCATTGGATTATCGATCTGGGCCTGGCGGGCGCAGCAGCGCTGGCTCAGCATCGGGCTGGGGCTGATCGCGGGCGGCGCCATCGGCAACGCCATCGACCGGGTGCTTTATGGCGCGGTGCTCGATTTCGCCCATCTCTTCTATGGCGGCTTCTCCTGGTATGTCTTCAACATCGCCGATGCGGCAATCGTTGTGGGCGTGCTGTTCTTGTTGTATGACGGCTTCGTATCGGGCCGGTATCCGGCCTCTGAAAAACCATGATTTCAGTCCGTGGTGATCCGTCGATCATCCCGATTGGAGGAGCGAAATGGATTTGCGACGACTGACAATGGCCGGTTTCGCCGCTCTCGGCGTCATCACGGCCGCAGCCCCCGCCAAGGCCCAGGGCCTGCTCGATCTCGGGCGCGCCCTGCTTGGCCTTCCCGGCGACGAGGCCCCGCCGATCGATTACCGTGAGCGGCCGCCGCTCGTCGTGCCGCCAAACGCCAATCTGCGGCCGCCTGCAGCTCCCGTCTCGCCGGATCAGCGCGTGGCCAACTGGCCGCAGGATCCCGATGTGCAGGCCCGCCGCAAGGCCGCCCAGGATGCGCGCGCGCCGGTTTCGTTCGACAGCGTGACGCGCGACGACGGGGTGGTGACGCGGCGGATGACGGCGCAGGAGATCAGGGCCGGCCGCATCGCGGGACAGGAGGTGAACCGGACGCCGACGATCGTGATTGATGACCGCGAGCGCTCGAGTCCCTATGGCGGCGCGGCGGCCCTGCGCGAGATGGACAAGCGCAGCGCGCAGGAAGCCAGCGCCCTTGAACGCGCTGAACCACGGCGCGAATTCCTGACCGACCCGCCCGTCGGCTTGCGTGCGCCTTCGGCGAATGCGCCGGTCAAGGCAACGCGGGAAGGCTCGCTTGGCCCGGCGGAACCGGCCTCGCCCTTTGATATCTTCCGGCCTGAGCAGAGGACGCGCTGACATCAGCGCGGCACTTTTGCCGGTGAACGATCAAACCCGCGTTGGCCTCTGGCGGACGCGGGTTTTGCTTGCCATATGGGATCGATGAAACGGAGCAATACCGCAGTGGGAAACGACATGGCTGAACCTTCGATCGCCTCCACCTTCACCCTCGGCAACGGGATGCAGGTGGTCGTCATCCCCGATCACCGCGCGCCGGTCGTAACCCACATGGTCTGGTACAAGAACGGCTCTGCGGATGACCCGGAAGGCAAGTCGGGCATCGCGCATTTTCTGGAGCACCTGATGTTCAAGGGCACGGGCAAGCATCCGAAAGGGGAGTTCTCCAACCTGATTTCGGAGCTGGGCGGCCAGGAGAACGCCTTCACCTCCTATGATTACACCGCCTATTTCCAGAAGATCGCCCGGGAGCATCTCGGGACCATGATGGCCTACGAGGCCGATCGCATGACCAATCTCGTGCTGGCGGATGAGGACGTGATCCCCGAGCGCGATGTCGTGCTGGAGGAGCGCCGCATGCGCACCGACAGCGATCCCTCCTCGCAATTGTCCGAGAGCCTCGGCGCGACGCTTTATGTCAACCATCCCTATGGTCAGCCCATCATCGGCTGGCAGCATGAAATCGCAAGCCTCGATCGCAAGGATGCGCTCAAATACTACAAGCGCTTCTACACGCCCGAGAATGCGATTCTGGTCGTGGCCGGCGACGTGACGGAGCCGGAGATCCGCGAGCTCGCGGCGAAAACCTATGGCGAGGCGCCTGCGCTGGGCGCGGCGCCTCAGCGCACCCGCAAGGCGGAGCCGCCGATCCCGGCCGCCAGGCGCGTCGAGCTTTCCGACCCCAAGGTCGAGCAGCCGAGCTTCCAGCGCTATTGGCTCGTGCCCTCCCATATCGGGGCGACGGACAACGAGCCCTATGCGCTCGAAGTGCTGGCGCAGGCGCTGGGCGGCGGCGCCTCGAGCCGGCTGTTCCGCGCGCTGGTGCAGGAGCAGGCGCTGGCGACCAATGCCGGCGCCTGGTACATGGGCGACGCCGTCGATATCACCCGCTTCGCGGTCTATGCCCTGCCGCGCGAGGGCGTAGAATTGAAGACAATCGAAAAGGCCATCGAGGCCGTCATCGCCCGCCTGCCGGACGAATTGACCGAGCGGGAGCTCGCCCGCGCCAAGACGCAGCTCGTCGCCGATGCGATCTATGCGCGCGACAGCCAGGCGACCCTGGCCCGCATGTATGGCGCGGCGCTTGCGATCGGCGGAAAGGTTGCGGATGTCGAGAACTGGCCCGCCCGCATCGATGCCGTCACTCTGGCGGAAGTCGCCGCCGCCGCCCGCAAGCGGCTGCAGCCGCGAATCGCCGTCACCGGCTACCTCCTGAAGGAAGAAGCGGCATGATCACGCTCAAGACAGCGGGCCAACAGCAGGCTTCCACCGGTTCGCGCATCCAGCGGGTGATCTCGCCCGGCGGCGTCGAGGCCTGGCTGATCGAGGAGAAGGCGGTTCCGCTCATCGCCATGGAATTGTCCTTCGAGGGCGGCGCGGCGCAGGACCCGGCCGGCAAGTCGGGACTCAGCCATTTCCTGTCGGGCATGTTCGATGAAGGCGCCGGCCCCTATGATGCCATCGCCTTTCAGGAGGCTGCCGACGAGCACGCGATCGTGCTGCGCTTCTCGCAATCGCGGGATGCGATCACCGCCAGCCTTAAGACGCTGACGCGCCATCGCGGCAAGGCCTTCGAATTGCTGCGCCTGGCGCTGGCCGAGCCGCGTTTCGACGCTGACGCCGTCGAGCGGGTGCGCGCCCAGATCATGGGCGGCATCAAGCGCGGCGCCAACGATCCCAACACGCAATCAGGCAAGGCCTGGTTCGCCCGGGCTTTCGAGAACCATCCCTATGCGAATCCGGAGCCCGGCCTGGCTGAGGGTGTGGGCGCCGTCACGGCGGATGATCTGCGCGCTTTCCATGGCCGCCTCATTGCGCGCTCCAACCTGAAGATCTCCGCGGTGGGCGCCATCGATGCCGCCACGCTGGCCGCCGAGCTCGATCAATTGTTCGGCCAGCTTCCGGCCAGCGCGGCGCTGACGCCGGTGCCCGCCGCCGCCCCGCTCGGCATGGGCGAGCTTCAGGTGATCGACCTTGATATTCCCCAATCGACGCTGCGCTTCGGCATGCCCGGCCTGTTGCGCAAGGATGAGGATTTCATCCCCGCCAGCGTCATGAACCACATCCTCGGCGGCGGTTCCTTCACCTCCCGCATCTGGCAGGAGGTGCGCGAAAAGCGCGGGCTCGCCTATTCGGTGAATTCGGGCCTTTATCCGTTCCGGAGAGCAGGCGTGTTCTATGGCGGCACCGCCACCAAGAACGAGCGGGCGGGAGAAGCCTTGACCGTCATCCGCGGCGAGATCGCCCGGATGGCCAGCGACGGACCGACCGAGGAGGAGCTCGACAAGGCCAAGCGCTATCTCATCGGCTCCTATGCCTTGCGCTTCGACACCTCGACCAAGATCGCCAGCCACCTGACCTCGATGCAGGTCGATGATCTCGGCATCGACTATACCGACAAGCGCAACAGCCTGTTCGAGGCCGTAACGCTTGAGGATGCGCGCCGCGCGGCAAGGCGGCTGCTCCTGCCCGGACAGATGCTCGTCACCGTGGCGGGCAAGCCGCAGGGGCTGTGAGGCCGGTCAGACGGCGCTGATCTGCTGCAGCAGGGCGGCAGGGAATACGAGGCCTGCCGTAGCGGCCTTTTCCCGCAAGGCCAGGCGCCGCATGCCGGAAAGGCGCGCGCCCTGCTGGCTCTCGATCGCCCTGGCGAGAGTAGCCATGCGTTCGGCGAATACGCCATGGCCGAAACCGGCCGGATCGATGGCGATGATCAATTGTCCCGTTCGCGGCGGACCGCCCTTGCCGTCCAGAAACGAGGACGCCTCGAAGGCGAGACGGCTGCCGACCAGCGCTCCGGCCAGAACCTCAACGACGAAAGCGAGCGCCGCGCCCTTGGGGCCGCCCAGCGGCAGCATGGTGCCGGCGAAGCCCCTGGCGGGATCCGTCGTCGGATTGCCATCGGGATCGAGCGCCCAGTCGTCGGGGATCGCCTCGCCATTCTGCCGGGCGGTGACGAGGTTGCCGCGCGCGACTTTCGACAGCGACAGATCGACGACCACCGGAGCCCGCCCCGCGAGAGGCACCGCGAAAGCGATGGGGTTGGTGCCGTATACGGCAGTCTTGCCGCCGGTCGGCGCCATGGCGGCCGGCGTATTCGCGAACAGCAGCGCGACCAGCCCCTGTTCGGCGAGCTTCTCGACGTGGTGGCCCGCCACGCCGCAATGGTTTGAGCGGGTGATGGCGGCGGCCGCGATGCCCTGTTTGCGGGCGATCGCCGGCAGCTTCTTCAGGGCCAGATCGATTGCCGGATAGGCGAAGCCGTCGGCGGCGTCGACGACGAGGATTCCGGGCCGCGGCCGACTGATGGCGGGCTTCGCATCGCCCTTCGCCTTGCCGGCCTTGAGCATGGTCAGATAGGTCGGAACCCGCTGCAGCCCGTGGCCTTTCAGTCCGTCGGCTTCCGCCGCGACCAGCGCCCTTGCGACCGAAATCGCCACCGGGCGCGCCGCGCCGCGCCCCTGAAACGTGCGGGCGACGAAGCTTGTCGCCTTGTCCAGCGGGAGGGTCTTGTCCTTCATCGTCAGGCCTCCAGCGCCTTCAGCACATTGGCGATCGTCACATGGCTGACGCGGACATTCGATTCCTGCGTCACGCCGGCGATATGCGGCGTCAGGATCAGGTTGGGGTAATCCTTGAAGATCGCGCCGCGCTCAGGCGTCAGCGGCTCCGCGTCGAACACGTCCAGCGCCGCGCCGCCGATCTCGCCGGCCTTGAGCGCCGCCGCCAGCGCAGCTTCGTCGACAATGCCTCCGCGCGCCGCATTGAGCAGGATGGCGTCCTTCTTCATCCGCTTCAGGCGGATCGCATCCATCATGTTCGCCGTCGTGTCGTTGAGCGGCACATGCAGGCTCACGACATCCGCCTCGCGCAGCAGCGGCTCCAGGCCATGGCGATGGGCCAGATGCCACGAAGGGTGATCGTCCGGCAGATAGGGATCGAAGGCTATGCAGGTCATGCCGAGCGCGCCCGCGCGCGTCGCGACTTCGCGGGCTATGGAGCCGAAGCCGACGAGCCCCATCACCTTGCCGGAAAGCTCGCGGCCCATCAGCCGGTTGCGCGGCCAGGCTCCCCCCGCCACTTCCGCCGTTGCGCCATAGGCGCCGCGCAAGAGCATCATGGCCGTGCAGACCACCCATTCGGCGACCGAGAGATCATTGGCCCCGCTCGCAGGATAAACCTTGATGCCGCGCTTCGCGCAGGCGTCGACATCGATGTTGTCGAGCCCGACGCCGAGCCTGCCCACGACCCTCAGCCCGGCCGCCGCAGCGAGCAGATCGCCGCGGACCTGGGTGCGGTTGCGCACGACAAGCGCTTTTGCCGTAGCCGCCTCCTTCAGAAGGTCGGCGGGCCGGTCGACCAGCTTGGGGTCATAGAGAACGCTATGCTTCGGCGGGATGGCCTTGAGGGCATCCTCGTCCATGAATTCGCTGATGACGATATCGGCCATTGATTTCGCTCCCTGGTTCCTTAGCGCAACAGCATGATGCCAACGGTCACGATGGCGAGGATGAGGATTGTCGCCAGCAGAAAGACGGCGACATGCCGCCAGCCCACGGCCAGGATCGCGGACACCGAAGTCCCGAGCCCGAGGGCGGCGATCGAAAGAAGCAGGCCCCACCGCGAAACCTCGCTGAGCAGGGTCTTCACCGGCAGGTAGAGAGGCTGGATCGCCGGCAGGGCCATGGCGGCGGTGTTGAGGAGCGCGAGCGCCAGAAAGACGACCGCGAAGACCGGGGCGGGCACCTTCGCCTCGCCCGTCTTGCCGCCGCTTCTCGTGAACCACCAGCCAATCGCCAGAACGACGGGCAGCAGCAGAAAGACGCGGAACAGCTTCACGACGACCGCCGTATTGCCGACGTCTTCGGACAAAGCATAACCCGCGCCGACGACCTGCGCCATGTCATGGATCGTGGCCCCCAGCATGATGCCGGTTTCCCTGGAGCTGAGGCCCAGCCACAGACAGAGCGGCGGATAAGCCAGCATCACCAAAGTCGAAATGGCATTGGCCATCACCACGGTGAAGGCCGTGTCTGCATCCTTGGTCTTGTAGTTTGGCACCACCGTATTGGTCGCCAGCGTGGCGGATGCGCCGCAGACGGCGTTGGCAGCCCCGGCCAGCGCGCCGTAGCCCGCTTCCAGCCCGAACTGGCGGGCGAGCCAGATCGACGCGGCGATCGTCGCCGCCATGGACCCTACCACGAGCGCGATCGTGCCGATGCCCAATCCGAGGATGTCCCCCAGCGCGATCCTGAGGCCAAGCAGCCCGATCGCGATCCTGAGAAGCTTCTTCACGCACCAGGTGATGCCAGGCTGGAAGCGGGGCTCGGATGCCAGGCCGTTCAGCGCAATGCCGAAGAGGAGCGCAATCACCATGGCGGGGATGCTGAAGCCGCCGGTCAGCTGCTTCATGAGCGGTTCGGCGAATACCGCCGCGACGGCGACCGCCGCAGAGAGCAGGATCCCGGCCCCATTCTTGCTAATGAATGTCGAAGCAGAGCCTGTCATTGCGCCTGAACCGATCCCGAAGTGAAAAGCCCCGGCCGGGATTGGCGGCCAGGGCTTGATGGTCGAGCCGTAGATTTCGGTCTTGGTCGGCTCAACGCAGGTGATGCGGGAATTGACTCCCCGGCTTTGGCAGGTTGATCCTGCCCTTTGCCCCCCTTCTGACGTGGGGGTATCACCGGTTTCGACCGGTATCCTTGGGTCCTTAGCCGCTCAGGCGCTGCGGTAAAGCTTCGTCATCGAATATTCACGATGCCCCAACGCTTCCGCCGCCGTCAATCGTCCGTTCGCCGTGCGGACGATTGATTCGATCAGCATGTCGCCCGCTTCCGGGATGGTGACATCGCGCCTGAGGATGCCCGATACGTCAACATCGATATGCTCCGGCATCGTGCGCATCGTCTTGGGATTGCCGGTGATCTTGATGACCGGAACGATGGGGTTGCCGATGACATTGCCCTGACCGGTTGGGAAGGTGTGGACAACATAGCCGCCTGCCGCCATCAGCGTCACGCATTCGGCGGCGGCAGAAGACGTATCCATGAAGTAGAGGCCCGGCCCCTTCGCCGGCGCTTCGGCCGGCTCGAGGATGTCGATGTATCGGGATTCCCGGCCGATTTTCTCGAGATTCCCGAGCGCCTTCTCCTCGATCGTGGTCAGGCCGCCGGCGATATTGCCCTTGGTCGGCTGGCTGTCGGAGAGATCCGAGGTCTTGTGCGCCTCGATAACGTCGTCCTGATAGGCCTTCCACATCTTGTACCAGCGCTCGCCGACGGCGGGCGTGGCGGCGCGGGCTTTGCAGAGGTGCTCGGCTCCGGTGATCTCGGAGGTTTCGCCGAAGACGCCGTAAATGCCGCGCGGCAGCCATTTGTCATACATGGCGCCGACGGTGGGGCAGGAAGAGAGGCCTGTCGTCGTATCGGATTCGCCGCATTTCGTGGAAACCCAAAGCTCGGAGACGGAGCATTTCTCGCGCTGCAGCTCCGAGGCCCATTGCACGAATTCCTTCGCCACATAGGAGGCGCGCGCGATGGTCGCGATATCGCCATGGCCCTCAATGCCGAAGCCCACCACCGGCTTGCCGGTTTTGGCGATGCCGTCAACGACGACCTTGGTCCACCCATCCTCGATGCCGATGACGATGACCGCCGCGACATTGGGATTGGCGCCGGTGCCGATCAGCGTGCGGAAATGGAGGTCAAGGTCTGCGCCGAACTGCAGGCGGCCATAGGCATGCGGGATGGCCATCACGCCCTTGACGTTGTTCGCGACCGCTTCGCAGGCGGCGTTCGACAGGTCGTCGAGCGGCAGCAGCAGCACATGGTTGCGCACGCCGACGCGGCCATTCTCACGGCGCCAGCCGTTGAAATGATCCTTCGCGGCAGCGCGAAGCGCCTTCTTTGCGATCGGGCCCTTGAAGGCGGGCGCCTCAATCTTGCGCCCCTTGACGGTTTTCGACGGAACCTTCGACAGGTCGTAATTGGCGACCATCTGGCTGACGGACATTGGGTGTTCTCCTTGACCTGAGCCTGGCCTTACCAGCGTTTCGTTTTGGCGTTGTGGACATGAAGGTGCTCGCCCTTCTTCACATCCGCCTTGATAATCCCGATGTCCTGGCCGTATTTCCAGATCGTATCGCCCTTCTTCAGATCCTTGAGCGCCACCTTGTGGCCGATCGGGATGTCCATCTTCGCCGTCAGGCGGAAATCGGAATTGTCATGGGTGATGACGGCCAGCATGTCAGTGCCGGCCTTCAGGTTCTCGACCACGACAACACCGCAGTTGTCCTTGTGGTCGTGCACCAGCAGGTGCGGAGCGCTCATGGGTCTGTTCCTTGCATTCTGGCGGAGCCAATGTCCGGACGAGGCTTGCGGAACGCGCCTTGCCCCTGTTCCGGCGATCGGTCTTCTATAAGACATAAGACTTGACAGGGTCAATCGCAGCTTGCCTCATGGGTCAACAATTGCGAGACGCCGGCCATGGCAGATTCGGATTCATTGGGATTCAAGCCGCTTTACCGGAAAGTCCGCGAATCGCTGACGCAAAGGATCGCCGACGGTCGCTGGAAAGCGGGACAGATCGTGCCGAGCGAAACGCAGATCGCGGCCGACCTCAGCGTCAGCCAGGGCACGGTCCGCAAGGCGCTGGACGACATGACGGCCGCCCGGCTCCTGATCCGCCGGCAAGGCCGCGGCACATTTGTGGCCACGCATGATGAAGCGCGGATCCTGTTCCAGTTCTTCAAACTGAAGCCGGATGACGGGGCCGGCGTCTTTCCCGAGAGCGAGGTGCTGGGCGCGGCCACCGCGGCAGCCACCGCCGAGGAGGCTGCGAAACTCACGATCTTCAAGGGCGAGCCGGTGATCCGCATCCGTCGCCTGCGCTCGCTGGCCGGCACGCGCTGCATCGTCGAGACGATCGTGCTGCCGGGCGCCATCTTCGACGGGCTGCAGGAAGGCGGCATCCCCAACAACCTCTATCATGTCTATGCGGAGCGCTTCGGCGTCACCATCGCGGGCGGCAGCGAAATCCTGAAAGCCGTTCCCGCCGCCGCCGAAGATGCGCGCGATCTCGGCGTGGTCCCCGGTGCGCCGCTCCTGCTGATCGACCGGGTCGCCACCGGACTTGATGGCCGGCCTATGGAATGGCGGGTCAGTCTGTGCGAAACCTCGATGATCCATTACGCCACGGAGTTGCGCTGACATGTCCAGGAGCCGCGTCCTTCTCGTCACAGGCGGAAGCCGGGGCATCGGCGCCGCCATCGCCCGCAAGGCGGCCCATGCCGGGTTCGATGTCGCCGTGAATTACGTGGAGGATGCTGCGGCGGCTGAGGCTGTCGCAAGCGATGTCCGCGCTGCCGGTCGCCGCGCCATCATTGTGAAGGGGGACGTCAGCGACGAGGATGCAGTCGCCGCCATGTTCAGGATTGTGGATGGGGAGCTCGGGCGGCTCACCGATCTCGTCAGCAACGCCGGCACGACAGGGCGGAGCAGCCGCCTTGATGAAGCCTCGCCCGCCGTGATCCGCCGCTGCATCGACATCAATGTCACGGGCGCGATCCTCGCGGCGCGCGAAGCCGTGCTGCGGATGGCGCCGCGGCATGGGGGCGACGGCGGCGTCATCGTCAACATCTCGTCGGTCGCAAGCCGGCTGGGAAGCGGCGGCGATTATGTCTGGTATGCGGCCTCCAAAGGCGCCATCGACACGCTGACGATCGGGCTCGCCAAGGAGCTCGCGGCGGATGGCATCCGGGTCAATGCTGTGTCGCCCGGACTGATCGACACCGAGATCCACGAGAAGAGCAGCCACGACGCCGCGCGGGTTGAGCGCTATCGGCCGCTGATCCCGATGGGACGGATCGGCCGGGCCGAAGAGGTGGCCGATGCGGTGCTCTTTCTGCTGTCCAATGCGGCCAGTTATGTCACGGGCGCCAATCTGACGGTTGGCGGCGGCCGTTGAGGCTCCCTATATGGGGGCATGGCCAAAAAGCTCCTTTCCCTCCTCGCCTCCCTGATCCTCGCCTCGGCCGCCATTCCAGGCGCCGCGCTGGCGCAGGATCCCGATCTGATCTTCCGGAAATCAACGGTCTTCAAATTGCTGTCGCCGGACGACAAGCTCGCGACCTATGGCATCGACGATCCGGTGATCGACGGAATCGCCTGTCATTTCACCGTGCCCGAGAAGGGCGGCTGGACCGGCGCGCTTGGCCTGGCCGAGGAGGTGTCGGATATCTCGCTGGCCTGCCGCCAGATTGGCCCCGTGAAATTCAAGGAGAAGTTCGAGCAGGGGGCGGTTGTCTTCCGGCAGTCCCGCTCGCTGTTCTTCAAGCGCATGCAGATCGTCCGGGGCTGCGACGACAAGCGAAACGTCCTGATCTATATGGTGTATTCC
>VYKS01000507.1_pt1 | contig 12995 bp, 13 predicted proteins | sample 5114511 | NCBI WGS metagenome assembly VYKS01 (sample SAMN12291795, study PRJNA351875) | freshwater metagenome | isolation source: freshwater lake | place: USA: Michigan, Gull Lake | collected 2011-07-05 | reverse complement strand
AGGCATTGCCCAGCGCCAGCGTCGGCGCACCGCGCAGCGGGCCACCCGGCTTCTTGCGCCACACTTCGGCGCCGCTCGCGACGTCGATCGCGACGACATCGCCCAGGCCATTGGTGGCAAAGGCGCGACCGCCCTCGACGCTCACGCCACCGCCGAACGCGGCCTTGCGGTTTTCCTTGTCGGCAGACGTGGCCAGCGACCACAGCTTGGCGCCGGTGTCGGCGTTGAAGGCATGGACGACCGCATCGGTGTCGACGACGAACAGCTTGCCGTCCGCAACGACCGGCGCAGCGGCCAACCGCACGCGCCCGGTGGTCCCGGCGATCTTTGCCGACCAGGCACGGGCCGGAGCCTGAGCCAGTGCGAGATGGCCCATCGCTTTTGCCGCATTGCCGCCCGGCTGGGTCCAGTCAGGATTGACGGCGGCGACCGGCAGCACGACCTGAACCTCGGCGATCGTCCGGTCGGCGTTGATGCCCGACTCACCGGCCAGGATCGGCACGCGCTGACCCAGCACCGGGGTCTTGTTGCCGTCGCCTTTGAAAATGCCGCACGCGCTCAACGCGACCAGCGCCGCGCACGCGACGGGGATACGAACCGACTTGATCATTGTGCTTTCTTGTCCTCACCCTCGACGACGACTGCGTCGACACCCAGTACGCTTGCCATCTGAACCACGCGTGCACGAACCGTACGCGGCACGCTCGTATCCTTGGCGATCTCGCCGTACAGCTTGCCGGCTTCGGTACGCTTGCCCTGCCGCAGATAGGCACCGGCGACCAGTTCGCCTGCGCTGCCGTACCAGGGGCTGCCCTTCACAGCCAAACCGCTCAGCCGCGCCACGACGACCTCAGGCTTGATCGTGTCATATTCGGTCATGGTCTGACGGATCAGCGCCAGATCGCGCTGCTCCTGCGGCACCTTGCTGTCCGCTGCGATCGCGCCCAGCACGGCCGCCGCGCCCTTCAGATCGTTCTTCTGCAGCAGGACCGACGCCTGGGTGAAGCGGGCGCTCGCGCTGAACCCTTCACTCTCGGATTCGGCCAGTTCCTTGAGGACCGGCTCGGCCACCTGCGGCTTGTTTTCTCCCAGCGCCTTGAATGCTTCAGCGAGCTTCTCACCCTGCGCGGCGCGGCTGCCCTCATTGTGGGTCTGCCAATAGAGAAAGCCGCCAAATGCGACCAGGCCGGCGATGATCGCAGCGATGATCCAGCGACCGTAATTCTGCCAGATGTGCAACGCCTGATCCTTGCGGAGCTCTTCATCGACCTCACGCAGAAAGGCTTCGTTGCTTTGCGGGCTCAGCGCCAAAGGGGAACTCCATCGGGGAAATTAGGGGGTTTCGGGCGCGGACCTTAGCCGCGCCGGACGGGAAACGAAAGCGTCAGTCCTTCGGCTTATAGACTTGTTCGTCGCCGGGAAAACTCCGGTCGCGGACAGCGGCGGCATAGCTTTCGACCGCGGCGGAAATGCGGCCAGCCATGTCTTCGAACTTCTTCACGAAGCGCGGGGTGCGTTCGAACAGCCCCAGCATATCCTCGGTCACCAGCACCTGACCGTCGCACTGCGCCGACGCCCCGATCCCGATTACCGGGCAGGGTACCGCAGCGACGATCTCGTTCGCCAGCGTCTCGACCACACCCTCGGCAACGATCGCAAAGGCGCCCGCCTCCGCCACCGCCTTGGCGTCACCAATGATCTTGGCAAACTCGGCATTGCCGCGCCCGCGTGCACCATAACCGCCCAGCGCGTTCACAGCCTGCGGCGTCAGGCCGATATGGCCCATGACGGGAATGCCGCGCCCGGTGAGGAACGCGACCGTTTCGGCCATCGCCGCCCCGCCCTCCAGCTTCACGCCGGCTGCGCCCGTCTCGGCCATGATCCGCGCCGCCGATTCGAACGCCTGTTGCGGGCTCGCTTCATAACTGCCGAACGGCATGTCGATCACGACGACCGAATGATAGCTGCCCCGCACCACCGCCGCGCCATGCGCGCACATCATGTCGAGCGTCACCGCCAGCGTCGATGGCAGGCCATAGATCACCTGCCCCAGGCTGTCGCCGACCAGCAGCACGTCGCAATGCGGGTCGAGCAGCTGCGCCATCCGCGCGGTATAGGCGGTCAGCATCACCACCGGCTCCTTCCCCTTGCGCGCCTGAATCGCGGGGACGGTCAGCCGCTTCATCGGTGCCGGAGTCGGTGTGGCGCGGCTGGTCGACGTGTCGATGGTGAAGGTCGTGGACATGGGTGGCGCTCTAGCGAGGCCAGCGCAACCACGCCAGCGACCTTGCAATAGATGTCAGCCGGACTTGACTCGATGTTCGCTATATATAACATTGAGTTGCATCAAGCTTACACGGGAGGAAGCGCATGGCGTTTCGTGAAAAGATTGCGTGGGTCGCATTTGTCAGCACCGTGCTGATCTGGGGCGCGTTCTTCATCATCCTTACGATCGCCCCACATGACGCACGCGGGCTGGCGATGCTCGGTCCGTTCATCGTCGCGACGGTGGCGCAGGCGGCAGTGATGATCGCGGCAGCGTCGATCTGGGCGATCAGCGCGCCAAAGGAGGCCAATGCCCCCGCTGACGAGCGCGACCGCGCGATCGGGCTGCGCGCCACCCGCATGGCCTATCTCACCCTGATCCTTGGCGTGATCGCGATCATCGTCTGGCTGCATGTCGGCCTGCACGGGCCGGACACGATCTTTGCTCTGGCGGGGGCCTTCATCCTTGCCGAAGCGGTCCGGTTCGGCGCGACCGCAATCGGCTATCGCAAGGGAGTCTGATCATGGCGTATCGCGAAAAGCTCGCATGGCTCGAACTGATCGGCATGGTGATCGCCTATGGCGGCTATTTCATCGCGATCGGCCTGGTCGATCCTGCCCCGGGGCGCATGGAAACGCTGACATACGTCGCGCTGTTCGGAGCGGCGAGTCTCGTGCGGCTTCTGATCCTAGGCTCCGGCTGGCTGGCACTTCGGGCGCAGATGGGTAGCGAGGCACGCGCCAAGCCCGACGAGCGCGACCGCGCAATCGCACGGCGGGGCGCGGCCATTGGCTATTATGTCCTGCTCGGCCTGATGCTGTGGGTCGGTGTCGTGCTGCCGCTGACGGATAGCGGCTGGGCGGTGGCCAACACCGCGCTGGCGGCGGTCATCATCGCTGAAATCATACGCGATCTGGTCGTGGTGATCAGCTATCGGCGGGGCTGGCATGGCTAACCCCCCGATCAGCAATCAGATTCGCACGCTGCGCTTCATGGCAGGCGAGATGACACAGGCCGAACTCGGCGACCGGGTCGGCGTCACCCGTCAGACGATCGCGGCAATCGAGCAAGGGAAATACTCCCCCACGCTCGAAACCGCATTCCGCATCTCCCGCGCGTTCGAAAAGTCGCTCGAAGAGGTGTTTCAGTGGGAGGGGGATTGACCCCTCCCCGACCTGTCACAGCAGCGCTGCTGCCCATTGGTCAGGCTTGAACCCGACGAGCAGCCCGCCGCGATACTCGACCACCGGCCGCTTGATCAGCGAGGGATGCGCTGCCATCAGCGCCAGCGCCTTTGCCGCGTCGACATCGGTGCGGTCGGCTTCGTCAAGCTTGCGAAAGGTCGTGCCGGCGCGGTTGAGCAGCGGCTCCCATCCCACCGCTTCGGCCCATTTGGCGAGGCGCGCAGGGTCGGCGCCTTCCTTCTTATAGTCGTGGAACGCGTATGCGATGCCATTGGCGTCGAGCCAGGTCCGCGCCTTCTTGACCGTGTCGCAATTGGGGATGCCGTAAACCGCGACGCTCATGCCATCACCTCCGCTTCGACCGCGACCCAATTGGTCCCGCGATGCCCGAAATCGACCCCCGGATGCAGGATTTCCGCCAGAATCTCCGCAGATTCGGCCAGGCGCGGGCCGGGGCGGTTGAAGAAATACTGGCCATCGGTCGCCGCGACCCGTCCTTCACGCACCGCGCGCAGCGACTGCCACAACGGATGCGCGGCTAGCGCGGGCAGCTCGTCCAGCGTCTGGGGAATGCGGAAGCCGCACGGCATCAGCACGATCACGTCCGGGTCCGCCTCTGCCAGCGCCTCGATCCCGACATAAGGTGAATGCTGGCCATTTGCCGCGAGCAAGCTCTCGCCCCCGGCGATCTCGATCAGTTCCGGCACCCAATTGCCCGCCATCATCAGCGGATCGAGCCATTCGATCGCGCCAACGCGCGGCCGCGATCGATCGGCGACCGCGTCGCGGACCGCGTCCATCCGCGCCTTGAGCTGCGCGACGACCGGCCCGGCATCGGTACCGGTCGCCGCCGCTACTGCGGCAAAATCGCCCCACACATCGTCCAGCGTGTCCGGCGCCGTGCTGATCAGCACTGGCGCGGTTCCGGTCCAGTCGTTGAGCGCGGCGCTCAGATCATCCGGCGTCACCGCGCACACCGCGCATTGCGTCTGCGTCAGCACCACATCGGGATTGAGCGCACGCAGCCCGTCGGCATCGACTTCATAGACCGACAGCCCGGCCCCGACGATCGCGCGCACGCGGTCCTCGATCTCGCCCGAATTCAGCCCCTTGGCCAGCTTGCTGCGCGTCAGCACCGGCAGCCCCTCGACGCGCGGCGGCCAGTCGCACTCATGGCTGCGCCCAACCAGTGCATCACCCAGCCCCAGCGCCACCGCGATCTCGGTAGCGCTGGGCAGCAGCGAAACGATCCGCAGGTCCGACATCAGGCGAGACGCAGTCGGCGTCCGAACAACTGCGGCGCGCTGCTGCTCAACACGGCATAGGCGGCCATCAGCACCGCGAGCCACAGCGCGTCATTGGCGAGGATGGTCAGCACGATCTTCGGCGTGAAGGTGCCAAGCCCGCCAAAGGCCAGCGCCACCATGTAGAGCGCGCCTTCAAAGGCGACGAACCCAAGCGCCGCGCCGCCCGCGATCTGCACCAGCGTCGCGCCCTTGCGCGCAACCATGCGCGCTGCGAGCCATGCCAGCATCGCGCCACCCGCGATCGCCGCGCCCCAGCCGATCGCATAGCCATCGACTGGATAGCCCATGAAACCAAAGCCCATCGCCTGGTTCGCCGCCCAGCATGCCAGCACGGTCAGCGCGCCCGCGCGCCGCTCCATCGTACCCGCCGCCGCCGCCGAAGCCGCAACGAATGGCGTCACGCAGCCAAAGATCGGCGTCGCCGCCAGCACGAACAGGAACAAGGTGGTCGGCCAGGCATAGCGGCTGGCGGAAGGAAGCTGCATCTCGGGTCTCCGGAAACCGTCCGCCCGGCCGCGCCCCACTCTCAGACAAACATGCGATGTCGTTGAAAAAGGCTCGGTAAAGCGTTCGTATCCGTAACATCTTATCGAATTTCGGGGTAGTTTGCCAGTGCGTCACGGGTGCATTTCTCGAGTGTGGCGCCGTCCCCAGCCCGTTCGTATAGCGCCCGAATGATCGCTGAGTCAGAGCTCCAGAATCGCATCTTCGGGCTAAGGACACCGGCATGACCGGGATCTGCGGCGTGTTGCGGTTCGACGGGCAGACCGATGCGACGGCGATGTGCGACCGAATGGGCCGGGCGCTCGCCATTTACGGGCCGGATCGAGCTGACAGCTGGGCCGATGGACCGGTTGCGCTAGGCCGTCGCCTCGCCCAGCTGTTGCCAGAGGATCGATTCGACCGGCAACCGCTGGTCAGCGCCGATGGTCGATTCGTCCTGGTGGCGGATGTGCGATTGGACAACCGGGTGGATCTGGCGGAGGCACTCGATCTCGGCCCGGGAGAACTGGCGCGCATGGCGGACGCCGACGTGCTGCTGCGCGCCTGGGTTGCCTGGGGCACGGCCGCAATCGACCAACTGGTCGGCGAGTTTGCGTTCGCGGTGTGGGATGGCGCAGCGCGGCGCCTGACGCTGGTGCGCGATTTTATCGGCTGCCGCCCGCTCTTCTACCACCGTGGCGACGGGTGGATCGGTTTCGCCTCAATGGTGAAAGGACTGCATGCCCTGCCGGAGGTGCCGATCGCGGCCGACCAGGCGACGCTGCGACGCTATCTTGCGCTCCTGCCGATGCAGGGACCGGGCAGCTTCTATGAGAAAATCTGCCGGGTCGAGCCCGGCCATCTCGTCGAGATTGGCGCGGACGGGCGGGTCAACGCCACGAGCTGGTACCAACCGCCTCCGCTACTGCCCGACCTGGCAGACCCCTCCCCCTATATCGCCCAGGTGCGGGAGGTATTCGACCGCGCAGTCGCGGCCCGGCTACGCGCGAGCGGCGCAATCAGCAGCACATTGAGCGGCGGCCTCGACAGCACCCTCGTAACCGCAACCGCCGCACTTCAGCGCGCCGCGGCAGGCCAACGGTTGACGGCGTACACGCACATACCGCTGGCAGACGTACCGCTGCAAACACCGCAGGATCGATTCCCGCACGAGGGCGCGTTGGCCGCGCGGCTGGCCGCCGATCACCCCAATATCGACCACATCATGGTCGATTGCGCCGAACGCTCGATTGGCGACGACCTCGACCAGCGCTTCTACTACAACGAGATTCCGGCCCTGAACCTATGCAACGAGCTGTGGGTGAGCGAAATCAACAAGCTTGCGGGTGGGCAGCGCGGCAATGTGCTGCTGACCGGCGCCATGGGCAATCTCACGGTCAGCAATGAGGGAAAGCATGGTCTGAACAGCCTGTTCTACGCTGGGCGATTACTGGCCTGGGCGCGCGCCGCGCACGGCGTTGTGCGATCCGGTTCGATGTCCATCCTGGCGCTGGCCTATTTCACGGCGTTGCCGGTGATACCGACGCGCCTCCAGAACGCACTATTGCGGCTGTCCGGGCGTTCGGGACCGAACCTTCGCGACTACACGCTCGTGCGCGCGGACGTGATGGACGCGGCGCAGCCCGGCGGCTCGACGCTGGCGCAGGAAGCGGAACGGTTCTTCAACGATCTGGCGCGCGGCCGCCGTGAACGGATCCTCTCCGCGCTGTGGCAACAGGAGCTCCTGGCGATCAGCTACAAGGGGGCGCTCGCCCGCTACGGCGTCGATATTCGCGACCCGATGTCCGATCGACGGCTGATCGATCTGTGCCTTGCCCTTCCCCATGCGCTTTTTCGGCATCAGGGAGAGAACAGAGGCCTGTATCAGCTTGCGTTTGCGGATCGTGTGCCGGCGGAAATCCGCTTGAACCAGCGCCGGGGATCGCAGGGAGCCGATTGGGCGGCCCGCCTCCACGCAGCGCGCGCACGAATTGCGGAGGAGGCGGAACGCGGCAGCGCGAGCCGAACTGCAGATGCCTTGCTCGATCTCGATGCGCTGCAACGGCTGGCCGCGTCGATTCCGGACCCGAAGACAGCCGATCTGAACGCGCAGGTAATTCCTTACCGGTATCAGTTGCTCCGCACCGTGTCGGTGACGCATTTCCTGCGCCGGATCGAAAGGGGCAACCGCTAGGGTGCCCCCCGAGCGCCGATATGGTCAGCTTTCGACGGTGATGCCGTCGCTCACGGCGCCGCTAGCGCCCCTGGTCAGCTCTGCCACATCCACGGTCGTGACGGACGGGGTCGTCCAGGCTAGACGCTGGTGCTCTGCGCGACCCGTTGCGGTCGCGGGGAGCGAAGCAGCTCCATCACGCGCACTACCACCCATCGCTTGCTGCTGCATCGTCATCGAAACCCCTCGAAACATCACCTGAACCTCGCAACAGTGCTTAGCCGACACCGATTCAGTCGCCAAGCAGGCTCAGCCCATGAAGCGCCGCGTCACTCCCACTCGATCGTGCCCGGCGGCTTCGACGTATAGTCATAGACCACGCGATTGACGCCCTTCACCTCGTTGACGATCCGCGTCGCGACGCGCGTCAGGAAGCTGGCGTCGAACGGATAGACATCGGCGGTCATGCCATCGGTGCTGGTCACGGCGCGCAGGCCGCAGACGCTGTCATAGGTGCGTCCGTCGCCCATCACGCCGACCGTCTTGACCGGCAGCAGCACCGCAAAGGCCTGCCAGATCGCGTCGTACAGGCCGGCGTTGCGGATTTCCTCGAGATACACGGCGTCCGCCTTGCGCAGGATGTCGCAACGTTCCTTGGTCACCTCACCCGGAATGCGGATGGCGAGGCCGGGTCCGGGGAACGGGTGGCGGCCGACGAATACATCGGGCAGCCCCAACTCGCGGCCGAGCGCGCGGACTTCGTCCTTGAACAGTTCGCGCAGTGGCTCGACCAGCTTCATGTTCATGCGCTCGGGCAGGCCGCCGACATTGTGGTGGCTCTTGATCGTCACCGACGGGCCACCGGTGAAGCTCACGCTCTCGATCACGTCGGGATAGAGCGTGCCCTGCGCCAGGAACTCGGCGCCGCCGATCTTTTTCGCTTCGGCTTCAAAGACATCGATGAAGGTCTTGCCGATGAACTTGCGCTTCGCCTCCGGGTCGGTGACGCCGGCGAGGCCGTTGAGGAACAGCGTCTCTGCGTTCACATGGACCAGCGGGATGTTGTAGTGGCCGCGGAACAGGCTGACGACCTGATCTGCCTCGCCGCTGCGCATCAGGCCATGGTCGACGAACACGCAGGTCAGCTGATCGCCAATCGCCTCGTGAATCAGCACCGCCGCAACCGCGCTATCGACGCCGCCCGAGAGACCGCAAATGACCTTGCCGCTGCCGACCTGCTTGCGGATTTCGGCGATCTTGGTCTGGCGGAACTCCGCCATCGTCCAGTCGCCCTTGAGCCCGCAGACATGGCGCACGAAATTGGCGAGCAGCTTGCCGCCATCGGGGGTGTGGACCACCTCCGGGTGGAACTGCATCGCATAATAACGGCGGCTGTCGTCGGCGATCACCGCGAACGGCGCGCCGGGGCTGGCCGCGACCGGTCGAAAGCCGGGAGCAAGGTCGGTAACCTTGTCACCATGGCTCATCCACACCTGGTGCGTCTCGCCCTCGCTCCACAGGCCGTTGAACAGCGCGCAGCCATCGGCGATGTCGATGAAGGCGCGGCCGAACTCGCCGCTATCGCCCAGCTGCACCCGCCCGCCGAGCTGGTGCATCATCACCTGCTGACCGTAACAAATGCCGAGCACCGGGATGCCACTGTCGAAGATCGCGTCCGGCACGCGCGGCGACCCTTCGTCCAGCACCGAAGCGGGCGATCCCGACAGGATGACGCCGCCGGGCTTCATCCGTTCGAACGCTTCTGCGGCGGCATTGAAGGGGGCGATTTCGCTGTAGACGCCCGCTTCGCGCACGCGGCGCGCGATCAGCTGGGTCACCTGGCTGCCGAAATCAACGATGAGGATGGATTCGCCGGGCTGTGTCATGGCGAGCCGATAGGCAGCGACGCGACGGGTGTAAAGGCGTCGCGCCGGTCCGCCGGAACCATTTCGCGCGCGGCGGATTCCTCGCCCCGGCATGGTCACCGCGTCCTTAACCGCACCAGCAAACCATTCGGAAGCGCGGCGCGGCTATGCTGCCCCCATGCAGTCGAACCGGACCCCCCGCCGGATCATGCTGTCGATCCTTGGCGCCGCGGCACTGGTCGCGGCGCCCGCTTCGGCATCGATCCTCAACTATGTCGGCGAATGCGTGCCGTTCGCGCGCGCCGCCTCGGGCATCCAGATCTGGGGCGATGCCTGGACCTGGTGGGGCCAGGCCGCGACCAAATATCAGCGCGGACAGGTGCCCGAGGTCGGCGCGGTCGTCGCCTTCGCCAAATCGGACGCGCTGCAACTCGGCCATGTCGCAGTGGTCAGTCGGGTGATCGAACCGCGCACCATCATGGTCACGCACGCCAACTGGTCGCGTATCGGCGGCAAGCGCGGTCAGGTGGAACAGGACGTCACACTGTTCGACGTATCCCGCGATGGCGACTGGACCCAGGTGAAGGTCTGGTATCGCGACAATACCGGCCTTGGCGGTCGCAGCTACCCCGTCCATGGCTTCATCTATGGCCGCCCGGTCAGCGGTGCGAAGGTCGCAAAGGCTCGCCCCGCCCCCGAACTCACCGGCGAACGCCCGGACTATGTCGGGTCGCTGATCGACGCCTACGCTCGCTGACCTATCGTCGTCCCGGACTTGACCCGGGACAGAGCTTCCTCGTGACCGGGTGAAAGGCAGCCCGGCCCCGGATCAAGTCCGGGGCGACGAAGTATCTGGACCGGCGCGGCGACTCTCGCCACACTCGGGCCATGTTCTTCTCCTTCGTCGATGAGCTCCGCGCCGCAGGCATCCCCGCCAGCATGAAGGAGCATCTTGTGCTCCTCGAAGCGCTCGACCGCGACGTGATCGACCGCACGCCCGAAGCCTTCTACTATCTCGCCCGCGCGACCTTCGTGAAGGACGAGGGGCTGCTCGACCGCTTCGATCAGGTGTTCGCGAAAGTCTTCAAGGGTATCGCCTCGACCTACGGTGTCCAGACCGCCGAGATTCCCGAGGAATGGCTGAAAGCGATCGCCGAGAAATATCTGACGCCCGAAGAGATGGAGGCGATCAAGTCGCTCGGCTCGTGGGAAGAGATCATGGAGACGCTCAAGAGGCGGCTCGAGGAACAGCATGAGCGCCATCAGGGCGGCAACAAGTGGATCGGCACCGGCGGCACCTCACCTTATGGCAATTCGGGCTATAATCCGGAGGGTGTGCGCATCGGTGGCGAGAGCGTTCACAAACGCGCGCTGAAGGTGTGGGAAGGCCGCGAGTTCAAGAACCTCGACTCGACCCGCGAGCTCGGCACCCGCAACATCAAGGTTGCGATGCGACGCCTGCGCCGCTTCGCGCGTGAAGGCGCGGCGGACGAACTGGATATCGATGGCACGATCGACGGCACCGCGCGGCAGGGCTGGCTCGACATCCGCATGCGCCCGGAGCGGCACAATGCGGTCAAATTGCTGCTGTTCCTCGACGTCGGCGGGTCGATGGACCCTTGGGTCAAGCTGTGCGAGGAACTGTTCAGCGCCGCGACCGCCGAGTTCAAGAATCTCGAATTCTTCTACTTCCACAACTGCCTGTACGAGGGCGTGTGGAAGGACAATCGCCGCCGCTTTCAGGAACGCACGCCGACCTGGGATGTGCTGCACAAGTTCGGCCATGACTATAAAGTGATCTTCGTCGGCGACGCGTCGATGTCGCCCTATGAAATCAGCCACCCCGGCGGATCGGTCGAGCATTTCAACGAGGAAGCCGGCGCGACCTGGATGCAGCGGGTGACCAACACCTATCCCGCGACGGTCTGGCTCAACCCGATCCCTGAAGAACAATGGGGCTATTCGCAGTCGGTCCGCATCATGCGCGAGTTGATGAGCGACCGCATGTATCCGCTTACATTGGCAGGCCTGGACGATGCGATGCGGGAATTGAGCCGAAAGGCCTGAACCCCGGTCGTGCGCGACGCTCAAATGGCGCAGCACCGTATTTGCACAGTAAAGCCGAGCGTTCTGCGCCGATTACGACTGACAAGTCATTGTTTACTGATACCCATCGCGGGTAATTCTGACAGATAAATGCGCCCTGCAACCGGCCGCGCCGCACCCTTCCTATACAAGTGCATTCACGGATCGCAGTGAGCGCAGTGCTCATCGCATCCCGGCAACTGCAAAACGGGTAGGGTGAGGAAAATCGATCATGGCTAAAACGGCACTCTTGCTGTTCGTTTCGACGCTGGCACTGTCCAGCCCCGCGCTGGCGGCAAACGACACGCCCGTCTCGAACGAAAGCGCGACGGAAACCGAAGACCAGGCCAAGGACAAGCCCGCACCCCAGGCGCAGGAGGTCTTCTCCACCGGCGTCGCCAAGGGCCGCGATCGACTAGACAGCGCCACCTCGACCAGCGCACTGCGCGGCGCCGACGTGCAGAAGCTCGGGCTGCGGCCGCTCGGCGAAGTCCTGCGCACGATGGCGGGTCTTCGCGTCGCGACCAGCATTGGTGAAGGCAACAACAATTACACCGTGCGCGGCCTTCCGCTCGCTGCCGGTGGATCGAAATACATGCAGATCCAGGAAGACGGTCTGCCCGTTCTTGAGTTCGCCGACCTCTTCAACGTCGGCGCCGACGTCTATCTGCGCAACGACCTCAGCGTCGCGGCGATCGAGTCGATCCGTGGCGGCTCGGCCTCGACTTTCGCGTCCAACTCGCCCGGCGGCCTGATCAACATCCTGTCGCGTACTGGCGATGTCGAGGGCGGCACGATCCAGCTCTCGACCGGCGTGAATTATGACGAGCAGCGCGTCGATTTCAGCTACGGAGCCAAGCTGGGCGAAAACACCCGCTTCCATATCGGTGGCTTCTATCGCTCCGGCGAAGGGCCGCGCAACAACGGCTTCGAAGGCTGGAAGGGCGGCCAGATCAAGGCCAACATCACCCACCAGTTCACCGGCGGCTATGTCCGCCTGTACCTGAAGTATCTCGACGATCGTTCGCCGACCTTCGCGCCCTATTTCGCGAACATCACGGGCACGAACGACAACCCCGTCATCCGCAGCTTCCCGGGCTTCGACCTGCGGCGGGATTCGGTGCTGTCCTCCTATCTCGGCCCGGTCGTGACGCTGGACGAGAACAACCAGCCCGCCGCGCTGCCGATCGCCACCGGCCAGAGCGCGGAATCGCGGTCGATCGGTTTCGAGGGCCAGTTCGAGATCGCCGGTTGGACGATCACCGAACGCATGCGCTACTCGGTCAATCGCGGCGATTTCAGCCGCGCCTTCCCCAACAGCGCCAGCACCGTGTCGGCCTTTGCCGCCGGGCAGGGCGGCGCGGGCGCAACCGCGCGCTATGCCAGCGGACCGCTGGCGGGCCAGTTGATCAGCCCCACCGCCAACATTAACGGCAACGGCCTGCTTTCGCTCTACTTCGTGTCGTTCGTCCGCGCCCGCTCGCTCGACAATTTCACCAACGACATTCCCGGGTCGAAGGTGTGGGACGTGTCCGGCGGCAAGCTGACCACGACGCTGGGCGCCTATTTCGCGACGCAGGATCTCAACACCACCTGGCTGCACACGGCGATGAATGTCGACGTCAACGGCGA
>VYKS01000506.1_pt1 | contig 12997 bp, 13 predicted proteins | sample 5114511 | NCBI WGS metagenome assembly VYKS01 (sample SAMN12291795, study PRJNA351875) | freshwater metagenome | isolation source: freshwater lake | place: USA: Michigan, Gull Lake | collected 2011-07-05 | reverse complement strand
AAGGCCGAGGGCGAGCGCCGCGTAAGTGAGCTTGGTCAATGGTCTACTCCAGAACGCATTACAATCGAGGCGTCAACAACGCATCGGGCGGCAGGTTTCCGATGCAGCGGGCGTGTCGCAACCGATCATCGCCGGGCCGTGGCACCCCCGGGACAAGGCGGGCATGGAAATAGGCGCGCACTTCGGCTATATGCCCGCCATGCAGTCAGTCTCGTCGCCCCCCATGCCCATTCCCGGGCACATCGACCCCGTGCCCGTTCCGCGCAGCCTGAAGCCGCGCGCCGATGGCCGGATCGACCTGCTCGGCCTGTCCAAGGCCGATCTGCGCATGGCGCTGGAGACGGCACAGCTGGAGCCGAAACAGGCGAAGCTGCGTGCCAAGCAGCTGTGGCACTGGATCTATAACCGCGGCGTCACCGATTTCAGCCTGATGACCGATATTTCGAAGGCGATGCAGCCGTGGCTGGCGCAGCGCTTCGTGATCTCGCGCCCGCAGGTGGTCGAGGCACAGGTGTCGACCGACGGCACGCGCAAATGGCTGCTGCGGTCGGACGACGGGCAGGATTACGAGATGGTGTTCATCCCCGACGCGGATCGGGGAACGCTGTGCGTGTCGAGCCAGGTTGGTTGTACGCTCAACTGTCGTTTCTGCCACACCGGCACGATGCGGTTGGTCCGCAATCTCGAGCCGGGCGAGATCGTCGGGCAGGTGATGTTGGCGCGCGACGCGCTGGGCGAATGGCCGAGCACGCCCGAGGGGCGGATGCTGACCAACATCGTGATGATGGGGATGGGCGAGCCGCTCTATAATTTCGACAATGTCCGCGATTCGCTGAAGATCGTGATGGATGGCGATGGGCTGGCGCTGAGCAAGCGGCGCATCACGCTGTCGACCAGCGGCGTCGTGCCGATGATGGCGCGCGCGGGCGAGGAGATCGGCGTCAACCTTGCCGTCTCGCTCCACGCGGTGACCAAGGAAGTGCGCGACGAGATCGTGCCGCTCAACCGCAAGTTCGGGATCGAGGAGCTGCTGCAGGCGTGCGCCGACTATCCCGGCGCGAACAACGCCCGGCGCATCACGTTCGAATATGTGATGCTGAAGGACAAGAATGACAGCGACGATGATGCGCGCGAGCTGGTGCGGCTGATCAAGCAGTACAAGCTGCCCGCCAAGGTCAATCTGATCCCGTTCAACCCCTGGCCCGGCGCGCCGTACGAATGCTCGACGCCCGAGCGAATCCGGGCGTTTCAGGAAATCGTGTTCGGTGCGGGCATCTCCGCCCCGGCACGCACCCCGCGCGGGCGCGACATCGATGCGGCATGCGGTCAGCTCAAGACCGCGAGCGAAAAGAAGAGCCGCGCGGAACTCGATCGCTTGGCCGAAGAGAAGCAGGCCGCGCTGGGCTGAATCTGTGGGTGTTGCCGATATATCACGGTATTTCTACAATGTTGCCAAAATGAACCGTGTTACTCTTGTAACGCACGCAGACTGTGCCTAGTTGTGCATCCGCAACGACATGTTGCGTAAACCAAAACAACATCCTGCTGGGGAATCTGTTATGCGTAAGATTGCTATTCTTGCGGCGCTTGCTGCCGCCACTGTCGCCTCGCCCGCGTTCGCTCAGGACGCCGCAGCCGGCGAAGGTCGCGTCGAAGTGCGCGGCGGTATCGCATGGGCCGAGGGCGCTGAAGAAGCGTTCGCTGGCGTTGCGGTCGGTTACGACTTCGATCTGGGTGACACCGCGTTCATCGGCGTCGAAGGTGGGGCGGACAAGGTCCTCGCCGAAGACACCGACGTGTTCTGGACCATCGGTGGCCGCGTCGGCGCCAAGGTTGGCGATGCCGGCCGCGCCTATGTGCTCGGCGGCTACGGCTTCGCTGAAGGCGACGACGGCGCGTTCGCCGGTGCTGGCTACCAGCACAACCTGGGCGAAAAGGCGTTCGCCAAGGTCGAATATCGCCGCACCCTGGTCGAAGGTTCGGACGTGAACTTCGCTGGCGTTGGCGTCGGCATCCGCTTCTGATCGCTTCGGTCGGAACGACAATCGGAAAGGGCGGCCCGAAAGGGTCGCCCTTTTTGATTCAGATGAGGGTGGCGCCGCGTGCGACGGTGCCGGTGCGTCCACCGATCCAGACATGGCCGTCGGCATCGATCCGCGCCTCGACGCGCCCGTCGCAGCCGGTCATGCGGCCCTGCGCGGCGGTGTAGCTGCCCGATGCCAGCCCTGCACCGAACAGATATTGGGCGGTCGCGGCGTTGAGGCTGCCAGTCACCGGATCTTCGACCAGACGACCGTTGCCGTCGGTGAAGAAGGCGCGGACCTCGAACGCGATCGCGCTGCCCTCAGGATGCGGGCCGACCAGGCCGATATCGGTGCCGAGCGGCGCGCGCGCGGGCGGATCGACCGCGAGCACATCCGCGGCGGAGCGCAGCCGGAGCAGCTGCCAGCCGGGGCCATTATTGGCGTGAACCGCATCGACGATCGCCTCTGCCGGCACATTGGCGAGCCGCGCCGCCTCGGCGCGTTCGGCGTCGCTGAGCGGGCCGGAGCGGACCAGTGGCGGGGCGCGGAACGACAGGAGGTCGCCGTCGCGCGCGATCGGCACCAGCCCGACACCGCATTGCTGGATGATGCGGCTGGGATCGCGCGGCACGCCGCCCGCCTCCAGCCAGGCATGGCAGGTGCCGAGCGTCGGGTGACCGGCAAAGGGCAACTCGCCCGCCGGGTAGAAGATGCGGACCTGATAATCGGCGCCGGGATCGGTCGCGGGGATCAGGAAGGTCGTCTCCGAAAAGCCGAGCCAGCGGGTGAGCGCGAGCATCGCGTCGGCGCTCATCGCTTCGGCGTCGTGCACCACCGCGAGCGGGTTGCCGGTGTTGCCGTCGGCCCCGAACACATCGACCAGATCGAGCTTCATCGTCGTTCCTCCTGATCACGCGGGCTTGTGGCATCGGTCGGTGTGACGCAAGGGGGCGGGATGGACATCGCCGCACTTCTGCTTGCCGCCGGAGCCGGGATCGTCGGCGGTGTGATGAACGGGCTGGCGGGGGGTGGCACCTTTGCGACCTTGCCCGCGCTGATCGCGCTCGGTCTGCCAGCCAACATCGCCAATGCGACGTCCAACGTCGCCCTGCTGCCGGGCGCGGCGGCGAGTGCGTGGGGGTTTCGCGACGAGCTGGGGCCGGTGGCGGGGCTGTCGGTGCTGCTGCTGGCGACGATCACCTTTGTCGCGGGGCTGGCGGGCAGCCTGTTGCTGGTGCTCACGCCAACCGACATGTTCGATGTCATCATCCCGTGGCTGTTGCTGTTCGCATTCGTGGTGATGGCATTCGGGCCGCGCGCCGCGGACTGGCTGCATGCGCGGGTCAGGATCGGGCGGCGCACGCTGATCGGGGCGCAGGGGCTGCTCGGGATCTACGGCGGCTATTTCGGGGGTGGCGTGGGGCTGATGACCACCGCGACCTATGGCCTGCTCGCCAATATCGAGCCGCGCGCGCTGTTCGCGATCCGCACCCTGATGCTGGCGGTCGCCAACCTGGCCGCCGCATTCGTGTTCATCGGCTTTGCAATGGTGGAGTGGCGCGCGTGCCTGCCGATGCTGGCGGGTTCGATCGTCGGCGGGTTCGGGGGCGCGGCAATCGGCAAGCGGCTGTCGCCGCGCGTGGTGCGGATTTGGACCTTGCTTGTCACGGCCGGAACAACGATCTTGTTCTTCGCCCGGCTGTAACCTTTTCGATGTCTCCAGCGTAGTGGTGGATATGCGCGAACCGGAAAGCCCCGACGTCATTCGCCGCCACGCGCTGTCGACGCGGCTGTGGCATTGGGTGACGGCGGTCAGCGTGATCATCCTGCTCGGCAGCGGGCTGATGATCCTCAACGCGCATGGTCAGCTCTATTGGGGCGAATATGGCGCGAATTACGACCGGCCGTGGTTCAAGCTGATCTGGTTTTTCGACACCGCGCGCGTGCCGGGGTGGCTGACGATTCCGTCGACCTACAATCTCGCGCTGGCGCGGCGCTGGCACCTGTTCTTCGCGCTGGTGCTGGGGTTCGCGCTGCTGGCGTACATGATCGTCAGCCTGATCAACCGGCATTTCCAGCGCGACCTGCGCATCCGGCGGAGCGAGCTGTCGCGCGGGCATCTGATCGCGGACTTCAGGTCGCATCTGGCGCTGCGCTTCCACGATCCGGACAATCCGCGGGCGTACAATATCTTCCAGAAGATCAGCTATGCCGGGGTGATCTTCGTGCTGCTGCCGCTGGTGATCTTCACCGGCCTTGCCATGTCGCCGGGGATGAATGCGGCGTGGCCGTGGCTGCTCGACATTTTCGGCGGGCGGCAAAGCGCGCGGTCGATCCACTTCATCGTCGCGATGCTGCTGGCGCTGTTCATCATCGTGCACCTGGCGCTGGTGATCCTTGCCGGGCCGCTGAACGAGCTGCGGTCGATGCTGACCGGCAAATGGCGGGTGCCGCCGGAGGAGGGGGCATGACGCTGATCACGCGCCGCAACCTGATCGTTGCGGGGGCGGGCGGGCTGCTCGCCGGATGCGACCGTGTCGGCAAGAGCGAGGCCGGGCGCGACATCCTGTTCAAGGCGGAGGCGGTGCATCGCAGCCTGCAGCGCGTCATCACCAACCGCAACGCGCTTGCGCGCGAGTTCTCGCCTGAGGAGATGTCGCCGCGCTTCCGTGCCAATGGCACGCTGAACCCGGCGACGCCCGACTATATGGCGCTTGTTGCCAACCGCTTTGCCGAGTGGCGGCTGCGCGTCGACGGGCTGGTCGCGCGGCCGCTGAGCCTGTCGCTCGCCGACCTGCGTCGGATGCCGCAGCGGGCGCAGATCACCCGGCACGACTGTGTCGAAGGGTGGAGTGCGATCGGCAAATGGCAGGGGCCGAAGCTGTCGGTCATCCTGGACGCGGCGGGGCTGCGCGACAGTGCGCGCTATCTGGTGTTCCACTGTGCCGACAGATTGCGCGGCACACCCTATTATGAATCGATCGACCTGATCGACGCCTTTCACCCCCAGACGATCATGGCGTGGGCGATGAACGACCGCATCCTGCCGGTGGCGCATGGCGCGCCCGTGCGGCTGCGGGTCGAGCGGCAGCTGGGCTACAAGCACGCCAAATATGTCATGCGGGTCGAGGCGGTGGCGTCGCTCGACGGGATCGGGCGCGGCAAGGGCGGATACTGGGAGGATGTTGCCGATTACGAATGGTATGCGGGGATTTAGAGCGCTTCAACAACCGCGCATAACCCTTTCGCACTTGCGAAAGAATTCCCAACCGTTAGCCTTTGAACCATGGCGCTGATCGATCATTTCTTCACCCGCGCGGTGAAGCGCGGCGAGCTCACCGTCATCCACGCGGATGGCAGCGCGCGCAGTTTCGGATCGCCTGACGCGGCGCTGACACCGGTCACGATCCGCTTCACCGATCCATCGGTCGCGCGGCGCATCCTCACCGATCCGGCGCTGGGCGCGGCGGAAAGCTTCATGGACGGGCGGCTGGTGATCGAGCGGGGCGATATCGTCGCGCTGCTGCGGCTCGTCACCGCGAACAACAAATGGGAGGATGCGACCGGCAACCTGATGCCGGGCGCGTTCAAGCGCGCATTCGACAGCGTCCGCTTCCGGCTCGACCGCATCAACATGGCGCGGCGGTCGAAACGCAATGTCGCGCATCATTACGACCTGTCGGCGCGGCTTTATGACCTGTTCCTCGACGCTGACCGCCAATATTCGATGGCCTATTTCACCGATCCGGCGAACGGGTTGGAGCAGGCGCAGCTGGACAAGAAGGCGCATATCGCGGCCAAGCTGGCATTGAAGCCGGGCATGACGGTGCTCGACATCGGGTGCGGTTGGGGCGGGATGGCGCTGTATCTGCACCAGAAGACCGGGGCTGAGGTGCTGGGCGTGACGCTGAGCGAGGAGCAGCTCAAGGTCGCGCGCGAGCGGGCGGAGGCGGCAGGCGTCGCGGGCAAGGTGCGGTTCGAGCTGATCGATTATCGCCACGTCACCGGGCAGTTCGACCGGATCGTGTCGGTCGGCATGTTCGAACATGTGGGCCCGGCGCATTATCGCACCTTCTTTGCCAAATGCCGCGAGTTGCTGACGCCGGAGGGGGTGATGCTGCTCCACACGATCGGCCGCGCGGGCGGGCCGGGGGTGACCGACGCGTTCACCGCCAAATATATCTTCCCGGGCGGCTATATCCCGGCGCTGTCGGAAATCCTGCGCGGGCACGAAAATCTCCGCTTCTTCCTCACCGATGTCGAGGTGCTGCGGCTGCATTACGCCTATACGCTGCAGCATTGGTATGATCGCGCCACGGCGGCACGCGACCAGATCGTGGCGCTGTACGATCAGCGCTTCTTCAACATGTGGACCTATTATCTCGCCGGGTCGCTGGTGAGTTTCGAGCATGGCGGGCTGGTCAACTACCAGCTGCAGTACAGCCGGTCGCGCACCGCGCTGCCGATCACGCGCGATTACATGGCGGAGAACGAGGCGCGGCTGCGCGGCTGAACTATTGCGCGGGCGCCGCCAGATGGGCGTCGAGCTCGGCCCGGGTCAGCTTGCCGTCGCCATCCTTGTCCGCCGCCGCGAACCACGCATCTGCCGCTGCCCAGTCGGTGCGCGGCGCAGTCACCACCGGGCGCGGCGCGCTTGCTTTGGTCGCTTTGCGGGATGCCTGATAGGTCGCTTCTGCGCTCGCTTCGAAATCGAACCGCGCGCGCACTTCGTCGCGCTCGACCGCGCCGTCTTCGTTGAGATCAAAATCTGCAAACCGGCCGGAATCGGCCGGGGTCGGCTGAGCCTGTAGCGTGGCCAGCATGAGCAGCAGAGCGATCACCGACGGCGCTCCTGCGCTGCGAGTCGTCGACCGGTGGCCATCGTCTGAATCACGAACAGGAGGATCAGGATCGCGCCGATCGTTCCGACAAACAGATCAAAGCCCGAGATGCGGCCAAACAGCCCGCGATCCGGTCCCAGCACCCACATCATCACAGTCATGCCGATCAGCATCAGGCGCAATTCGGTGGGCCCTGCGGCAAGATAGGACAGGCGCAATTCGCCGACGACACGCGCGGACAGAAAGGCGTGGATCGACATCAGCAGATAGCCCGCCAGCGCGATCATCGCGACGTCCATCGTCACGAACGGGCTGAGCCCGATCCCGGCCACGATCAGCAGATTGGCGAGGCCGTCGCAGCTATGGTCGATGAAATAGCCATAGGAAGGACGCTCGATCCGTCGCCAGCGCGCCAGGCTGCCGTCGAGCGAGTCGCCGAACCACTGCACCGCATAGCCGATAAGCGAAACGGTGAGCCATGCGACGCCCCAATTGCTCGCGACATAGCCGATGAACACCATCACCGCGCCGATCATCCCGACCGCAGTCAGGATATCGGGCGTGATCGCGCGTGGCATGTGAGCGCACAGCCAGTTGAGGATGCGGCGTTCGCCAGCGGCCAGCCAGTTTTGCTGAATCCGGTCGAGAGCAGGCGGCGCCTGTCGCAGATCTGTCATAAACCCCTATCGCCCATGCGCGCGTGCGGAGCAATGCACGGAATCGGCGGAACGCGTCCCGGATCGGCCAGAGCGAACGCGACGGATCAGGCCGAGGGGTAGGTCCGCTCCATATGATCGAGCCGGTCACGGCACAGCTCTTCGAGCACCGCCATGTCCACATCGCTCAATTTCTTGATGTAGAGGCAGGACTTACCGGTCTTGTGCTTGCCGAGCCGTGCGAGCTTTTCCGCTTCGTCGGGGCCGTCGGTCAGGATGTAGAGCACCAGTTCGGCAAAAGCCGAGGCGGCACATATCGCCTTCGTGGCCGCTGTCATATCGATAGTGATAGCTGCCAAAGCCGACGATCGACGGACCCCACATGCTGGGCGACTCGCCGGTCACCCGCTCGAGCATCGCGCAGACCGCCTTGGCATCGTCGCGGCGGACGGGGTTTTCGACCGCGTCGATGAAATCGGCGACGCTGAGCTGCGTTGGCCTGGTCTTGGTCTCGGCCATGGCACGACCTCGCTGGATTTTCGGCAAGTCTAGCCGCACAGGGCGGCGATGCAATCGGCTCCGCTCACCCGTCGTTCGATCCTGGCGCAGGCCTGGCCGATCATGCTGGGGCAGACGACGGTGCCGCTGGTCGGGCTGGTCGATACCGCGGTGATCGGCTGGACCGGTGACGCCGCTGCGCTGGCAGGGGTGGCGCTGGGAACGGCGATCATCAGCTTCATCTTCTGGGCGTTCGGGTTCCTGCGCATGGGAATGACCGGGCTGACCGCGCAGGCGCATGGCCGGGGCGCGCGGGCGGAGGTCGACGGGCTGCTGCTGCGCGGCGTGGCAGCTGGGCTTGGGATCGGCGCAGTGCTGGTGGCGCTGCAGATCATTCTGGTGCCACTGGCCTTTGCGTTGCTGGCGGGGGGCGGCGCGCTTGATGCGGCGGCGCGGGAGTTCGTGACCGCGCGGTTCCTCGGCGCGCCCGCCGCATTGGGGTTCTACGCCATCAATGGCTGGCTCTACGGGCTCGGCCGTACGCGCGAGACGCTGGCGCTGCAGATCCTTGTCAACTTCGTCAACGCCGCGCTGGACATGCTGTTCGTGTGGCAGTTCGGCATGGGCGCGCGCGGGGTGGGGCTGGGCACCGCGATCGCCGAATGGGTCGGGCTGGTCGCAGGACTCGTGCTGGTCGTGCGGATCGCGGGGCCGCGCGCCTTGCTGGGGCAGCGTGCCGGGTTCTTCGAACGTGGGGCGTGGCGGCGGCTGTTCGCGGTCAATGCCGACATCATGGTGCGCACGATCGCGCTGCTGACGCTGTTCCTGTGGCTGGCCAATGCCGGGGCGCGGCTGGGCACCGTGCAGCTCGCCGCCAACCATGTGCTGATGCAGCTGGTCAGCATCTTTGCCTTCGTCCTCGACGGGTTCGCCTTCACCGCCGAATCGCGCGTGGGGCAGGCGGTGGGCAGAGGATCGCGGCGCGACCTGAAGCGCGCGATCCGGCTGACCGGGGAGTTTTCGGTTGGCTTCGGCCTGTTCGCGACGCTGGCGGCGTTGGTCTTCGGCGGCGCGTTGATCGACCTGCTCACGACCAATGTCGAGGTGCGCGACGCCGCGCGCGCGGTACTGCCGCTTGCCGCGCTGGCCGCGATTGTCGGCGTTCCTGCCTGGCTGCTCGACGGGGTGTTCATCGGTGCTACGCAGGGGCGGGCGCTGCGCAACGCCGCGATCCTGGCGACGGTGCTGTACATCGCGACCGACCTGTTGCTGCGTCCGCTCGGCGCCACCGGGCTGTGGCTGGCGCTGTTGGCGAGCTATGGGTTTCGCGCCGGGTTGCTCGCAATCCATGTGCCGCGGCTGTTCGCCGGTGTTGCGGAAGCCGCCCCCCGGACGTAGAGCGCCCGCAAATTGCGTTCAGGAGCTGAAGACATGGCCGACAAGATCAATCGCGTGGTGCTTGCCTATTCGGGCGGCCTCGACACCAGCGTGATCCTGAAATGGCTCCAGCAGGAATATCAGTGCGAGGTGGTGACCTTCACCGCCGATCTGGGGCAGGGCGAGGAGCTGGAGCCCGCGCGGCAAAAGGCGCTGAACGCCGGGGTGAAGCCCGAGCACATCTATATCGACGATCTGCGCGAGGAGTTCGTCCGCGATTTCGTGTTCCCGATGATGCGCGCCAATGCGCTGTATGAGGGTCTGTATCTGCTCGGCACCTCGATCGCGCGGCCGCTGATCTCCAAGCGGCTGATCGAGATCGCGAAGGAGGTCGGCGCCGACGCGGTCAGCCATGGCGCGACCGGCAAGGGCAATGACCAGGTCCGTTTCGAACTGTCGGCCTATGCGCTGAACCCGGACATCAAGGTGATCGCGCCGTGGCGCGAATGGGATCTGACCAGCCGCACCAAGCTGATCGAATTTGCCGAGCAGCACCAGATTCAGGTGAGCAAGGACAAGCGCGGCGAAGCGCCGTTTTCGACCGACGCGAACCTGTTGCACACCTCGTCGGAAGGCAAGGTGCTGGAGGATCCGTGGGACGAAACGCCCGATTACGTCTATTCGCGCACGGTGAACCCGGAGGATGCGCCGGACACGCCCGAATATATCACGATCGATTTCGAGAAGGGCGACGGCATCGCGCTGAACGGCGTGGCGATGTCGCCCGCGACGCTGCTGGCGGCGCTCAACGATCTGGGGCGCAAGCATGGCATCGGCCGGCTCGATCTGGTCGAGAACCGCTTCGTCGGCATGAAGTCGCGCGGCATGTACGAGACGCCGGGCGGCACCATCTATCACCTCGCCCATCGCGGGATCGAAAGCATCACGCTCGACCGCGGCGCCGCGCACCTGAAGGACGAATGGGCGCCGCGCTATGCCGAGATGATCTATAACGGCTTCTGGTTCGCGCCGGAGCGCGAGATGATGCAGGCCGCGATCGACTATTCGCAGCAAAAGGTCGCCGGGACCGTGCGGCTCAAGCTGTACAAGGGCGGCGTCTATGTCGTCGGGCGCAAGTCGCCTTACTCGCTGTACAGCGAAAAGGTCGTGACGTTCGAGGACGACCAAGGCGCGTACGACCAGCGCGACGCGGCGGGGTTCATCAAGCTTAACGCGCTTCGGCTGCGGTTGCTGGGGCGGCGCGGCCAGTAAGGCTTGCTGCCGCGCGGCCGCTCGGCATAGGGTTCCCTTAAAAGGGGGCGTTATGCTTGATCGTATCTTGGTTGCGGCTGCAGCCCTCATCCTAATGCCGGGTTTCGCCGAGGCGACGCAATCCGACACGGATTTCGGTGCCGAAATGCGCAAGCGGTTGGCCGAACATATGGCTGGCGCATCCGTCTCGGCTAACCCGGCGGACCCGCTCAGCGCCACGGTGAAGGGCGGCGAGTGGGACGAAGCGACGGTGAACTTCCACCGCGTCCACAGCTATTGCCAAAGCGCGAGTGCGGATGATTGTGAGGTGCTCAAGAAGGAATTCGTCGAGAAGATCACGAAAATGCCGCCGGCTGCCAGTAAGGCGAGCCTGCGCCTGATCGTGCGTGACGCGCAGTATATTGGTTATGTGCGGGCTACCGAGAAGTCGGATAAGCTGGCGCATTTCGAACAGATCGGCGAGGATCTGTTCGCCCTGCTAGCATCCGATTCTCCCGATGCGATCGCGCTGGTCAGCGACAAGGGTCTGAAGGATCTGGGTCTTTCGCGCGAAGAGGCATGGGCGATCGCCGCCAGCCAGACGCGCGCCCTTCTGCCTCCGCTTCCGACATCGGCTCAGCTCAAGTCCAATCCCGTCGCGTATCAGGATGATGAGTTGCTCGGCAGCTTGCTGATCGATCGCGCGGCTTGGACCGAGTTGGCGAAGGCGATTGGTCCCGACCTGTTCGTCACGGTCGTATCGGACCAGTTTGTTTTCGTTGCCGTGATGCCTGATGGTTCCCGTCTGGATGCGTTCAAGAAAAGCGTAGCCGAAGACTGTAGCGGACAAGCCCGGTGCATCTCGCCCAATGTCTATCGGTTTCGTGACGGCCAATGGGTGGTCAGCCGCTAAGCAAGGTCGACGAAATTTAACCGGAATGGGATAGCGAGCGCCCATGGGGGCAGGGCGATCCACGGTTTGGCGTGACAACGCGATGGCGGCGGCGCTGGCGCTGCTGCTTGCCGCGGTCTGGGCGTGGCGGGACTGGGGGGCGCTGTCGGTGCTGCGCTTGCCCGATACCGATGATGTGATGCGGCTGCAGCAGATCCGCGACTGGCTGGGCGGCCAGGGATTCGGCGATCTGGCGCAGCATCGGTTGGGCGCGGCGGGGCTTGAGATGCACTGGTCGCGGCTGCCCGATCTGGTGCCCGGGGCGATCATCGCCATGCTCACGCCACTGACGGGCGCGCACGCGGCGGAACTGGTCGCCGTGATCCTGTGGCCGCTGCTGTTGTTCGCTGCCGCATTGATGCTGGTCGCGGCGATTGCGCGGCACGTTGCGGTGTCGGCACCGGTGGCGGTGGTGATCGCGGCGCTGGCTTATCCGGCAAGCGCGCTGTTCCTGCCCGGGCGGATCGACCATCACGGGGTGCAACTGGTTTTGCTCCTTGTGCTCGTGCGCGCGGTGATCGGTGCCGGTGGGTGGCGCAGCGGCGTTGCGGCGGGTGCGGCCAGTGTTGCGTCGCTGGTCGTCGGGATGGAGACTGCGCCGTTTCTGGCGCTGGGCGGCGGGGTGCTGGTGCTGCGCTGGATCGCGGACGGGGCGGGGGAGCGACTCCGCCTGCTCGGCTATGGCGCCGCGCTGATCGTCGGGCTGACGCTGGCGGCGCTGCTGTTTCGGGCGAGCGGGTGGAGTGTCGCGACCTGCGATGCGTTCGCCGCGCCCTTGTGGCGCGCGGCGCAGGTGGCTGCGGTTGCGCCGCTCGCGCTGGCGCTATCCGGACGTTGGCTTGAAACGAAGCAGACACGGCTGATTGCTGCTGCGCTCCTGGGCAGTGCTGCCGTCGTCGCGGGCCTCGCCCTCTCGCCTGCCTGCCTGTCGCCCTATGGCGGGGTCGATCCGCTGCTGGAGCGGTTGTGGCTGGGGCGGGTGGCGGAGGCGCAGCCGCTGTTCGCCGCGCCGCTGGATCATGCGATCGGTTATGTCGGCTTGGCGCTGGCGGGGCTGGCCGCGACGGCATGGCAGTGGCGGCGGACGCGCGAAAAGGGCTGGGCGGTGTTGGCGGGGTTTCAGTTCGCCGCGCTCGCGCTCGCGCTGGTGCAGCTGCGCGGCATCTATGCCGGGACGCTGCTTGCCGCGCCGGGGCTGGCGGCGCTGATTGCCTATGCGCGGGAGCGGGGGGCATTGGCGCTGGCGGCGGCGTGGGTCGCGTCGGCGGGGTTCGTCTATCCAGCGCTGGGCAGCCTCGTCGCGCCGCCCGCGCCCGCCGCGACCTGCGATGGCGGGGCGGTGCTGGCGCAGCTTCGCGCCCAGCCCGCCGGGACGGTGGCCGCGCCGATCGATCTCGG
>VYKS01000528.1_pt1 | contig 13030 bp, 14 predicted proteins | sample 5114511 | NCBI WGS metagenome assembly VYKS01 (sample SAMN12291795, study PRJNA351875) | freshwater metagenome | isolation source: freshwater lake | place: USA: Michigan, Gull Lake | collected 2011-07-05 | reverse complement strand
GGTTGTCCCCGCACGACAAGCATATTCCCATTCCGCTTCTGTGGGTAGGCGATAGGTTTTTCCGGTTATTTGACTCAATTTCTGACAAAAGGCTTGAGCATCGTCCCAACTAACGTTTTCTACTGGATTTTGGGGATTATTTTTAAAGTCAGAGGGATTGTTTCCCATTACTGCTTGATATTGTGCTTGAGTAATGGGATATTTGCCGATGGCAAAACTGTTGACTTTAACTTGGTGTGGAGGCTTTTCATAATCTCTTTCAGAAGAACCCATGAGAAATTGACCTGCTGGTAAGCTTACCATCTCTAGTGTGACTCCCTTGGCTAGGTTTTCGGTAAATGAAGTTTTATCCCCTAGCGCTGTCTCTGGTTGAGTTTGGGGAGGAATAGGAGAGTCACCGACGACGGAGGTGCTAAAGTCCCCGACTCTCTCGATTACATGGTCGTTGATGCGTTGAATGGCGGTTTCCAGTTCGATTTCCTCGTCGGGGATTTCCACTTCTGTCCATTGCCATCCTTCCTGTTCGGCTCGCTCTAATGCGCTCGCTAAACGTCCGCGCTTTTCTTCGCTGGTGACGAGGAAATTGAGCAAACTAGCCGATAGATTCTCGTTTTTGCGGAAAGATACGGCCGATTCGGAACTGAGAATGTTCTGGACGAGGGATTCCACTTCGCTGACACTGCGGGAAAGTTCCCCGTCAATGGTCACTACTTGATCGATCAAACCCTGAAACTGTCCGATAATTGGTTTTAGGTATTGTTCTAGATTAATGGCTACTTTGGCCATTTCGATCGCTTCTTTTTCCAGATTATCTAACTCGATCTGCAACTGATACACTTGTTTGTACCCGTTCAACTCGCCCATCATTTTCGAGAAAACCCGTTTTTGTGTATCCTGATCTTCGGCTAATTTCTGGATACTTTCGCTAATTAGGTCGATTTTCTTGAGCATGAGCAAGCTAGCGCGACCAACAAGAATCACGGTGCGGAAAATCTGCTGTTTCTGTAGTTTCAGGGTATCTCGCAGTTCGGCCGAGCCGATGCTATTCTCCAAAGATTGGCGTTTTCGCTCTGTTTCTGCCAATTTCTGGCATTTAACCGCCACTGCCTCTTTGATTTCCTCGGTGAGTGACAGGAAAAACCGCCGGTATTCATCTTTATGGTCGGTGAGAAATCTGATTAACTGGTTATAGTCCCCGACTAATCTTTCCAATTCTTGAAAGGTTTCCTCGAAATCGAGGGGTTCTTCTTTTTTCCTCAATCCTAGCCATGTATTGCGAACCCGTTTTCCGGTTTTAATCAGTTGCTGTCTTTCTTGAATCTGATCCTGTAAAATTAATAAATCGGGGCGATTTAGTCGGGGAAGTTGATAGGTTTTCCGATAAAGCTTGATTTTCGCCGTTTCTGCTGCCATCGCCGTGATCGCTGAGGGTGAGTTTTTTCTATTTTATGCCATTTTTCTTTATTCGTGGCGGGCATCTTTCTCCGAGGGTAAGAGCATCTCAATTAGGCTTGACAAAAGGCTCTCAGCACAGCAATCATATAGTTATTATCCATGGCCGCTTGTTTACTTTTTTGTGACATACTACGTTGAGCCATGGGTCTTAAGAAGGCACAATGACGAAAGCTGTGGCCGGAGCGAATCCGACAGGGATATTTCAATTATCAAGGGCGAGCGCTTTTGGGTGTTGTGAAGTTTTTTTAATTGGCGATCATTTTTCGTGAGGCGATATAAACTTGATATTGTAAAGTTTCAATACGAATATGGTCAGATCTAGTCAAGCATAGTAATATGTGGTCATGAAACTATCAGACTATAATGAGCATTATCTCGTGAGCTTCTAAAAATTCTGATGACCAAAATCCTCACCGATTATCGAGGCTTTCCTGTGCGTCTTACAGAAGAAAGATTGCTCCATATTTTAGACCATCCCGAGATGGCTGTGTTGAAGGATAGAATAGAAGAAACGCTTCAGTATCCCGAACAAGTCAGAAAATCTAACACCGACAACCAAGTGATTTTAAATTACCGTTATTATCTTAATACATTAATGGGAGATAAATGGCTATGCGTTGTCACTAAATATCTTGATAAAGATGCCTTTTTATTGACAGCCTATTTAACGAATAGAATTAAACAAGGAGAATTGTTATGGCCACTAACTTAAAAATTTGGTTTGACAAAGAAGGTGATTTCCTAGAAGTTCTTTTTTCTGATCAACCAGGTTATATGCAAGAAACAGAAAATGATGCAATTATGACCAGAGTTGATCTTCAGGGAAACGTATTAGGTTTTTCCATTTTAGGCGTAAGTCAACTAAAAAAGGATCACCCTTTAGTCGCAGAACTTTCGGGTAATGTTACAGCTTAACTTATTGGGTCAATCCGTCGCCAACCTAACTAATTTTGGCTCTCCCGACATCATGGGGTAAAATAGAGTTCTTGCATAATTAATTTTTGAGAGTGCAAAAATGAAAAAAATGGGCATAAAATTGCATAAAAGCCATAAATGGAATCACCCGGAATCTCCGATCCTTAAATCGTATTAAGGAGGTGCGTCAGACAATCTCTTATTTTTGGCGAACATGAAGTTGATTAAAATCGAGTCAGGGACGGCTCCTTAGTCCATTCTAATTGGCTTTTTTCCTAAGTTATCAAATTCATCTAGTTTTCTAGAAATCTCGGCCAGAGGCGAAAAAATCAGCGACAATGATATAAATAGAGTTATCAACACAAGTAAAGCAATTATGACTGTAGCCACGACGAACGCCCGAGATATTTTCCGCTCCGCCTACGAAAACCGTTATACTTGGGATGAAGGATTTCCCGGTTACACTGCCGATATTATCCTCACCCAAGGAGAGGAAGTCCATACGGGCAAAATTCAAGTTAATGCTGATTATACTGTGGAAGTAACGGGCATTGATGACGAGAAAGTGCAAGAAAGTATCTATAATCAAATGCGCGATATTGTTACTCACCGCAAAAGAGGCAATTTTGAGGGTTCCCACGGCAAAAACCAGTTTAATTTCGGGGAAGATGATCCCACCGGTGCGGTAGAAATTCTTGTCACCGGCGATGCTATGGGGTCTAATTATAAAGTCCGCGGCCAGGAAATCTGTCAAGTCAGTCGAGTCATGGGACCGATGGCTTTTACTATTAATACCGAGGAAAGTCTCGATACGGGAGAAGGTTATATTTCTATTCGCTATAATGCCATTTTCCGCAATGCCAAAACCGATGAATTAAAGGGAAAACGTGACTTTAAGGAAACCTACGAAAAAATCGGTAATTATTATTTACCCTCCTGTCAAGTGATTAACGCAATCGACGCCGGGGGCGAAAAATCCACCACAGAATTCACTTTTACCAATCTGCAGCTTTTACAATCTTAAGGGTTATTCCCGCCCAAAAAGCGTTAGGATCGAGGTAACTACACTGTAATAAATCTCTGACCAGAGGCTGATTATGTCTTTAACACTGACTCCCAATAACGTCGAACAAGTCTTAGATGAAATGCGCCCCTACCTGATGTCCGATGGTGGTAACGTGGAATTAGTCGAAATCGACGGGCCAGTCGTCAGACTGCGTCTTCAAGGAGCTTGCGGTTCCTGTCCCAGTTCCACCGTAACCCTGAAAATGGGCATCGAACGTCGTCTCCGGGAAATGATTCCCGAAATTGCCGAAGTTGAACAAGCTTTCTAAATCTTGGGTTAATTAATTCTCACCACCGCCCGATTGACTAAGTTAAATTAGCGATCGGGCATAATATTAATTATATATTTTTTTCTACAAGATTGATAAAATTACAGAATTAATTAAGATAAAAAGTATCTTTTTTAGCCAATTAACCAGACAATTAAGCATTAACATATACTTGAAAATTTTTATTAAAACTCAAAAATTATGACGGAAAATATCCCCACCATTGTGGTCATGCACGGCGACCAAACTGGAGAAGAACTATTACTAGAAGCCCTGAGAGTATTGCAACCCTCAATAATTCGTCAACCGCTTAACTTTGCCGATTTTGATCTTAGTTTAGCCCAGCGTCGCCAGAGTAACAATCAAGTGGTTTATGAGGCCGCCGAAGCGACTCTCAAAACCGGATTAGCCCTCAAAGCTGCTACTATTACCCCAGAAATCAAAGGAGATGTGGGCAGTCCCAACGCTATTTTAAGAGAAGCAATGAATTCTCAGGTAATTCTCCGCATCGGTCGCCGTATCCCCGGTATTCGTCCGATTGGGGGCGTTTATTCTCCCATTGCCATTGTCCGCATGGCCGTTGACGATGCCTACGGGGCCAAAGAATGGCGAGAAACCACGGCCACCAGCGATGAAATTGCCTATCGCACCTCGCGCATTTCTAGGGCTACCAGTCGCGCTGTGGCCGAGTTTACCTTTCAACAGGCCAAAAAAACCGGGGCGCGGGTATTTGGCGGCCCAAAATTCACCGTCAGTGCCACCTACGAAGGGATGTTTAAAGAGGAATTAGACGCGGCAGCCCAAAGACATCCGGAAGTACGTTATCAACCCCTGTTAATTGATGCAACTTTTGCCCTACTTTTACAAACCGACGGCGAAGCTTTGGTGATTCCGGCCCTTAATCGCGATGGCGATTTATTATCGGATTTTGTCTTGCAACTCTATGGCAGTATTGCCGGGGCTGAAAGTTTAGTTTTGGGATTTGATGAGGAGACTTTAGCGGTTAAAACTATTATGGCAGAAGCTCCCCACGGCACAGCCCCCGCTTTAGAGGGCAAAAATATTGCTAATCCCATGGCGATGATTTTAGCCTCGGCAGCTTTGTTAGGTTATATCGAAACTAGCGAAGCGCGCAAGGCTTCTCGGGCAATTTATGAAAGTGTCTTTGAAACTATTCACGAGGGCAAAAAAACCCCCGATTTAGGGGGACAAATGACCATGAGTGAGTTTACCGATGAGGTGATTCGTCGCGTGGTCAGTAAGTTAGAGGTTTGGTCTGCTTTGGGGTAAAGGAACTCATCTGATTGCTCTCTTAAAGGAGTTTGAAGAAAAGCTAATCCAAAAAAATAAGAATTGTTGCAAAGGCCTTGCTTTTGTTTATTTTACGGAAAAACCAAAGCTACCTTTGAAGTGTATAATAGAGTCACTTTGCCGGATTAGGATAAGGACAATGAAACTACAAACTTTGACAAAAACTCTGACTATTGCTCTGATTGGTGTAGGAGCTGCCTTGACCTTACAATCACCGAGCCAAGCTCAAACCAGATTCGAGTGTCTTGTACCAGTGACAGGCCCCTATGTAGGAATTCCCACAACCGCTGCCCAAGTCGGCCCTAATGAATACAAGGCTGTGATTCGTTGGTATTCCCGTTATTTCAGCGGTTCCGGTTATACCCCCATGCAACGGTGTCAAGAAGTAACTGGAAGATTTAATGCCCTTTACGCTCGACCAGGCGGAATTGATATTATTACCACTGGCTATCTCAATGGTCTGCCGGTCATCTATTCCCCTAGTAATGGACGAGAAGGGGCAAATAGCAGTAACCTATTATTTACCCTCAAGAGAGGGGAAAACGCAACCCAGAAAATCCAACAGCTATTTGACATCCGGGAGGGAGCCAGCAGCAATCCTTTGTTTGAAAGCTCATCGGATTCTGCCACTGTCCGTTTCAACAAATTCCTAGAAAGCGTTCCCGTAGAAACAAATCCGGCTAACGGTTCGTCCTCTTCTCCAGCGCCGGCGACTTCTCCCGAACAATCGCCCCAAAAACCATCAGGCGGTTCTGTTTGGTAAACTTTTCTAGTTCTATAGATAGGAGCATAGTGATCAAGTGAGTCGGGCTATGAAAAGAATTTTGGCTGGTGCGGGCGGTTTATTATTGGGACTGTCCACACCTTTGCTTGCTGTCCAAAGCTATGCTCCCGCTCTGGAACCTAACCAGGCCAATGCCCATAGCTCTCAACAACTTTCAGAACAACAGCTGCGTCAGTTAGCCAGAGCAATTACCGTTAAGGTGTTATCAGGGCAAGGCTGGGGTTCGGGCATTTTAGTCGAAAAACAGGGTGCTTCCTACAAAGTCCTCACTAATGACCATGTTTTAGGGCGGTATCGCTCTCAGGGTTGGCAAATACAAACCCCTGACGGCAAGATACATCGGGGGGAGTTGGTCAGAACAGTTCGCTTGAATAATTATGATTTAGGCTTAATTTCTTTTCGCAGTAGCCAAGTTTATTCTATTGCTGATTTGGCTAATGTCGATGATCTCGCTATCGGAGATCAAGTTTTCGCCGCTGGTTTTCCCTTCGATGGCGATCGCCCGACCGAAGAGGGATTTACCTTCACCCTGGGTAAAGTGTCGCTTTTGAGTGATAAATCCTTTTCGAGAGGCTACCAAATCGGCTACACCAATAAGATTAAAAATGGCATGAGTGGCGGACCGCTGCTGAATCGGCAAGGTAAAGTTATTGGTATTAACGGGATTCATGCTTATCCTCTCTGGGGTAAATCCTACGTTTTTGCCGATGGAACAGTGACTTCACCGGCACTGTGGGAACAAATGAGTCGATTAAGTTGGGCGATTCCTATACAGACTTTTTTGCAATCCGAATCACCTTCTCTGTCTGCTTCCAGTCCAGAACAGCCCTCAGTGTCACCCCCATCGCTTCCCACCCATAGAGAACCCACTTTCTCGGAAGATTTTTCTTCTCCATCCCCGTCAACCCCAAGAGAAAAGAATCCCGCTCGCACACCCCTCTGGTAAATTCCACTCAACTGTATTTTTAAACCAGAATGAGCAACAATTTCTTGAAAATTTCCGCCGCCCTAGTTAGTATAGCGGTGTTTGTGGTTTCTCCTCAGATTGCTAAGGCATCAACACCTGAGCAGATAGAAAAAATTGCTGAAAAGATTACCGTTTTAATCCCCTCAGAAGAAGAGGGGGCGAATGGGAAAATTACTTCTAATGGCTCTGGATCAATTATTGCCAAAGAAGGAAGGGTTTATACTGTTCTTACTGCTAGTCATGTAATCTGTAAAGATGCTAGAGATGCCTGCAAGTTCTATTACGATCAACTAAAAATTATTACCTGGGATGGCAAGCAATATCCGCTCGATTACAATAGCATCAAAAAACTACCCGGAGTAGATCTAGCTCTCGTGCAGTTTCAGAGCGACCAAAATTATCAATTAGCGACCTTGGGTAACTATCAAGTAGCTGACGAACAATTTATTTTTGCTTCTGGATGGCCCGACCCGAAATTTATCGGCAAGCGGAAACGATTGTTCAATGTGGGGAAAGTGCTATCCAAGGACATTACACCCTTGCTGAAAATATTTCCCCCGGAGTTGGGGTATGAGATAGTTTATACCAGTGTCACCTATGGGGGCATGAGTGGCGGTCCGGTGTTAGATATCAATGGACGAGTCATTGCGGTTCACGGACAAAATGAAGCCGAAAAAATCGCCAAGGTTCCCGTGCCAATTGGCTTTAGTCTCGCTATTCCCATCACTACTTTTTTGAAATTAGCACCCCAGTCTGGCATTCAAGGGCAGATAAATGTCGAGAGTTCGCCCCCCAATACTTTATCTTTGCAAGAAATTGGTGATCAATTGTACAAGGCTTTTGAAGTTCCCAATAATAACGATACTAATCCCCTCAACTGGCTTAATCAAGGTAATAAAATGTGGCGGTTAGGACAATTAGCCCTCGCCTATGCCGCCTATGAAAAAGCCTTGCAACTCGATGCTCAACTCTATCAAGCTTGGTACGGGAAAGGTCTGGTCTTGACCTACTGGAAACGCCCCCAAGAGGCACTCGCTGCCTACGAACAAGCTCTCAAAATTAATCCTAACTCCAATACTGCCAAAAAACTGCGAGACAAGCTCCAACAATCCTTAGGGGGAAGAAATACCCCTCCTGTAACCCCCCCACAACCAACCACCGCGCCCACCGTCGAGCCTTCACCACAGCCCTCTAATCCAAGGAGACTATGGTGAAGTCAGAAGGGAGAATTCTGATTAGCTAATAGTGGCTTCCACCAATGCCGCTAAGAATACTTGAATTGCCCGTAGTTCTGCCGGAGGATTTGCGAGAAACGCTTCGTTACTGGCTAAAATCATCGCATTATAGGCCTGCACCGCCGCCAACAAGTTAACTGGATTAACCGTATTATCTGAGGTTAATCCTTCTAAGCGGTTCAATAAGTCTTGAATAACATTTAATGGCGGTGCGCCGGGGGCAGTGGTAAGAGCGGCGGTCACAGCATTGATATTATTACCCGCCTGAGCATCTCCTGTTAAGATGCCCAGGAGCAATTCCTGAATGGCTGGGGGAATCGGGGTACCCGTGGGGGAGGTTAAATTATTACTGGCTAAAAGAGCATTCACAGAACCAGCCGTCTGATTAACAGAGATTTGAGCCGGTTCTCCCCCCTGAAATCCCAATCCCGTGACGGTGGTGGTGGGGATAGTTTGACCGGCAAAATCACTGGTGGAAAGAATTGGTCCGGTGATATCGGATTGGTTGCCGGTTTGCGCCATAACGGGAGAGACTAGGGAATTGGTCAGCAAAACCGCCGCCACTAGGGAAACTTGAAAATTGGTCAACCGTTTCATCAACATGGTCTTTATCCTCATTCAAAAAAACTAAATTAGACAATGTAAAAACCGACTAACGGGGGAAAAAGTAATTGTAGCCGATACTCATGACGAAGCGAGCGCCGTCCCCAGCATTACCTGTTAAATCAGCACCGGCAAGGTTAACCGTCAAGGGGACTTTCGGGAAAGGAATCAGGGAAATACCCGCGTTTAAATCTTGACCCGACCATTCGACAATGGCCGAGACCGGTTCAACAATTCGTAAACCAGCACTAGCAAAGACACCCAGCGAGTTTACCCCATCTTCGATGGCTCCTTCCGAGCGAAAACGACCACCACCAACACCCAAGGAGAGCGTCAATTGGCTAAAGGGTTCTTTCGTTGTTTCTGTTAACTGAAAAAATTTGCTTACCACCCCGTAGATACTGCTACTGCCATCTGTCCCACCCCAGTTAATAGCGTTTTCAAATCCTAGGGCTACAGCAAAACTTTCTGGCAGAGAACGGTGAATTTTAAAGCTAAAACTGCCCCGTCCGGCATTATCACCAAAAAGGCTCAAAATCGCCAGAGTTACATCTAAACCGACAATTTTCTGGGGGTCTCCCAAACCACCCCCTAGGGCTAACCCACCATCTGCTTGATTGGTAAAACGGGTTCTCGACTGGAAACCGAAACCACCGAAAATCTGCCCAAAAGTCGCTCCAAAAGCGCTGGGAGTAGAGATACTGCCACTAGGAGTAACCACAAATTCCGCCAGTTTCGCAGAAAGGGTTTGTTGCCTTAATTGCGGTTTCTCAATCAGAAACTCTTGACGTAAACGCTGCAATTCGGGGGAAACATTGGGATCAACGGGGGTAGATGCTTGCGCTTGCCATTTTTCGACTTCTGGCGAGTTATTATCTCCTGCTGGTAAAAGCTGACTCGCTTGCATTGTCCCTAGATTCGCCTTCCATTCTTCTAGGGTTGAAATTGTCCTGGTCTTTTCTGTTGCTAAAGTATCGAGGGAAGATTTCTCTAGTTTATTTTCTAAGGGTGAGGGCAGATTACTATCGGCTAATCCCTCTGTTGTCAAGAAGGAATTGGTTGTCAGAACTCTTTCTCTCCTCTCTAATTCCACGGGGGAATTAATGATAATTTTTTCCTGGGATACCCGAATAGAAGCATCGTCAATGTCTAAGGGAGAAGGAAGGGCCTTCACCCCATCGCAAAGTATGGCTGTCCCCAAACAGGATGCCATGAAAATTCCTCCAGAAAATATCTGTCTCATCTGGTTGTTTCTTTTGGCTTTTTTTGACAACACTCTCAGCTTTCCTCACAGACGAAGTTAATTGGCAAGAATTGTAACTGATTTATTCTTAGATAGCAAGTTATTAAACCTGTTCGTTATCAATCATGGAATCCCCTAGATTTTTTCTTAGATAAGTAGGGAGGCACAATTATTTGTAGGATGGTTTAGCGGTAGCGTAACATGAGCGGGCGTTGGGTTTCATGCTTCAACCCAACCTACGTTCATCTTATATTTAATTCCACCCACCCACTTAGCAAGTTATTAAACTTGTCCGTTATCAACCATGGAATCCCCTAGTGCGCCTAAATGAAATGTAAAATATTTACCACCTCTATTCTTGGATTCCCCAGTTGTACTGCCTCTCCGTTCACGAATCAAATAGGCGGATTATATTGCTAAAACTAAAAAAAGCGGGTTGAACCCCGCTTGTAATCAAAAACTAAGCCAACTTAAAGGCATCTCGCCAACACCAGCGCAACAGGGTAAAAGCTATTAAACCTTTAACCACTTCTAGAAACCAGTAACCAATCTGCAAGGACATCATTTCTCCGGACATTCCCGATGTGGTAACGGGGGACAGTAAACCCATGGCGCTCAGATTGGGAGTGAGAAAATAGGTGTAAATTAGGGTGATTACTAAGAGAACACCGGCGAATAGGAGCGATCGATGTTCGGGGAGATGGATTAAGGTATGATAGCGGTGGAAGACAACAAAGCTACACAGCACAATCGCCGCACAAACTAATTCCAGATGGTTAAAAATGCCAAACAGCAAGTAACCAGCACTGGCAAAGCCATTTTGTGTCATCATGCCAGCTACGGATAAGCTGGGGAGAATGATTAAATCGATGACGAAACTGGCACTTAACCAGAAACCGAGAACAACCATGGCTAGGGTTGTCCAATTAAACCAAGACCAATAACGCTCAACAAAAGTTTTCATTAGGCTTGCTCCTCCTTGCCCTTCTAACTTAATTGTAAAGAGCGTTCGCCAAAATTCTGGCCAGTTTTTTGGTAATTCTTAGCAATTCTTATCAATTCTGAGGGCAACCAAACAATACCGCTCTTACCTCTAGATTTGGCTACCCGCTCGGGGCAGAATTGTAAAGATTTATCAACAAGTGTCAAAAAAACCTTTAAATATTGACCAAGCTGACGATTCTAGACTTACCCTAAAACAATAACTAACTATACTAGGGGTTTACTGTTATGGATAAGGATTTTCGTAACTATCGCATGGTTTGCACCCTCACCTTCGGAGATATTTACGGACAAATAATCGTTTGGTTAATCGTTATTTTTCTTACTCTCGCTTCCACTCTAGCTCTTTGGAGTAGCACTAGACAAATTTTCGCCCTCGCTACCGTAGGGTTAGTCGTCGTCCTCTCTTTGCCTTTTTTACTCTTTGCTTTCGTTACTACCCTCCTCAATCATATTGAATTCGTTCCCATCGAAGCGGAAACCAACATTCGTCGCGGTTCTGTCCCCGGAGTTAGCGGCAGCCGTTTACCCGCAGCTGGCTAAATCCGACCAAATCCCCAATAAATAATCTAGAGACGTTGTCAGCAACGTCTCTAGCAGTTTTTGCCATTGTTTGCGTCGGGGTTTCTCATCCTTAATTTTTGTAAATTTTTGTAAATTTAACTTGTTTTTAAAAACTTTTTCTGGTAGGGATTATCCAGAGAAAAATAGATGAAAGAGGGAAATTGTCAAGATAATAATCTTGTTTGCTGCCTGATCCCGGTCAATGATAAATTTTAAAATACCTAGTCTTTTACATTTTCCCAACTCTCGGAGTGATCCCCGATGTTAAAAAATCTCTTTGGTGGCAAAAAATCTGACTTTTACCTAGAACTAAAAGAAACCGATGGTGAACAAAAAGCGACAGCAACCACGGCAGCAGCCGCGCCTGTTGTGGAAGCACCTGCCCCTGCTGTGGAGTCTGCTCCCGCCCCCGTAGCCGAGAAAAAAGCCAAAAAAACTTCTGTTAAGAAAGAAAAGCAAGTAAAAGAAACTCCCGCCGCTCCTGTGAGCGCACCAGCACCCGTAGCCGCTACTAACGGTAAAGTAGAGCCGCAAGAAGTGGAATTTGCGACAAAATACTTGATTACTCCTAGTCTGTCTCGCCGTCGCCCTGGTCCAAGTTTGAATGGTTTCAAAGACATGGCGCGCAAGGCGAAACTACCTGCTAACCGCCGCTAAATCCCCCCGGATTGCTTTCTCAACAAAAAAAGGAGAGCTTTCTTTGACTCTCCTTTTTCATCAGGGTGCATCTACTGAATCAAGTGTAGCAGAGAGTTTTTTTGAGGTTGGTTATTTAGGCTACTGCCTAGAGTATTTTGGCGATAATTAGGGTCTGCTGAAAAAGTTTTTCGGTGGGGGTTGGGGGTTGGAAGTCCCGGAATTTTCCCCCCAATCACTCCAAGGGTCGGCACTTTTTGAGGGAAAAAAAGTCTAAAAACCTTGTTGGATAAGGTTTTTAGATTTATTCAGCAAACCCTAATTATTACCTGTCTTCTTGGGTAATTTTTAAAACCTAGGACTAGGTTGACTGGTGGACAGGTGCAAAATCAGTCTTCATATCTTGATTCGGCAACACCATTAGGGATTAACTTTCGCCGCTCGGATTAGCCAACCGATTACCCCACCCGTAACACCACTGAGGATCGAACTGATCGAAGCGGTGATCACCACTACTCCTATCTGTTTCCAGTTTTTCAATTCCCCGACTTTTTCGGCGAGATCGGTGGTTTTCCCCGCCGCGTTCTCTATAACTTTAACTCGATCGCTTAAACCCTCTATCTTCGCGTCTAGGGTTCGGATATCGCCTTTAATTTCCGACTGCCCTAACTCTAAATTCTTCTGTCCGTTTTCCATGGTGGTTAGTCGGTTTTCCATGGTGGTTAGTCGGCTTTCCATGGTGGTTAGTCGGTTTTCGATCGCCTTCTGTCCGTTGGCAATGCCGATAATTAAATCCTCTAATCTTTTTAAATCTTTTTCAGTTGCGGCTGTCATCAGTTAAACTCCTATTAGTTGAATTTTTTCTCATTATCGAAAATTTGGGTTAAAACCCCGTCGTTTTACGACGGCTTTTCTTGATCTTTAATAGAGCATCTGAGAACTTCCAGGGTTGCACCTCTCAGTTATCAGTTATCAGTTATC
>VYKS01000522.1_pt1 | contig 13068 bp, 14 predicted proteins | sample 5114511 | NCBI WGS metagenome assembly VYKS01 (sample SAMN12291795, study PRJNA351875) | freshwater metagenome | isolation source: freshwater lake | place: USA: Michigan, Gull Lake | collected 2011-07-05 | reverse complement strand
ACCCCGAGTTTGTCACACACAATCGCGATTTCGTTCACCAGGCCGATGTTGACCGCCCGGAACGTGTTCTCGAGCAGCTTGACCAGCTCGGCCGCTTCGGGCGAGCTGACCGGCACCACGATGTCGATACAGCTCTCGTAGAGCGCCGTGGCCACCTCCACACAGGCCGGCGTAATGCCGCCCACCACTTTGGGGGTGTTCTTGGTGTGGTAGACCGGGTTACCCGGATCGACGCGCTCGGGGCTGAACGCCACGAAGATGTCGCGCCCAACGATGAGCCCCTGGGCCTCGAGGCGCGGCTGCAGCAGTTCGCGCGTCGTCCCCGGATACGTGGTGCTCTCGAGCACGACGCAGAGCCCGGGATGGGCCTGCCGGGCGATCGCGTCGGCGGCGCTGAGCACATACGCCATGTCGGGGTCGCGCGTCTTGGAGAGCGGCGTGGGCACGGCGATCGAGATCGCTTCGCATTCACGCAGCCGGTCTTCCACGGCCGTCGCGACGAAGCGGCCTTTGGCGACCGCATCGTGCACCGTCGCGGCGGGAATATCCTGAATGTGCCCGCTGACTCACGTCGTAGCCAATGACCGTGAAGCCCGCCTGCACGAACTCCATGGCGAGCGGCAGGCCGACATAGCCGAGGCCGATGACCCCGATGACGGCGGACCGGTCGGCGATCCGGGCGAGGAGCTGATCCTTCACGGTAGCGGTTTCAGTCATGGACCGATGGGCCTCAGCGGCCGAAGAAGCCTCGCACCGTGGCGATGACCTCGTCGAGCTGCGCAGTGGTGAGCTCCGGGAATACCGGAAGCGAGAGCACTTCTTTGGCCGCGCGCTCAGCGACCGGGCATTGCCCCTCGGTATAGCCGAGGTAGGCGAAACACGGCTGCAAGTGCAGCGGCAGTGGATAGTACACGTTGGAGCCGATGCCGCGCTCCTTGAGATATGCCTGGAGCGCATCGCGCTGCGTGACACGGATGGTGTACTGGTTGTAGATCGACGTGTTGGCCGGATCGACGTACGGCGTCGTGACCTCGGCGACATCGGCGAGCGCTGCGTCGTAGTAGGCGGCGTTGCGCCGACGCGCCGCACTCCACGCTTCGAGGTGAGGCAGCTTGGCCCGCAGAACCGCCGCTTGCAGCGCGTCGAGGCGGCTATTGTAGCCGACGATCTCGTGGTAGTACGTCCGCCGACTACCATGCGTGCGAAGCTTCATCAGCGCCTCGAACAGCACCTCGTCCTGCGTCACCATCATCCCGCCGTCGCCGTACCCGCCAAGGTTCTTGGACGGGAAGAAGCTGTACGTGCCGATCGCTGCGGCTTCGCCAGCCATGACCGTCTTGCCGTCGACGACGCGGCTGGCCCCAATGGACTGCGCCGCGTCTTCGATGACCGGCAGGCCCTTGGCGGCCGCAGCCACCTGTTCGATGGGGGCCATCTGCCCAAAGAGGTCCACGGCGATGACCGCCTTGCTCTTCGGTGTGATGGCCGCGCCAATCACGGCCGGATCGATGTTGTAGGTGCGTGGATCGATGTCGACGAACACCGGGCGGGCGCCGACGTTGTGCACCGCACCGCCGGTCGCGAAGAAGGTGAACGGGGTCGTGATCACTTCGTCGCCCTGACCAACTCCCAACGCACGCAGCGCCAGCAGAATGGCGTCGGTGCCGTTGGCGCACCCGACGGCATACTTGACCTGCGACAGCCCCGCCACGCTGCATTCGAGCTGCGCGACCGGATCGCCGAGGATGAACGCCTGGTGCTCGACGACGTCCATGAGCGCCGCGACGACGTCGTCGCGGATGGACGCGTATTGCGCCTTCAGATCGAGAAGAGGTACGGCCATGAGAGACCCTGCGAATCAGATGTTCACGCGCAGCGGGAGGGGCACATCGCGCCCCGTCTTCGCCGACTCGTAGATACCGAGAATGAGCTCCAACGACTTGCGACCAGCGCGCCCGTCGGTATCCGGCTTCGCTTGCCCACGCAGCACGGAGACGACATTGCGATAGTACCCTTCGTGACCGAATCCGTAGACCGATGGCGGATTGGTGTTGGACTGCTCGACGAGCTTGTCATCGTCGTCGTAGTCGGCAAACTGCCAATGCTCGACCTTGTTGACGGCGGTCCCGCCGATCTTGACCGTGCCCTTTTCGCCGAGAATCGTGATCGATCCTTCGAGGTTCTTGGGAAAGGTGAGCATGGTGACCTCGATGGTCCCGATAGCGCCCGAACGGAACTTGAGCACGGCGACGCCGCTGTCTTCGGCCTCGATGCGGCGCGCAAGTGTGGCGGTCTTGGCCATCACACTCTCCACCGGCCCCACCAGCCATTGCACCAGGTCCACATAGTGCGACGCCTGGTTCATGAACGCGCCCCCGTCGAACTCCCACGTGCCACGCCACGGTGCCTGATCGTAGTAGTCCTGCGGGCGCGTCCACCGCACCGTACAATTGGCCATGTAGATCCGCCCGAAGCGGCCATGGTCGATGGCGCGCTTGAGCAGCACGATGGGCGGATTGAGACGGTTCTGCTTGACCACGAACAGGTGCACATGATGGTCGTCGCACGCCTGCACCAACGCATCGGCAGCAGCGAGCGAAATGGCCATGGGCTTTTCGCTGATGACGTGACGTCCCGCCTTGGCCGCCACGATACCATGCTGCGGATGCAAACCACTGGGTGTCGCGATGACCACCGCGTCGCTGGGTACGTCGGCGAGCATCTGCTCGTAGCTGGTGAAGCACGGCACATGGTTCGCCGCCCCCGCCTGCTCGGCGCGTTCGCTGACACTGTCGCACACCGACACGAGCTCGAGCTCCGGAATGCGGGCGATCGCGTCGAAGTGATTCTTGCTGATGCGGCCGCACCCGACCAACGCGATGCGAATCCGCTGTCCTTCGGGGAGGTGCTTGGTGGTCACGCTTGTTCCTCGAGGCGCGTCACGACGGTTCCGCGACGCTCGTAGAGCGCACCGGTTCCGCGGCAGCGCAGCCGTTCTGCCGAGTCCGCGTTCCCTGCCGGGACCACGATCTCGAGCCGGTAACCTGCTTCCGACATCCAGCCGATCTGACGGGCCGGCACGCCCGCCATGAGCGCGTAGTCGGGGACATCACGATTGATCACGGCGCCGGCGCCGATGAAGGCGAAGCGTCCGATGGTCGCCCCACACACGATGGTCGCGTTGGCGCCGATACTGGCCCCCCGCTTCACCAAGGTGCGCCGATATTCGTTCTTGCGCGATACGGCACTACGCGGGTTATACACGTTCGTAAAGACCATCGAGGGTCCGCAAAAGACATCGTCTTCCAACTCGACGCCTTCGTACAACGACACATTGTTCTGGATCTTGGCGTTGTCGCCGACGATCACGCCGTTCATCACGACGACGTTTTGCCCCAATGAGCAGCGTCGGCCGATCACGGCGCCGCTGTTCACGTGGCAAAAGTGCCAGACGCGCGACTGGTCGCCGATGACGGCGCCGTCGTCGACGTACGCGGATTCGTGCACCAGTACGCCTTCCCCCAGCACGGCGGCGGGGCCGACGCGTCCTTCGCCCGCGTGGGCAACCATGCCCGGAACGGTGCCCGTGTTCACGCGACGCCGGCAGCCTTGGTGGCCTTGGCGGCCTGCGACGTGGCCAGGATGGCGTGCCACTCCTGTAGCGAGCACACCCTCAGCTCCCGCGTCCGCCGTGAAGCGATGGCCTCGACGGCAGCGCTGGCGGCCGTGAGGGTCGTGGTGTACGGCACGCGATTGGTAATTGCCGCCTGACGCAACCTCTCGTCGTCTACCTGCGCGTGCTTGCCAAGTGGCGTGTTGACGAGCAACTGGATGTCGCCATTGAGAATCATGTCGACGCCGTGCGGCCGTCCTTCGTGCACCTTGAGCACCGGGGTGACGGGTACGCCCTGCGCGCGGAAGAACGCCGCCGTCCCGCTGGTGGCGTACACCGTAAAGCCGAACGCCTGAAAGCGGGCGGCGAGTCGGGCCGCCGTGGGCTTGTCCGCGTCATTGACCGTGAAGAACACGGCCCCCTCATTGGGCAACGCGTTGTCGGCGGCGATCTGCGACTTGAGGAACGCGGCGCCGAAGTCTTCGTCGATGCCCATGACCTCACCGGTGGAGCGCATTTCCGGGCTGAGCACGGGATCGAACTCGCGGAACTTGTTGAAGGGGAAGACGGCTTCCTTCACGCTCGTATACGGCGGGATGATCTCCGCGGTGAAGCCGACGTCGGCCAGCGTTTCCCCGAGCATGAGGCGCGCTGCCACCGACGGCAACGACACGCCGATGGCCTTCGACACGAACGGCGCCGTGCGCGAGGCACGCGGGTTGACTTCGATCACGTACACCACGCCATCCTTGTAGGCGTACTGCACGTTGATCAGCCCGATGACTCCGAGTTTGCGCGCGAACGCCACGGTGTGCGCCTTCATCTGCGCGACCGCCTCGGGAGGAATGAGATACGGGGGTAGAATGCACGCCGAGTCACCGGAGTGAATGCCGGCGCTCTCGATGTGCTCCATCACGGCGCCAATGACCACGTGGGTGCCATCGGCGAGCGCATCGACATCGGCTTCGAACGCGTCTTCGAGGAACCGATCGACGAGCACGGGGCGGTCCTCGGAGACACGCGCGGCGCGCTCGAAGTAGTCACGCAACGACGGTTCGTCGTGTACGATTTCCATGGCCCGTCCACCGAGCACGTACGAGGGGCGTACCAGCACCGGGAAGCCGATGTTCCTGGCAATGACGACCGCGTCCTCGACGCTGGTGGCGGTGCCATTCGCGGGCTGCTCGATGCCAAGTTCCCGCGCGATGACCTCGAAGCGCCGCCGATCTTCGGCGGCATCGATCGCATCGGGGGAGGTCCCGAGAATCGTGACGCCGGCGGCTTCGAGCGGTCGGGTGAGCTTGAGCGGCGTTTGTCCGCCAAGCTGAACGATGACGCCGAGCGGGTTCTCGCGCTGAACGATTTCGAGCACGTCTTCGAGCGTCAGCGGCTCAAAGTACAACTTATCGGAGATATCGAAGTCGGTCGAAACCGTTTCGGGATTCGAGTTGACCATGATCGTTTCGTAGCCCTGCTCGCGCAGCGCCAGCACGGCGCGTACGCAGCAGTAGTCGAACTCGACGCCCTGACCGATCCGATTGGGCCCCGACCCGAGAATGACGACCTTCTTCCGTCCCTCGGTCGCGGCTTCACTCTCTTCGTCATAACAGCCGTACAGGTACGGGGTGCTCGACGGAAACTCACCGGCACAGGTATCGATCATCTTGTAGGACGGACGGACGCCGAGCGACCAGCGCAGCGTACGCGCCTCGGTCTCGGTTTGCCCGCGCAACGACGCGAGCTGCCGATCGGAGAAACCGAACCGCTTCATGCGACGCATGGTATCGGCGTCGACCTGCGGCTGCTGTCGATACCACGACTCGGCATCGAGCAGTTCCTTCATCTGCTCGAGGAACCATGGATCGACCCCGCTGATGTCGTGCACTTCGGCGGTGGACATGCCCAGCCCCAGGGCGCGCTTGAGCTGGAAAATGCGCTCCGGCGTCGGACGACGCAGTGCGCCACGCAACTCCTCCTTCGATCCCTCGGTGAGGCGATCGTCGACCAAGCGTTCGCCGATCGTCCAACCGGCGCGGCCGGTTTCGAGGGCGCGCAGCGCCTTCTGAAACGCTTCCTTGAACGTGCGGCCGATGGCCATGGACTCGCCCACGGACTTCATCTGCGTGGTGAGCCCTGGATCACTCGACAGGAACTTTTCGAAGGCGAAGCGCGGACACTTCACGATCACGTAGTCGAGGACCGGTTCGAAGCTCGCCGGCGTGGTCTTCGTGATGTCGTTGGGGACTTCGTCGAGCGTATAGCCGACGGCGAGCTTGGCACCGATGCGCGCGATGGGAAAGCCAGTGGCCTTGGACGCCAGCGCCGATGAGCGCGACACGCGCGGGTTCATCTCGATGACGATGAGTTCGCCGTTCGCCGGATTGACCGCGAACTGCACGTTGCATCCCCCTGCATCGACCCCGATTTCGCGAATAATGGCGACGGCGGCATCGCGCATGACCTGATACTCGCGATCGGTGAGCGTCATGGCCGGTGCGACGGTGATGGAGTCGCCGGTGTGCACGCCCATGGGATCGAGGTTCTCGATCGAGCAGACGATGACGACGTTGTCGGCGCAGTCACGCATGACTTCGAGTTCGTACTCTTTCCACCCGAGGAGCGAGCGCTCGATGAGCACGGAATGCACGGGCGACAAGTCGAGACCGCGGCGCACCATGGTATCGAACTCTTCGCGGTTGTACGCGATACCGCCGCCGGTGCCGCCGAGGGTGAACGAGGGGCGGATGATGGCGGGGAAGCCCGTGTGCTCAACGGCCGCCATGGCCTCGTCGATCGAGGTGACCGTCGTGCCGGTGGGGCACTTGAGTCCGATCTTCTCCATCGCATTGGCGAAGAGCTTGCGGTCTTCGGCGACGCGGATAGCCCGCGCGTTTGCGCCGATGAGCTGACAGCCGTACGCGTCGAGTACGCCGCTGTCGTACAACGCGAGCGCCACGTTGAGTGCCGTCTGCCCCCCCATGGTGGGGAGCACGGCATCCGGGCGTTCCTTCGCGATGACCTTCTCCACGAATTCCGGTGTCACCGGTTCGACGTACGTCCGATCGGCGAATTCCGGATCGGTCATGATGGTCGCCGGATTGGAATTGACGAGGATGACTTCATAGCCTTCCTCTCGCAGCGCCTTGGTGGCCTGCGTCCCGGAATAATCAAACTCAGCGGCCTGCCCGATCACGATCGGCCCGGAGCCGATCACGAGAATCCGGTGCAGGTCAGAACGTCGCGGCATGGAGGAGGTCTTCGATGATGTCGTCGAGTGAATGCCGCGCCCGCCACGCGGTGGCATGCTGCAGCTTTCGCGGATCCCCGATGAGCACAGGGACGTCAACAGGTCGGACCAGGGCGGGATCTTCGGTGGGCACGGCGCGCGAGCCTGTGCGCGCCAGCACCTTGTCGAGCACCTGCTGCACCGACCATCCGGTGCCACTGGCCACGTTGTACACCTCGCCGGGCGTGCCCCGCTGACAGAGCGAAATATACGCAGCGACCACGTCACTGACATGCAGGAAATCGCGGACCGGCGAACGATTTCCGACCGGCATGGGGGTACCAGCGGGTGCGCTGGTCAGCTCGCGGGCGCGGTGAGCGAGCGCGGGGAGCAGAAAGCGCGGGGACTGCCCTGCTCCACTGTGGTTGAAGCTCCGTGCCACGACCACCGGTAGCGCCGTTGCCCGCCACAATTGCAGCGCCAGCACTTCCTGTGCGGCTTTGGTGGCGGCGTAAATGGTGCGCGGAGCCTGTACGGCCGTTTCCAGCAGTGGCATCGTGTGCGATACGTCGCGGCCATACTGCTCGGCGCTGCCGACGATGAGCACCGTCGGGTTCGCCGCCGCGCGTTGCTGCTCGACGTGATGGAGCAGCCGGGCGGTCGCCGTGACATTCACGTCCCATGCGAGCGCCGGATCGGCGGCGGCGGTCGGCAGATGCGAGATGGCGGCGAGGTGAATGACGGTATCGGGGCGCGCCGTGTGGACGGCATGGCGCACATACGCGTTGTCCCGGAGGTCGCCGAGCAGCCAGGTGACCTCTGGTGGTTCGGGCGGAACGCGCGGGGAGTCCGACGGGACGTTCGGATCGGTCGCGAGGGCGAACAGCTCGGCGCCCTCCGCGGCGAGCGCCGGGAGGAGCCACTGGCCGACAAAGCCGGCGGCCCCGGTGACGAGGACGCGCCCCAGCGGACGCCCGCCGGTCGTGCTCACTTCGCGCGATGGTAACGAGCGAGATCGGCGTCGACCATCATCTCCACGAGCTGACGGAAATGCACTTTGGGCGTCCAGCCCAGCTGCGTCTTGGCCTTGACGGGATCGGCCACGAGCAGATCGACTTCCGCGGGGCGGAAGAAACGCTCGTCCTGCACGACGTGATCGTGATAATCGAGACCGGCGGCGCCGAAGGCGCACTCGCAGAATTCGCGGACGGAATACGTCTCCCCGGTGCCGATGACGTAATCGTCGGGCTCGTCCTGCTGCAGCATGCGCCACATGGCATCGACGTAATCGCCGGCGAAGCCCCAGTCGCGCCGCGCGTCGAGATTGCCGAGCCGCAACTCGTGCTGGAGTCCGAGCTTGATGCGGGCCACGCCGTCGGAGATTTTGCGCGTGACGAATTCGAGACCACGGCGCGGTGATTCGTGATTGAACAGAATGCCGCTGACGGCGTACAGATCGAAACTTTCGCGGTAGTTCACCGTGATCCAATGCCCGTACACTTTGGCGACGCCGTACGGGGAGCGCGGGTAGAACGGCGTGCTCTCGCGCTGCGGCGTTTCGACGACTTTGCCGAACTGTTCGCTCGAACTGGCCTGGTAGAAGCGCGCCCTGGGCGCAGCTTTGCGCAGCGCTTCGAGCATGCGGGTCACGCCAAGCGCCGTGAACTCTCCAGTGAGGACCGGCTGGTTCCAGGACGTCTGCACAAAACTTTGCGCCGCGAGATTGTAGATCTCGTCGGGCTCGGTGGCTTGGACGACGTCGGTGAGCGACGTTTGGTCGAGGAGATCGGCGGAGACGAGGTCGACGCGATCGACGAGGTGCGCGATGCGCTCGTATGGCGTGGTCGATGAGCGTCGAACCACGCCGACGACCCGATAGCCTTTGTCGAGGAGCTGCTCGGCGAGATACGAGCCGTCCTGGCCGGTGATTCCGGTGATGAGCGCGGTTTTGGTCACGAGCGGATCCGTTCAGTGGTGTAGGCGCGCAGCGGGCGGTGCGCCGCATGGGAAGTACCAGCGACCCCGACGTGCACGCTGTTGGATACACGACGCGGGGAGACCGCTTGTGAGCGAGCTCCCCGCGAGGTGCGCAACGGTGGGCGAATTACGCGACGGCGACCTGACCGCGCGGTGCACGCGGTACCTTGCCGGCGGCCAGGCAGCGCGTGCACACCTTCACCTTGATGACCTTGCCCGCTTCGAGCGTACGCACGACCTGGAGGTTGGGCTTCCAGGTACGACGCGTTTTGTTGTTGGCATGCGAGACGTTGTTGCCGAAGGCAACACCCTTGTCGCAGCTGTAGCAGCGGTTGCGATTGATCGGCATGGGTGTCTCAGCTCAGGATCAGTTCGATGCGCGCCATTTCAGCCCCGTCACCTTTGCGGTGGCCGGTCTTGAGAATGCGCGTGTAGCCACCCGGACGCGTCGCGAAGGCGGGGCCGAGCTCCTGGAAGAGCTTGTCCGCGGCTTCACGCTTGTGCACGTGCCGTCCGGCGAGCCGGCGTGCGTGCAGCGTGCCGGCGCGGGCCTTGGTGATGAGCTTCTCGACGAACGGGCGGAGCTCCTTGGCCTTGGCCTCGGTCGTCTCGATCGCGCCCTGCTCAATGAGCGAGGTCGCGAGGTTCCGCAGCAGCGCGAGGCGCTGCTCACTGGTCCGCCGAAGCTGGCGGTTGGCCTTACGATGGCGCATGGAAGTTCAATCCTCGTCTTCGTCGTCGTCGGGCGCGTTTTCGGCAGCGCGGCTGGGCGGAGTGCCCATGTCGAGGATACGGACACCGTCCGTGGATTCCTCGTAGCGCATGCCGAAGTTGAGCCCTTCTTTCTCGAGCAGCGCGGCGATTTCCTGCAGGGACTTTTTGCCGAAGTTCTTGACCTGCAGGATTTGCGCCTCGGTCTGTCGAACCAGATCGCCGAGCGAGCGGATGTTGGAGTTCTTGAGTGAATTGACGGAGCGAACCGACAATTCGAGGTCGTCGATGGGGGTACGGAACAGCTCGGCGAGACGGATGGCATCCGAGTTGGCGCCATCGCCGGCCGCGCCAGGCTGCGCAGAGGCCGACGACCCAAAGCCCACGAAATACTGGAAGTGGGTTTGGGCGAGGGCTGCCGCATAGCTGACGGCTTCCTCGGGCGACATCGTGCCGTTGGTTTCGACCGTGAGCGTGAGACGGTCGTAGTCGGTGCGCTGCCCGACGCGGGTTTCCGCGACGGTGAAGTTGGCCCGACGGACCGGATTGTAGATGGCATCGATCCGCACGACATCGACCGGGAGGTTCTTGTCGGCCGGATGCTGGTCGCTCTCGACGTAGCCGCGTCCCTTGTTCACGTAGAGTTCGACGGTGAAGTCGCGCTCGTCGGTGATGGTGAAGAGATGGTGCGAGGGGTCGATGATGCGCACGCCGCCGGTGGCGATGATGTCTGCCGCGCTGACGGTGCCTGGTCCCGCTTTGACGATGCGGAGCACCGTCTGCTCGACTTCGTCCGGGAGGGACAGGGTCAGCGTCTTGAGGTTCCCGATGATCTGGTGCACGTCTTCGACGACGCCGCCGATGGTCTGGTGCTCATGCACCACGCCATCGATACGGAACGCCCACACGGCGGAGCCACGGAGCGACGACAGGAGCAGTCGGCGCATCGCGTTGCCCAAGGTGTGCCCGAAGCCGCGTTCGAGCGGCTGCAGACGGAATTCGGCCAGATTGGGATTGTCCTCGCGCTTGGTTGCTTCAACCAGCTGCGGGCGGACCAGCCCGGAAAGATCGATCGTTGCCATGGAGAGTTTGAAGAATAAAGGTCACGCCGGCATCGCACCGGCGACGCGCTGCCTCGCCCCGAACGCGTGGCAGCCCCGTAGAGGGGTTCGGGCCCCGACCAGCTCCTGCGGTTACTTCGAGTACAGTTCGACGACGAGCTGTTCCTGTGCCGCGAGCGGGATGCTCGTCCGCTGCGGCTTCTCGAGCACACGGCCGCTGAACGACTCCTTGTCGACCGCGATCCACGAGAGCGAGCCGCCGCGCGAGGCCTGTTCCATGGCGCTCATGACGAGTACGAGTTCGCGCGAGCTCTGCTTGACGCGCACTTCCTCGCCCGGACGCACCTGGTACGACGGGATGTCGAGGAGACGCCCCTTCACTTCGATGTGGCGGTGACGGATGAGCTGACGCGCGGCCTTGCGGCTGGGAGCGAAGCCCATGCGGTACACCACATTGTCGAGACGGGTTTCGAGGGCGGCGAGCAGGTTGTGCCCGGCGATGCCAGCCTGTGCGGCGACGCGCTCGAACGTGTTGCGGAACTGCTTCTCGGAGATGCCGTAGATGCGCTTGATTTTCTGCTTCTCGCGCAGCTGCTTGGCGAATTCCGACATCTTTTTGCGACGCGCCGTGGCCTGACCGTGCTGACCCGGGGCGTACGGACGACGTTCCACGGGGCACTTTTCGGTGAAGCACTTGGTGCCCTTCAGGAAGAGCTTGGCGCCCTCCCGACGGCACTGACGGCAGCTGGGACCAGTATAGCGGGCCATGGATCAAACCCTCCGGCGCTTGGGGGGACGGCAACCGTTGTGCGGAATCGGGGTGACGTCGCGAATGGACTTCACCTGGAGACCGGCAGCGGCGAGCGCCTGGATGGCCGATTCGCGGCCGGAACCCGGCCCCTGCACGCGCACATGCACGCGACGCACACCCGCGGTGAGCGCTTCGCGCGCGCACTGCTCGGAGGCCACCGTCGCGGCGAACGGCGTGGACTTCTTCGACCCCTTGAAGCCCGCTTTGCCGGCCGAGCCCCACGACACCGCATTGCCATGCATATCGGTGATCGTGATGGTCGTGTTGTTGAACGTGGCGCTGACGTGGGCGATGCCTTCGGCCTCGACGACGCGCTTGGTTTTCTTTGCGGTAGCCATGGCTTACTTGGTCACCTTCTTCTTGCCCGCGATAGCGCGGCGCGGCCCCTTCTTGGTGCGCGCGTTCGTGTGCGTGCGCTGCCCGCGCACGGGAAGCCCGCGACGGTGGCGCGTGCCACGGTACGAGCCGATGTCCATGAGGCGCTTGATATTCATCGCGACTTCGGTGCGCAGAGCACCTTCGACGCGGAAATTGCGCTCGATTTCCTGACGGAGCTTGTTGAGATCGACGTCGTTCAGGTCGCGAACGCGCTGCGCGCTCGACACACCGGACGCTTCGAGAATCTTCTGGGCGGTCTTGCGACCGATGCCGAAGATGTAGGTCAGGCCGATCTCGATCTTCTTGTCGCGCGGGAGATCGACGCCAGCGATACGTGCCATAGGTTACGCTTCCCCTCAGCCCTGACGCTGCTTGTGCTTGGGGTTGCGCTTGCAGATGATGCGAGTCACGCCCTGTCGCTTGACGACTTTGCAGTGCTCACAGATCGGCTTGACGCTGCTGCGAACTTTCACGGGTCACCTCGGCACTTCCGCGCCGACGGAGCCTCCCGCACTACTGGCAAGCAGTAGCCGGCTGGACTCCCCATGCTGTTCATCGCTCACGAAGCATCGCGACGCGTGTCGGCAATCCGACAGACGTCCCCGATTCCGCGCATGAGCGAAGCGAGTGTGGCCAGCGGATTGGCCGGTGAATTCCTGTCCTCTGGGCACCATGAAATGGCACCCAAACTGGGCAAGACCTGCAGCTTAGCGGACTTAGGCGATCCCCGCAAGTGACGCCCCCCGGTCTAGAGCGCTGCGTGGACGGCGGCCATGGCGCCGACCGGGTCGCTCGCGCCCGTGACCGCGCGTCCCAGAATGAGCCAGCGGGCGCCGGCGGCGGCGGCGGCGGCGGGCGTCATGACCCGCCGCTGGTCATGGGCGTCCCCGCCCGGAAGCCGAATGCCGGGAATAAGCAATCCCAGGCGGTCGCCGAACGCCTCGCCGACGGCGGAGGCCTCGTGACCCGAACAGACGATCCCCGCGCCACGCGCGGCCACGACCAACCCGGCCAATCGCAAGACTTCCGTCTGCACTTCGACCTCGCCACGCCCCCAGGCCTCGGCCACGCCGCCTGCGTCCATGCTCGTCAAGACGGTGACTCCGAGAATGCCGCAGCCGCCGTCCGAGCGTCCCTCGTTCGCCCCCGCCACGGCGGCGGCGATCATTTCCCGTCCTCCGCTCGCGTGTACCGTCAGCAACGAAGCTCCGTGGCGCGCGATACTCCTGGCCGCCCCGCGCACGGTGTTCGGGATGTCGTGGAGCTTGAGATCAACGAAGACGTTCTTCCC
>VYKS01000666.1_pt1 | contig 13136 bp, 16 predicted proteins | sample 5114511 | NCBI WGS metagenome assembly VYKS01 (sample SAMN12291795, study PRJNA351875) | freshwater metagenome | isolation source: freshwater lake | place: USA: Michigan, Gull Lake | collected 2011-07-05 | reverse complement strand
TTTGGAACATCATCGTAATCCGTCCAACATGGATACTGACAACTTTATGCTGGAATAAGGGGACTTTCAGTCCCAGACAAACCTATGCACTTTCAGTGCATAGTGGTTTAGTTTCATCATTTGCTCGGTTATTTCTCGTATTTCCACACTAGTTATGGGTTCGAGATATTCGATAATATCTTTCCGATCTAAGAACTTTGCGTGAAAGAGTGCTGTCTGATTATCAGAGTTAATTTTATTAACACATACTCCTGATTCCACTAAAAGTTTTACCATGTCTAATCTATTAGATGTTATGGCTACAAGAATAGGCATTTCTTTATTAACGTTAGCACCTGCTTCAATGCAAGCTCGGACTTTCTCTATATCTCCATCTGGTTCAAGTTCATCGTATAGCAGATCAATTATTTCTTCTTCTGTTAGTTCATCAAAGTTATATACTGTCATAAGCCACCTTTTAAGTTAGTTAAATACTAGCTGTTACTCGAAAAGCTCTTAAGAAGTTAACATTTCTACTTTTGCTAAATTTAGGAATATTTTGTGTTTATTTAGCAGCGATCGCCCACATTTGAGATCTTCCCATCAGATATTAAGTCGTAGATTTTACTCTTCCGTTAAAATTTGCGAAATATCCCTAGAGGAATGAAGTAATCTCACAACTTCAATACAGTTATCACCCTCTAAATAGAAAACTAGATTTTTATTAAACCCTTTTACTGACCATTTACGCAAACCAGTTAAACGAGAGTTCCCAGTCTTATATGTGCTACCGATATTAGGTAATTGGGCTAGATGTGAAAATGTTTGACTTACTGCATCCAAAAAATTTAGGGCTATATCTAAATTATCCTTAGCAATATAGGCAAACTGTTCATCAAGATCAAGACTAGCTTTCGGTCTAATTACAATTCGTTTAGTCGTGACTTGTTACGAACTTTCTCAAGAAGCTGGATACGCTTTTGTTCCCACCAATCATCATTAATCTCAATCGGTTCACCACTATCCAAGCCTTCCAATAGCAAGGTTTCCAATCGGGCTTGAGCTACCTTTTCTACATCTTGGCGAATTAACTGGCGAATATACTCACTTGTAGTACTGTAGCCACCTTTTGCCACCTGTTCACTAATAAAATCTCGCATGGAACTAGGAACAGAAATATTTACTGTAGTCATAGCTGATCGGTTTTTATATTTCCAACTCCTAAATTATGACAAATATTGTCAATTTTTGTCAAATATTCTAGTAGGGTGAAAGGTGATAAATTTTTAGAATTAGCGATTAATGGTCAAGCAGACTAATTGATTACAGGCGATTACCTTCGGTATGCGTTCCGCCGAGATTTATTAGTTCTCAGTTCTCCATCCCTTCAGAAAAATCATCGTTCTCAGTCCAGCCAAGATTTTACAGAGCTTATATTCGTTTTCACTGGAGCAATCTCAAGTGCGATCTATCTCTCAAACTCGATTCATCCAAAAATTAGGTAAAGTCTCTAATCTTGAAATGGAACAAGTGATATATGCTCTAACTATTGTTTTGAAAATCTAACCTCAGACTATGGCTAATGGCATTTATAAACCCTTTTGGTTGGATGGGGAAAGTTTAGTAATTATTGATCAAACTAAATTACCGTTTAGCTATGAGACCCTGAAATTAGTAACCCCTGATCAGGCGATCGCCGCCGTTAAAAATATGAATGTGCGTGGGGCGGGAGTGATTGGGAACGTCGGAGCATTTGGTGTTTATTTAGCAGCGCTCTCCACTGATAAAAATTCAGCTGGAAATTTAGATAAAATTAAATCTATAGCTCAACAAATTAGAATTGCTAGACCCACAGCAGTCAACTTAACTTGGGCTGTAGATCGGGTAATTAGAATCTTAGAAAATTCCTATAATTCTGGTCGAGATCTGATAGAAACTGCCAAGCAAGAAGCAATCAAAATTTGCGATGAAGATGTGGAAAATTCGGCAAAAATCGGAAAGTTCGGATGCGATCGCCTGCAAGAAATTAGTAATGCTAAATCTGGTAAAACCGTTAATATTCTGACCCACTGTAATGCTGGTTGGTTGGCGATCGTAGATAGTGGTTCTGCCCTTGCGCCTATATATGAAGCCCAAGCAAGAGGGATGGATATTCACGTTTGGGTAGATGAAACTAGACCCCGAAATCAAGGGGCTTTTTTAACGGCTTGGGAACTGCAACAGGCGGGAATTAAGCACACAATTATTGCAGATAATACAGGTGGTTTATTAATGCAGTATGGCATGGTTGATATGTGCATTGTCGGAGCCGATCGAGTGACCAGAAGAGGCGATGTCATTAATAAAATTGGCACTTACTTAAAAGCATTAGCAGCAAGGGATAATAACGTTCCTTTTTATGTAGCTTTGCCTAGTTCTACCTTTGATTTTGAATTAATTGATGGCATTAAAGAAGTAGAAATTGAGACTAGAAATCCTGATGAAGTTTTATATATGCAAGGGCTAAACGATCAGGGAACTGTAACTAAAATCAGAATTGCCCCCGAATCTTCTCAAGCCATAAATTATGGGTTTGATATTACTCCCAATCACTTAGTTACAGGCTTAATTACAGAAAATGGAATCTGTGCGGCTAATCAAACAGCGATCGCCGACCTAAAACCCAAAACAGCATGATCGCCTTGCCCGTGGGATAAGATCATGATTGCAAGTCAAAACTTTTTCCTAACTAACTATGACCGCCGATCCCCAAATACTAAAATTTTCCCCTGCCCAAATTAAGGCTGAGGGTTTAACCTCAAACGAATACCAAATGATTTGCGATCGCCTAAATCGAGAACCTAATCGGGCCGAGCTAGGAATGTTTGGGGTAATGTGGTCAGAGCATTGCTGCTACAAAAATTCTCGTCCTTTGCTCAAGCAGTTTCCCACCACAGGCGATCGCATTCTAGTTGGACCTGGGGAAAATGCAGGCGTAGTCAAGATTACCGATGATATTGCCGTTTGCTTTAAGATTGAAAGTCATAATCGTCCCTCGGCGATCGAACCCTATCAAGGAGCAACTACTGGAGTTGGTGGGATTCTCCGAGATATTTTTACGATGGGAGCTAGACCTGTAGCAATTTTAAATTCCCTCAGGTTTGGTGAGTTAAGCGATCCTTGGGTACGCAGTCGAGTTAGTGGCATTGTCAGTGGCATTGCAGGCTATGGTAACTGTACGGGTGTTCCGACTATTGGTGGTGAGGTTTATTTTGATGCTGCTTATAACCGTAATCCTTTGGTAAATGCCATGGCGATCGGGATTTTGGAAACCAAGGAAATTGTGAAGTCTGGGGCGGCGGGGATTGGGAATCCAGTTTTGTATGTTGGCTCTACTACAGGTCGAGATGGAATTAAAGGTGCAAGTTTTGCCAGTGCCGAACTCAGCGATAAATCCCAAAGCGATCGCCCTGCGGTACAAGTGGGAGATCCATTTTTAGGTAAATTACTGATCGAAGCTTGCCTAGAAGCCTTCAAAACGGGTGCAGTGGTGGCAGCCCAGGATATGGGAGCCGCAGGTTTAACTTGCTCGACTTCAGAAATGGCAGCCAAAGGCGGAGTGGGCGTAATTTTAGATTTGGATAAAGTTCCAGCCCGTGAGCAGGGCATGACGGCCTACGAATATTTATTATCAGAATCCCAAGAACGGATGTTATTTGTAGCCCACAAGGGCAGAGAAGCTGAATTAATTGAAATTTTTGAGCGGTGGGGACTTCATGCTGTGGTGGCGGGAGAAATTATTTCTGAGCAGATTGTCAGGATTTTGCATAAAGGGGAAATAGTTGTCGAGATTCCCGCCTCTGCTCTTGCTGATAATACTCCTCTCTATCATCGAGAGTTAGCAGATACCCCAGAATATGCCAAACAAGCTTGGGCATGGCAGGAAGATACTTCATTATCAATTCTTAATCCCAATGAGATTTTATTAAAACTTTTAGGGAGTCCGGCGATCGCTTCTAAAGCATGGATCTATAGACAATACGATCATCAGGTACAAAATAATACAGTCCTACTTCCTGGGCATGGTGATGCGGCAGTGATACGTTTACGTCCTCAAGATTTTGGTGTGGGTGAGGTTAATCTAGATCAAGAGTTGCCCACAATCGGATTAGCTGCCACGGTGGATTGTAATGCTCGCTATGTGTACTTAGATCCCTACGAAGGCGCAAAGTTAGCAGTTGCCGAAGCTGCCCGAAACCTCTCCTGTGTGGGAGCCGAGCCGTTATCAGTTACGGATAATTTGAATTTTGGTAGCCCAGAAACCGCGATTGGTTATTGGCAACTCCATGAAGCCTGTCGAGGAATTGCGGAAGCCTGTCGGGAATTAGCTACGCCTGTGACGGGTGGAAATGTGTCTTTATATAATGAAACCATTAATTCTGAAGGTAAATCCCAACCGATCTATCCCACGCCCGTAATTGGCATGATTGGCTTGGTACCTGATATTACTAAGACTTGCGGACAGGGTTGGCAGAATGTTGGGGATCTAATTTATCTGATCGGTAGCGATCGCACGACTTTAGGAGCATCAGAATATTTAGCTGTAATTCATAATCAAGTCACAGGCAGACCTCAAGTCTTAGATTACGATTTGGAAAGAAAAGTTCAAGTAGTCTGTCGGCATGGCATCGCTCAGGGTTGGATTAAATCTGCCCATGATTGTAGTGAAGGTGGTTTGGCTGTAGCGATCGCGGAATCTTCTATTACTTCTAAACTCTCGGCTCACATTAAACTAAAAAATCTTAAACTAGAAAATCAAACGGCTCCATCAATAGAAAATTTATTATTTGGCGAAGGAGCTAGTCGGATTGTGGTATCTGTTTCTGGAAGCGATCGCCCCGCATGGGAGGAATATCTAAAACGAGAATTACCAGATCATTATTGGCAAATTGGCTCGGTAAAAAATGCTGATAGTAATTTGGAAATAGGTATTAACGATCAATTTGGAGTCAGCTTATCTCTATCTGAACTAGCACAGCCTTACAATAATGCCATTCCTCAATGGTTTGCTCAAGATTTACCTAATACCTTGAACTAACATGAATTTTGGACTATGTGGTGGGCATCGCACAGGAAAGACCACTTTGGCACAGGCGATCGCCGATCAAAAAAATATTCCCTTTGTCAAAACCGATACCAGTGCTGTATTTAGAAAATTTGGGTTAGATCCAGCTTTAGAGATGGACTTTAGTACCCGTTTAAATATTCAGCATAGGGTTTTAGAAGCGGCGATCGCCATTTGGGAGCAAGAACCAAACTATTTTATAAGCGATCGCACACCCATAGATATGTTGGCGTATACGATTGGGGATATTCAAGGTAAAACCGAGGTAAATTTTGGGGAATTAGAAGATTATCTAAATCTCTGTTTTGAAGTCACAAATCAATTTTTTGCCAAGTTAGCGATCGTACAGCCTGGAATTCCGTTAGTTTATGAAGTTGGAAAGGCCGCTTTAAATCAGGGTTATATCGAACATATTAATATTTTGGTGATGGGCTTGTGTAGCGATCGCCGCTTGAAATTAAAAACTTTGTGCCTAGACCGTCAGACTACCGACTTAAACGATCGGCTCGAGAAATTATTAGAGTTTTGCTAAGTATTCAAGAGCTAGACTCAGCATCCACTTCTGCTTGGAGTTTAGCAAGTTCTTCGGGAGACATTTCGGCTAACTGCTTTTTGAGGACTTCAGTTTTATAGTCAATTAACTGCTGGTTATAGGTCATGGTTTGGGTCACGGCTCTGTAGACGTAGGTAGAGATCCATCCCAGAATCACCGCTACTAAAACTACTTGACTCCAAATCCCTGCATTTTCGCTACTTAGCCCATAGACCTTAAAACCCCAAAAAGCAAAGGCACCCAAGCCAAAGAAAGCAATAGTTATAGCGATCGCATCAATTCGGCGCATGATTAACCAATCTTCCTGGCTTCGGGACGAAAATTAATGAAGGGTGAAAGCAGCAATAATCCGGGGAAGAAAAAGAACACCATAAAGCAGATAAATGCTCTTTCCATGGAGCCAGTTAAATACCAACGAGCTTTGAAGTAATAAAGCAACACGAAGGGGACTACAACTAGGTAAGCACCTGCGATCGCCCCATAAACCAGTAATCCAGATTCAAGTAGTGATGTAATTTCCACAGCTATAGGTTTTTTAGATTAGAGTTCTGCGCTAATATTAGCAAAAATACCTTGCCTTAACTAAACCAAATTTCTTGTAATCTTTGATTAGGCTCAGATTTATCCATAAAAATATGCTTTTGAATCCAAAACTCAAGATTTTAGTTACAGGTGGTGCAGGCTATATTGGTTGCCATGCAGTAATGGCATTACAAAATGCGGGCTATGAGGTCGTCGTCTTAGATAACTTAGTATATGGACATCGCCGAATTATTGAAGAAGTACTTAAGGCGGAATTAATTGTGGGAGATACCAGCGATCGCCAATTATTAGATCAAATTTTTAGCACCCACGATATTACTTCGGTCATGCATTTTGCCGCTTACGCCTACGTGGGAGAGTCGGTGAGCGATCCTGCCAAATATTACCGAAATAATGTAGTTGGAACTTTGACTTTACTAGAGGCGATGTTAGCAGCCAATATTAAGCAATTTGTCTTTTCTTCCACCTGTGCTACATATGGCGAACCACAACAAATACCCATTCCCGAATGCCATCCTCAAAATCCCATTAATCCCTACGGCATGAGTAAATTAATGGTTGAAAAAATGCTGGCAGATTTTAATACTGCCTATAATTTTAAATCTGTTTGTTTTCGTTACTTTAATGCGGCTGGTGCCGATCCAGAAGCTAGGATGGGAGAAGATCACAACCCTGAAACTCATTTAATTCCTTTGGTATTAGACACAGCTTTAGGACAAAGAGAGTACATTTCGGTATTTGGTGCCGATTATCCCACCCCAGACGGCACTTGCATTCGAGACTACATCCATGTTTCCGATTTGGCTGATGCCCATGTCTTGGGATTAGAGTATTTACTTAAGGGCGGCGCAAGTACAGTCTTTAATTTAGGGAATGGGAATGGTTACTCTGTCCAAGAAGTGATTGCCACTGCGGAAAAAATTACCCAAAAACCAATCAAAGTCATAATCAGCGATCGCCGTGCAGGAGATCCACCGATTTTAGTTGGCAGTAGCGATCGGGCAAGGGAAATATTAGGATGGCAGCCAAAATATGCAAGTCTTAGTCAAATTATCAAACATGCTTGGACTTGGACACAAAAATTAGGTAGGCGCAAAAATTAAGCTAGAAAACTAAATTAAAAAATTAACAAGCGATCGCTAGAGGTGAATTAATCTGCTTAAACAAATGTAGTTGCCGTTCGTACTGATTCCAATGTACATAGTCAAAAATTTGATGCATGATGTAAATGCCTCTACCCGATTCAGATTCAGCGCAGGGGGATTTAGGTTCAGGTAAAGCTTTAATTTCTGTGCCTTGATCCCTAACCACCCAGTGATAGGATTCCGATGCTATAAAAAATTCTATGGTCACTTTGAGAGAGCTATCTAACTGATTACCATGTTTGACGGCATTAACAATTGCTTCCTGTAAGCCTAACCTTAGGTCGCATTGCCATTCTGCAGGCACATCAGCTAATAATAGGTCTAAAATCGGACTAGTATAAAGTGTTGATTCAAAACAAAGGGTATAAGTGGTATTCGTTTGAATAGATGCAACAGCCACGCCAGAACTCCCTGTACACACACATTATGTAATTGATTATAACTTATTTCTGATTCCCAGAGCATTTAATCTTGAAAAAAAATAAGTATAAATGCTCAACAAATTATTATTGCTATCAATGCTTGATTTAACTGAATTTTCGGGGCCAGCCTACTTAGTTGGTGGATGGGTGCGCGATCGCCTTATTAGTCGTACTTTTGGCAAACAAAATTTCCCTATTTCTAAGCCCTTAGATTTAGATTTTGTTCTACCCAGTCAAGCCATAGAAACTGCCAGAGCGATCGCCAAGCGTCATCAAGCTGGTTTTGTGTTACTGGATCAAGATCGCCAGATTGCCCGTGTGGTATTTAAAGATGGAACTGCGGATTTTGCCCAACAAATGGGAAATACGATCGCAGAGGATCTAAGTCGCCGAGACTTTACAATGAATGCGATCGCCCTAGACTGCACCAAACTTACTACACCCATAATTAGCCAGATTGGTGATTTACCCGAACTAATCGATCCATTTTCTGGACAAGATGATATTCAGTCCCAGCAAGTGCGGATGATTAGTTGTCAAAATCTCCAAGCCGATCCCCTGAGAATTTTACGTGCCTATCGCCAAGTTGCCCAGCTAGGTTTCGAGCTTGAGCCATTGACCCATAAATGTTTAATGGAATTTTCGCCGTTGTTAAAAAATATAGCAGCAGAACGGGTGCGAACAGAGTTGAGCTATCTCTTGGCTTTAGGGATAGATGGCACAATATGGTTAATTAGAGCCGCCCAGGATCGCATTTTAACTAGTTGGATTGCTCCTAAAAATTTGATGATGGCGAGATTTGGTTTAGTCGATCAGGCGATCGCCCAAGTTATAAATCAATGGCAGGAATTAGAAGGATATTTTCATCATATTTTAAGTAGCGATCGCTCGGTGACAGTCATAGTTAAACTTGCTGCCCTAAGTGCCAGTGCCACGGCTTTGACCCCCTTGGGATTTAGTCGGGTTGAGCAACGCTGGATTGTAACTATTCTCAGACATTTACCGCAATTTATGACTTATTTGGCTCAGGGCACAGAATCTAGAACGGAACAATATCAACTGTTTGAAGCTACTAAAGAAATTTTTCCTGCTCTTTGTGTAGTAGCGATCGCTTCTGGTCAATCAATAAAGGCTATAAGTCCTTGGCTTAGTCGTTGGCTTGATCCCAATGATCCCGTTGCTCACCAAATTCCGATCCTGAATGGCGATGATCTTAAAACTGAATTGGGGTTATCGGCAGGGGCAAAAATTGGTGATATTTTAAATCGGCTTAAACTTGCTCAAGTTGAACAAATTATCACTGACCGTAATAGTGCGATCGCCTTTGCCCAGACTTTAATCTAGAAATCAAACAGGTTGCAATCCCATATTTTTTCCATTTTTTTAAAGTCGTATTCTTTCATTCATATACGGGAGGAAAGCAGCAGTTCCAAATTCAAACGGTAACACAGAATACAAATATATAGGCAGTATTGTGCATATTGGCTGCCACTTAACAAAACGTTGCAATAATTCTAGCCATTACAAGCAAAATCCTTTGTCAGTAAGTATTTTGTGTTTGCTGTATCATTAATTACATTCTGAATTTAGAATTGCTGGGAGGAAAGATTCATATTTGCCTTGTGTCGCTTCAATAGTCTCAACCTTAAACATGACTATCTCAACCCAAATTCTCGTTCTATCATTTTAGAACTTTACCTAAAAAATGCTCAACTTGTTTTACATGCTGCCTTAGTTGCTTTAGACTAATCTATGCCAACAGGCTCTCTAGCCCATCAGGATTAATAATACAAAGGATATCGCGATCGCTATCTCTGTAAATTAAATTCTTGCGTTCTAGTTTACCCAAAACCCTAGTCACTGTCTCCCTTGCTAAACCACTCAGACTACTTAGCTCTCGATGGGGTAGGTTGGGAATTTCTACCCCCATAGTTCCCATGTTTCCCTGACCCTCTGCCAAAAACAATAAGACATCGGCAACCCTAGAAGTACTATCAGATTCTCGTAAACGGAGACGACGATTAACTTGACGCAGGCGTTTTGCCAAGAGCCGAGCTAAATGAATCCCAGCTTCAGGTTCGGTTTTAATGAGATGCACAAAGTCAGCCGCAGGCAGAGAAGCGATCGTGGTGGGAACGAGGGTAATCACATCCGTAGAACGAGGGATTTGATCCAAGGATGCCATTTCTCCAAACATTTCTCCTGCCCCGAGAATATTCAGGGTCACTTCCTTACCATCGAGGTTATAGGTGCGAATTTTCACCCAGCCCGCCACAATAAAGTAAACCGAATTACCCCAATCATTTTCCAGCAAAATTACTTGCTCTGCAGGATGAGTTCTGGTCACAATTTGCGCCGTAGCTTGAGCTGCTGCCTTATCAGGTAATCCTGCGAAAAAAGGCATTGCCCGAATTTTTTGCTGAGAATCAGATTTTTCGGACATACTAACCGTTAACTAAAGCGTGTAGTTTAGCTGCAATATCAGGAATGCTTAAATTTTGGCTTACTTCGGCTTCGATCGCTGCAACTTCGGCAAAAGGTAGATCTAATAGTTTTACTAACTTTTGGTAGGCTACGGCTTCATCTAGATTGATCATCGGTTCATTGGGATGACGCTGACTAGCTTGAATAACTTGATAGGATAATCTCAGCACTAACCGCCGATCTTCTAAACGTTGTAAGCGTTTTAAGCTTTGTTCGAGGGGGAGATTTTGGTCTAGGTATTCTCTTAATTCTTCGATCAGCGATCGCTGTTGGTCAGGGGTTGAGGTAAATATTTGGGCAAACTGCTCTAGCATCACAGTGACTTCATCTGGTTCTAGTTCGCCATCCGACCATGCCATTGCCGTAACCACTCGTAAAATGTCCATCTGGTATGGAGTAATTGAAGGAGGTAAGGGTTCCATAATCATTGCAGGTATTAGTTATTGGAGTTATTGGCATAATATGCTATTTCCTTGACTGGGGCTAGATTAAAACCCAAAACCTTTGCAATTGATCACAATCTACGTACTTGTTTGAAAATTCATGTGCCGAAGGAGCGATCGCCCGCATCTCCCAAGCCTGGAACAATCCAACCCTTAGCATTTACCACTTCATCAATCATGGCGGTGTAGATCTGCACAGTGGGATATTTTTGGTTGATTTTTTGCAACGCAGGGGGAGCGCAGACCACATTAATAATTCTAATTAAGCTGGGATCGGCACCAGCCTCAGTTAATAAATCCAAGGCGGCAATTATGGTTCCCCCCGTTGCCATCATCGGCTCAGGGATCAAGATTCTAGTCTGAGGTGCAAATTTCTGGGAGATCTTGTTGAGATACAAACTAGGTTCTAGGGTTTCTTCATCTCTAGCAAAACCCAGATGGTAAATACTCGCAGTGGGAACTAAAGCCTGACAACCTTCTGATAAAACCAGTCCCGCTCTCAAAATTGGAGCGATCGCCAAGGGTATAGAAGCATCAATAATTTCCCCCGTAGCCACAGCTAAAGGAGTTTCGACCTGAATTGCTTGAGTTGGCAGCCAGTCTCTAATTGCTTCGTAGGTTAGCCACCTTCCCAGTTCCTGCATGGCGGTACGAAATATCGGTACAGGTGTATTTTTATCTCTAGCGATCGTCAGCCAATGATCGATTAGAGGGTGCTTTTTAACAAAAACTTTAAGTTGTAGTGCCATCAATCCAAACTTTTAGATAGTATATTTAGCTCAATCTATCAGAATTAGTCTAATCAAACCATAATACAAAATACTCAGTTAACAATCATTACCATTTTTATAGGGTAGTAACTTCCATTTCATCCTCAGAGAACTTAGAATATCAGTAGTTTAGATATCTATAGATGCAAGTCCCAGAAAATATCAGAAGAAGACCAAGCCGACAAGAGCGTTGGGAAATAGTTCAAACATTACTAGAACGCAAGGATCTGATTAATAACGCAAGAGCAGCATTTCGCCAAGCTTATCCTAATGCTCCAGAGGAAATGTTACAAACTGCTATTTTTCATACTTATGTTGATGGAATTGGAGCAGCTATAGATTGGTTAACTGATTTGGAATTATTTCTACGTGAACCTAATGATGGTCTCGATATTGGAAATACAAGTCACCTACTTTATCACCTTTATAATTGGTTTCAGTTCAATGCATTACTTCCAGAAAGCAAAGAAGGAGTATTAGAACGACTAAAGGATATTAAAGACTTAGTCTCAGATGGAGATTTAGAAACGATTCTTTTATCAATCGAGGAGCTAGAGTCAATATTCAAAGGTGGTCGGAGCTATCCTGATTTTAGATAGCTTAAATGTATTGAGTTAAGGGGCGTAACCTAAAATAAAATTAAAGAAAGTACGAAAATTAAAACATGGTTGCCCTATCAGGATTTAACTATATTTCAGCCGAAGAGTACATGAGACGAGAACATCTTAGCCAAACTAAGCACGAGTTTAAGCAAGGATATGTTTATGCTATGGCTGGAGCAAGCGATTCTCACAATGCAGTTTCTGGAAATTTGTACGTTTTAATTAGAAATCATCTACGAGGTAAGGGCTGTCGAGTTTATGCTTCTGATATGAAAGCCAGAATTGATGAATTGGATATTTATTACTATCCTGATCTGATGGTAACTTGCAATCAAAACGATACTAAATATGATTACTACAAAAAATCGCCCTGCCTAATTATTGAAGTTCAATCGTCAAGTACGGCTAATTTTGATCAAAATGAAAAATTTGATGATTATAGTCAAATTGATTCTTTGCAAGAATATGTCATAGTTTCGCAAAATCGGATGAACGTAAAATGCTTTCGCCGTAATTCAGAGAATCTTTGGGTTTTACAATCCTACAGATCGGGCGATCGCTTAGAACTCAAATCCATAGACTTCTCGACCGAAATTGAAAATGTTTATGAAGATGTGGTTTTTAAGGAAATTACTAGCGATCGCCTAGTTATTCCAGAAGAAAATTAGCTTATATCGCCAGTAAAAAGGGCTGAAAGCATAACCTCCAACCCTGCCGATCCGAATACCAATCTTCAATCCCAAGATTAGCAACGAATAGATATTGAGGAGCCGTCTCTGGAGTGCCGCCAACACTCTGCCAATTGCGATCAAAAAACACAGGCTTCAGCTTGTTCTCTTCATTTTCCTTGGTTGCTGAAGTGATTAGGTTTAGATACAAACTGCCATAACCCATACTGCCTCCCATATTAAAGCTGGCAATATTTCCACGTTTTTTGTGCCTAATAGTAAAGGAGGCAAACTCTGTGGCGATTTGGCTTTTATCTTTCCTCTGCAAGAAGACTCTCGGTTTACCGATGAGATGAATTGCAGTAGAAGTCTTGATATGCATAGGTTTCGTGCTATAATTGGACTGGTCAACGACCTACTCGG
>VYKS01000504.1_pt1 | contig 13176 bp, 14 predicted proteins | sample 5114511 | NCBI WGS metagenome assembly VYKS01 (sample SAMN12291795, study PRJNA351875) | freshwater metagenome | isolation source: freshwater lake | place: USA: Michigan, Gull Lake | collected 2011-07-05 | reverse complement strand
GGTTCGCGCTCGGCGCCGCGCTCCTCGCCCTCGCCGCGTGCGATTCGGGCGGCGGGAGCGGCGGCGGCGTGTCGACACCGGCGCCCAGCCCGACGACCGTCACGCCCTCCCCGTCCCCCAGCGCCAGCCCGACCGCACCGCCGATCACCGGGGTGCAGGCGACGGCGGTGGCGACCTTTGCCTCGCCCTGGGCGATGGCGTTCCTGCCCGATGGCCGCGCGCTGGTGACCGAAAAGGGCGGCACGCTGCGCATCGTGACCCAGGCCGGGGCGAAATCCGCCGTGCTCGGTGGCGTCCCCGCTGTAGCGGCGGGCGGACAAGGCGGCTTGCTCGACGTCGCCCTGCATCCGAACTTCGCCAGCAATGCGCTCGTCTATCTGAGCTTTTCCGAATCGGGCACCGGCGGATCGGGGCTCGCGGTGGCGCGCGGCACCCTGGTTGACGATGCCGGCGGACCGCGCCTGACCGGCGTCAGCACGATCTGGCGGCAAGCGCCCAAGGTTTCTGGCAGCGGCCATTTCGGCGGGCGCATGGCGTTTGCCCCCGACGGTACGCTCTATGTCACCGCGGGCGAGCGTCAGCGCGGCAGCCCCGCGCAGGACATGACGCAGACGTTGGGCAAGATCATCCGCATCAACGCCGATGGCAGCATTCCCGCGGACAATCCCTTTGTCAGCACGGCGGGCGCGCGGACCGAAATCTGGTCGCTCGGTCACCGCAACCCCTATGGCCTCGCCTTCGATTCCGCCGGGCGCTTGTGGGAGCATGAGATGGGGCCGGAGGGCGGCGACGAGTTCAACCTCGTCACGCGCGGCGGCAATTATGGCTGGCCCAATGTCTCCAATGGTCAGGACTATGGTGGGGGCAATATCCCCGATCATACCCCCGGCGACGGCTATGTCGCGCCGCTCCTGTCCTGGACCCCGGTGATCGCACCGGGGGGCATGATCCTCTATTCGGGCAATCTGTTCGGGGCGTGGCGTGGCGATGCGATCATTGCGGGCCTGGTCAGCCAGGGGCTGGTCCGCGTCCGCTTCACCCCGACCAGCGCGGTCGAGCAGCAGCGCATCGCGCTCGGCGCGCGCATCCGTGAGGTGGAACAGGGGCCGGACGGCGCGATCTGGGTGCTGGAAGACTCGAGCAGCGGTCGGTTGCTCAGGCTCGTCCCGAACTAACCGATCAGAAAGTTCATCCGCGCCGCCGCGACCGGCCGCTCGGGATCGTCCTGCCACGCAAACGCCTCGACATTGGCGACGCGGTTGCCCAGCCGGCTGACCTTGCCCTGCGCGCGCGTCACCTTTTCACGCCCGCCCCGCATGAAATCGACGGTAACGTTGACCGGCTTGATCCGCGCGCCCGCGCGATCCTCCGCGGCGAGCGCGTGGCGCAGCGCAGCGACCGCCGCCATCTCGAGCAATCCCGAGAGCGCACCGCCATGGACGAAGCCGGGACGCCCCAGCACGCCGCTGCCGAACGGCATGTCGAGAATCGGCGGGCCATCCCCGCGCTCGATCGTGATGCCGAGCAATTCGGCATAGGGCGGCAGCGCAAAGCTCATGCCGCGCCCTCCATGAACATGAAGGTGCCCGCGACATGCGCGACCGGATCGTCGGGGTCGCCATCATGCGCCACCCCGCGCACGAACCCGACCGAGCGGGTCACGCGATAGCATTCGCCGCGCCCGATCACCTCGCGCCCCGCCACCGCGGGCCGCAGATAATCCACGCGCAGATCGAGCGTCGCATGCGGCAAAAACCCGCCGCGCTTCATCCACACCGCGACGCTGGTCGCCATGTCGAGCAAGGTGATGATCGGCCCCGACGCCAGCACCCCGCGCTCGACATCGCCGATCAGCTTCGGATCGAACGGCAACGCCAGCTCGCACCAGTCGGGCCCATGCGCGCGATAGCGGATGCCCAGCGCATCGCCATGCCCGCCAACCCGGGCGGCAAAGAAACGTTGGGGATCGAACGGGATCGGCGCCGCACTCATGGGCTCCGCGCTAGCGGGCGCGGCGACGCACGGCAAGCCGTGGGGCAGTCGCACGATAAAGTGGAATTAACTCAGCCATGGCGATGCGCGCGCCTAGCCTGCTCCCATGATCACCAAGGGGGAACGACCATGCTGACGCTTGCACTGTCCGACATCGCCACGCTGGGCACCCAGGTCGCAATGCATGGCGCGATCCGCGCCGCCGAGATCGCCGGAGACGAGATTTTCGAGATGATGGTCGCGATCGTCATCATCGTCTACGAGACCTGAGCTTGAGCGCGTTGGCCCCGCCGGTGCCCGATGCACGCACTCGATCGACCTGCGCGAACACCGCCTTTGCCGATGCCGTGCAAGATCGCGTCGCCACGCGGTTCGACGGGCTCGATGATACCGACGCGGTGCTTGAGCAGGCACGCGCGCTCTTGGCCGACAGCGGCTGGATCGCCGATCTGATTGCACCGCTGATCGATGCGCTACGCGCCGATCCCTGGTTCGATCCTGTCACCCGCATCACCCGCGATCTGCTACGCACCGCAGTGGTCCTCGCCGACCTGCCAAGCGTGACACTCATCGCGAGCGTGACTTCAGCGGCGGCGCTTGCCCGGGTCGATCCACCCGCAACGGTCGTGCTGTCCGGTCGGCGCGCGCTGACGCGGTATGTGCGGGGCGGCGAAGCGCGGGTGCGGCGCTGGCGGCTGGCCGAAGCAGGCCCCCGCCGCTGTATCGAAAGTGCGCCCCTCACGCTGCGCGATGGTGACCTGATCGAAGTGGATGGTCGACGCGAAGGGCGGCTCATCGTTGCCGCAGCCAGCGACGTCGTTGCGATCACGGCGACCGCCAAACCGGGGACCGATCCGCTGATCCACGAATTCGCCATCGCCGATGGTCTTCCCGTCCGCAGCGCGACCGCCGATGACCGCGCCTCCCGCGCCGAGCTGCTGCTCACCCTGCTGCGCGCCAGCGGGCGAAGCGATGCCGCCGACAGCTTCGACGCGATGAGCCGCGACCCGGCCTTTCACCTGCGCTGGGCGGCGATGCGCGAATGGCTGATGCTCGATGCGCGTGCTGCCCGGCCCCGGCTGGCGGAAATGGCGGCAACGGACCCTGACCCCGGCGTGCGCAGCGCCGCCGCACAAACGCTCGACCGGCTCGACCAAAGGCTGGCGGCCGCATGACCCGGCTGATCGACCCCGGCGCGGGTAGCGCGATCACGCTCGACGAACTGGTCGAAGCGCTGGAGGCAACGCCGTTCGATCCACATGACGAGGACAGCTTCGCCGCGCTCGGTCCGTTGCTGGCCCGGCTCGGGCGCAACCGCGATTTCCTCGCCGACCTTGCCATCGCCGAACTCAAGACGCGCTGCGCCGGTCAGGGCGCCGCCAACAGCTATGGCGCGCAGGTGCTTCTGCTGCGCCCGCCCAATGGCCGCTTCGTGCTGCGCGCCAATTTCTGGCCGTCCGCCGATGACGGCATCGTTCAGTCGAGCGGCACCGCGCCGTTCGTCTATGACATGGCGCACGACCATAATTTCCCGTTCCTGACCTATGGCTATCTCGGCCCGGGTTATTGGAGCGACTATTGGGAGCGCGACCCCGAGCAACCGCAGCAGCCGATGCGCTTTACCGGCCGCCGCCGGATCGAGCCGGGACAGCTGATGCTCTATCGCATGTGTCGCGACGTCCATGCCCAGCTGCCGCCCGATGCATTTTCGGTCACGCTCAATATCCTGGGCAGCCACAAGTCGCATCGCTGGATCGATCAGCACCGCTTCGATCCGGCAACCGGCGCGGTCGCCGAAATACTGACCACCGCACCATCGGAAGGACTGGCGACGATCGCCGCGCATCTCGGCGGCGGCAACGGACTCGACCTGATCGACCATCTTGCCCGTCGCCACCCGCATCCGCGCATGCGCGCAACCGCGCTTGCCGCCATTGCATCGGCGCGACCGCACTGCCCGGAGGCGCTAGCGCTGATCGCCCGCGCCGCGCCGGATCACCCCGCTTTGGACCCATCTGCGGCAGACAGGCCTTAGCAAAACTGCGCAAAACCGCCGGGTGCGCCCGGTGATTCTGTCCGAAGTCGAGATACCCCAGCTTGACGCGGCCATTGGCGCTCGCGGTTATGCGCTCGAGATCGGCGATGCGGCGAGCGAACCGGCACGGCATGTCGCGGCGATCCTGTGCCGCTGGCGCACGGGACAAGTCATTGCAGCCGGGTCAATCCCGCGTATCGCCCTGACCAGCAACCGCGCGACCCTGATCGCCGCGCTCGACGCAGGAGCATCCGACGCGGTCGCGGTTCCGGTGGATCCCGACGAGCTGGCAGCGCGGGTCGATGCGCGGGTACGTCGTCATGCCGCCAGCGTCGTCACCCTTGGGCCGCTCACGCTCGATCCGGTAGCGCGCATCGCAACCCGATCCGGAATCGCGATTGCTCTGGTCCCACGTGAATTCGCACTGCTGCGTTATCTCGCCGAGCGTGCAGGGCGATTCGTCAGCCGCCGCGAGCTATTGGAGCAGGTCTGGGGCCTGCGCTTCGATCCCGGCACCAATGTGGTTGCGGTGCATGTCTCGAACCTGCGCGCCAAGCTCGACCGCCCCTTCCCCTCCGCGATGATCGAGGCGCGCAAGGGGCTAGGCTATCGCCTCGTCGCGAGTTAACGTAAGCGTAAAGCACGACCAGCGGAGAGGATTGATGACCGAACAGCGCGTAACCATCCATATCGCCAACGGCATCGCCGATGTCCGGCTGGCGCGGCCGGACAAGATGAACGCGCTCGACCCCGCGATGTTCGCGGGGATCGCCGACGCGATCGATCAGCTCGCCGCGACCCCGGGCCTGCGCGCGGTGGTGCTGTCGGGCGAGGGCAAGGCCTTCTGCGCCGGGCTCGACATGGCGAGCATGGCCGGCGGCGGCACCGACCTCGACATCCACGCGCGCAGCCATGGCGAGGCGAACCTGTTCCAGCAGGTCGCCTGGGGCTGGCGCACCTTGCCCGTGCCGGTGATCGCCGCCGTCCATGGCATCGCGTTCGGCGGCGGGTTCCAGATCATGTCGGGCGCGGACATCCGCGTCATGGCGCCGGGCACGCGCTGTTCGATCATGGAAATGAAATGGGGCATCGTCCCCGACATGGCCGGGTTCGCGCTGTGGCGGTCGACGGTGCGCGACGATGTGCTGCGTGAGCTGACCTATACCGCGCGTGAGTTCGATGCGGAGGAGGCGCTGGCGCTCGGTTTCGTCACGCATCTGTCCGACGCGCCCTACGCCGCCGCGATGGACATTGCCGCCGCCATCGCCGGACGCAACCCGGAAGCGATCCGCGCGGCCAAGCGCCTCGCCAACCTTGCCGTCGATGGCAGCACCGGGCCGATCCTGGTCGCCGAAAGTGCCGAACAGGCCAAGTTGCTCCGTTCGCCCAACCAGATGGAGGCGGTGATGGCCAATATGCAGAAGCGGGCGCCAACCTTCGCCGACTGAGTCTTCCAATGCAGCCCCGCTCGCGATAAAGGATCACCATACCCGATATACGAATGAGAGGATGTTCATGCGCGAAGCCGCGATCGTGTCCACCGCCCGCACCGGCATCGGCAAGGCCTATCGCGGCGCGTTTAACGCGACCGAGGCGCCGGTTCTCGCCGCGCATGTGATGAACGCCGCGGTCGCGCGTGCCGGGATCGACCCGGCGCGGATCGACGACATCTTCTGGGGCGTCGGCAACCAATGGGGGACCCAAGGCGGCAATGCCGGGCGCATGGCGGTGTTCGCCGCCGGACTGCCGCAGAGCGTCCCCGCCTTCACGCTCGATCGCAAATGCGGCTCCGGCCTCACCGCGCTCGCGCTGGCCGCGCGCTCGATCATCGCGGGCGATATCGATGTCGCGCTGTCCGGCGGCATGGAATCGATCAGCCTGACGGTGAACAAGGACGCGCCGCGCTTCGCCAACCAGTCGGTCCTCGCCAAAGAGCCGCACGCCTATATGGCTATGATCGAGACGGCAGAGATCGTCGCCGAACGCTATGGCATCAGCCGCGCAGCCCAGGACGCCTATGCCGCGCAGAGCCAGCAACGCGCCGAGGCCGGCCTCGCCAAGGGCGCATTCGCCGAGGAAATCGCGCCGATCACGGTCGAAAAGGCGCTGTTCGACAAGGACGGCAACCGCACCGGCACCGAGACCGTCACGGTCACGCAGGACGAAGGCATCCGCCCCGGCAGCACCGCCGAAGCGCTGGCGGGCCTCAAGACCGTGTGGAAGGGCGGACAGGTGATCGCGGAGGGCCACCACATCACCGCCGGCAATGCCAGCCAGCTGTCCGACGGCGCCGCCGCGCAGATCGTGATGGACCGCGCCACGGCGCAGGCGGAGGGCAAGGAGATTCTCGGCATCTATCGCGGCTTTCAGGCGGCAGGCTGCGGCCCCGACGAGATGGGCATCGGCCCGATCTTCGCGATCCCGAAGCTGCTCGACCGCGCCGGGCTGTCGGTCGCCGATATCGGCCTGTGGGAACTCAACGAAGCGTTCGCCAGCCAGTGCCTCTATTGCCGCGATCACCTCGGCATCGATCCCGAGCGGTACAATGTCAATGGCGGCGCGATCGCGATCGGCCATCCGTTCGGCATGACCGGCGCGCGGCTGGTCGGCCATGCCTTGATCGAGGGGCGCAAGCGCGGGGTGCGCTGGGTGGTGGTGTCGATGTGCACCGCCGGCGGCATGGGCGCGGCGGGGTTGTTCGAGATTCCCTGACCCCTTCGACATCGCCGAAACGCTTCGCTAGACGGCCTGAATGCTTCTTCGTCTTGGTACCCGCGGTTCGCCGCTCGCGCTTGTTCAGGCCAATATGGTGCGCGATGCGCTGCTCGCTGCGCATGGCTGGGGTCCGGAGACGGTCGAGATCGTGCCGATCCGCACCACCGGCGATCGGGTGCAGGACCGCCCGCTCGCCGAGATCGGCGGCAAGGCATTGTGGACCAAGGAACTCGACCGCGCGCTGCTCGACGGCACGATCGACCTTGCCGTGCATTCGATGAAGGATGTCGAAACGATCCGCCCGGACACGATCGCGGTTGCCGCGATGCTGCCGCGCGCCGATGTGCGCGACCGGTTGATCGGCGCGGAGTCGATCGACGCACTGCCACAGGGCGCACGGATCGGGACCAGCTCGCCACGCCGCGCCGCGCAATTGCGCCGCCTGCGCCCCGACCTCGCCATCGTGCCCCTGCGCGGCAATGTCGACACGCGCCGCGCCAAGGTTGCGGCGGGGGAAGCTGATGCCACCCTGCTCGCCGCCGCCGGGCTCGACCGGCTGGGCTATGGCGATGTCGGCGTGGCGATCGCCATCGATCAGCTGCTGCCCGCCCCGTCGCAGGGCGCGGTCGGGATCGAGGTGCGCGCCGACGATGCCGCGACCCGCATCCATGTCGCGGCGATCGGCCACGCCGTCACCGAACGCTGCGTCTGGGCCGAGCGCGCGCTGCTCGCGGCGATCAGCGGCGATTGCCACTCGCCGATCGCGGCGCTGGCGACGGTCGAGGCGGACGGCCTGCGCCTGCGCGCCGAAATCCTGACTGCGGACGGGTCCGAGCATGCCGCGATCGACCGCAGTGGACTCACTGGCACACCCGATGAAGCCGTCGACCATGCGCAGGCGCTACTGTCCGGCGCCTCGCCGCATCTGCGCCGCCTGTTTGGGCATTGACGCGGCCGATTGCCATATTGCGCCCGGAGCCGGGCGGCGCGGCGACCGCAGAGCGCGTGCGCGCCGCAGGACTGGACCCACTTCTGCTGCCGCTTTTTTCCGTCGGTCCGCTCGACTGGACCCCGCCCGATCCCGGCGCCTTTGACGCGCTGCTGCTGACCAGCGCGAACGCGGCGCGCCATGCCGGACCGGGGCTGGAGCGCCTTGCCGGGCTGCCCGTGCTGGCGGTCGGGCCGGAGACCGCTGACGCGGCGGCCGGGGCGGGCATGAATGTTACCGACTGCGGAAGCGCGGGCGTCGCAGCGCTGCTGGCGGGCCAGCCGTCGTCCCGGCGGCTATTGTGGCTCGCCGGTCGCGAACGAACCGCGATCGATCACCCCGCCATTCGCGCCGTTATCCCGGTTTACGCCAGCGAGGGGCTCGCCTGGACGCCCGAGCAGGCGGCGCAACTACCAGGCAGCGTCGCGCTGGTGCATTCCGCCCGCGCGACGCGCCAGCTCGCCGTGCAGCTTGACGCGCACCTGATCCCCCGCGCCAGTGTGCGGGTCGCCGCCATCAGCGCGCGCGCCGCCGATGCCGACGGGCGCAGCTGGGATCGCGTCGCCATCGCCGCCCAGCCCAATGACACCGCCCTGATCGACGCGGCACGGCCGCTGGCGATTGACCCCTGACCGCTTCGGGAGAATAAGCAGACCATGACCCCCGACGCTCCGGTTCCCCCCGCCCCCGCGCGCGGCAGTCCGCTGATGATGCTGCTTGGCGCGGCGCTGATCGCCTTTGTCGCCGGCCTGGCCGTGATGGCGGTAGTGTTCCGCGCCGGCGATTGGTGGAGCAGCCCCGCGCCCGCCCCGGCGTCTCCCGCGCAGCCCGCCGTCACCGCCGTTCCGGTCACCGCGCCGGGCATGGACATCGCCACGCTCGCCGCGCGCGAACAGATCCTCGCCGCCCGGCTCGAATCGCTCGACGCCCGGCTCAAGGCGACCGATGCCGATGCCCGTGTCGCCGCCAGCTATGCCGCGCGGGCCGAGGCGATGATGCTGGTATTCGGTGCGCGCCGGGCATTGGAGCGCGGGCAGGAGCTCGGCACCATCGCCGGGGAACTGCGTCGCCGTCTTGGCGCGGCCGAGCCCAATGCCGTCGCCACCGTCGTCTCCGCCTCGGGCGAGCCGATCACGCTGGAGGATTTGCGCGTCGCGTTCGACCAGATCGCCCCGCGCCTGTCGACCTCGCAGCCCGACGATGGGTGGTTGAGCGCGGTGCAGCGTGAGCTGTCCACGCTCGTCATCATTCGCAAGCAGGACGCGCCCAGCCCGCACCCACGCGAACGCCTGGCACGCGCGCGCCGCCTGCTGGGGCAGGGTCATGTCGAGGCTGCGCTCGCCGAAGTGTCGCGCCTGCCGGGCGCGCAGGGGGCGGAAAGCTGGATGTCGGCCGCGGGGCGCTATATCGCGACGCGGCGCGCACTCGACACACTCGAAAATGCGGCGATCGCGGGGAAGGCCGAGCCTGTCCCCGGCGCACGCACTCCGACCCCGGCAGCACCGGCCGCGTCGGCACAGACCATTCAGGGAGAGTAAGATGGCCGAGATGGGCCGATTCGACTGGCAGGACCCGTTCGCGCTCGACGCACAGCTGACCGATGAAGAACGCATGGTCCGCGATGCCGCCCGCGCCTATGCACAGGAACAGCTGCTGCCGCGCGTGACCCGCGCGTTCCTGGACGAATCGTTCGACCGCGAGATCATGCGCGAAATGGGCCAGCTCGGCCTGCTCGGTCCGACGATCCCCGAAACCTATGGCGGCGCAGGCCTCGGCTATGTCGCTTATGGTCTGGTCGCCCGCGAAGTCGAGGCAGTCGATTCGGGCTATCGCAGCGCGATGAGCGTGCAGTCGAGCCTCGTGATGCACCCGATCAACGCCTATGGGACCGAGGCGCAGAAGCGCAAATATCTGCCCAAGCTCGCCAGCGGCGAGTGGGTCGGCTGTTTCGGCCTGACCGAACCCGATGCCGGCAGCGATCCGGCCGGCATGCGCACCCGCGCCGAAAAGATCGACGGCGGCTATCGCCTGACCGGCGCGAAGATGTGGATCACCAACTCGCCGATCGCCGATGTCTTCGTGGTCTGGGCCAAGAGCGACGCGCATGGCGGCGGGATCAAGGGCTTCGTCCTCGAAAAGGGGATGAAGGGCCTCTCCGCGCCCAAGATCGAGGGCAAGCTCTCCTTGCGCGCCTCGATCACCGGCGAGATCGTGATGGACGGGGTGGAAGTCGGCGAGGACGCGCTGCTGCCTGAGGTTCAAGGGCTGAAAGGCCCGTTCGGCTGCCTCAACCGCGCACGCTATGGCATCGCCTGGGGCACGATGGGCGCAGCCGAAGCGTGCATGCAGGCCGCCCGCCAATACACGCTCGACCGCCACCAGTTCGGCCGCCCGCTCGCCGCGACCCAGCTGGTTCAGCTCAAGCTGGCGAACATGGAAACCGAGATCGCGCTCGGCCTTCAGGCAGCTCTGCGCGCGGGGCGGATGTTCGACGAGGGTACGCTGTCGCCCGAAGCGATCAGCATCATCAAGCGCAACAATTGCGGCAAGGCGCTCGATATCGCCCGCGTCGCGCGCGACATGCATGGCGGCAACGGCATTTCAGCCGAATTCCATGTGATACGCCACGCAATCAACCTCGAAACGGTCAACACTTACGAGGGCACGCACGACGTCCACGGCCTGATCCTGGGTCGCGCGATCACGGGCATCGCCGCGTTCTGATGGAGCCGGATCGGCAGCCGATTCTCGAGGGCGAGTTGGTGACGATTCGCCCTCTCCAAAAGGATGATTGGGATGCCCTGTTCGCAGTCGCGTCGGACCCGCTGATCTGGGAACTCCACCCGGCGCACGATCGCTGGCAGGAGCCGGTGTTCCGCAAATTCTTCGCCGACGCGCTGGCGTGCGGCGGTGGGCTCGCGATCCTCGACAAGGCGACCGGCGCAATCATCGGGTCGAGCCGCTACGACTTCTGGGTGCCGGAGGAAGACGAGATCGAGATCGGCTGGACCTTCATCGCTCGCGCCTATTGGGGCGGCACCTATAACCGCGAGATCAAGCGGCTGATGCTCGACCATATCCACCGCTTCGTGCATCGCGTGGTGTTCATCGTCGGACAGGGCAATCTCCGCTCACGCGGCGCGATGGAGAAGATCGGCGGGCGGCTGATCCCAGGCCGCACCCATCGCGGCGGCGGACAGGTTTTCCCCGACCATGTCGTCTACGAAATCTGCCGCCCATGAAACCGCTCGCCGGGGTCAAAGTCGTCGAACTCGCCCGCATCCTTGCCGGGCCGTGGTGCGGACAGCTGCTCGCAGATCTGGGCGCGGAGGTGATCAAGGTCGAGCGCCCCGGCGCCGGCGACGATACCCGCCATTGGGGGCCGCCCTTCCTGCACGATGCTGACGGCGTGAGCCGCGACGCCGCCTATTACCACTCGGCCAATCGCGGCAAGACCGCGCGCTTCATCGACATCGCGACGCCAGCGGGCCAGGCCGAGGTCCGCGCGCTCGTCGCCGATGCCGATGTCGTGATCGAAAATTACAAGGTCGGCGGGCTGGTCAAATATGGCCTCGACCATGCGAGCCTGAGCGCGATCAACCCGCGCCTGATCACCTGTTCGATCACCGGCTTCGGCCAGACCGGCCCCTATGCCCATCGTGCCGGATACGACTTCATCATCCAGGGCATGGGCGGGATCATGTCGCTGACCGGCGAGCCCGATGGCGCGCCGCAAAAGGCGGGGATCGCCTATGCCGACATCTTCACCGGGGTCTATTCCGCCGTCGCGATCCTCGCGGCGCTGCGTCAGCGCGATGCGACGGGCAAGGGCGCCCATATCGACATGGCGCTGCTCGACACCCAGGTCGCGGTGCTCGCCAATCAGGCGCTGAACTGGATGGCCAACCCGGCCAAGGTCCCGCACCGCATGGGCAATGGCCATGCCAACCTCGCCCCTTATCAGGCGTTTACGGCAAGCGACGGCGATCTGATCATCGCGATCGGCAATGATTCGCAGTTCCGCAAGCTGTGCAGCGTGCTCGGTCTCACCCTCGCCGACGATCCCGATTTCGCGACCAACCCGGCGCGCGTGCGCAACCGCGCGCGCCTGATCGCGCCGATTCAGGCGGCAGTGGCGGGCTGGACCAAACAGGCGCTGTCCGACGCGCTCGAGGAACAAGGCGTTCCCGCCGGGCCGATCAACACGGTGGACGAGGTCTTCGCCGACCCGCAGGTCGTCGCGCGCGGCATGGCGATCATCGCCGAAGGGCTTCCCGGCGTTGCCAGCCCGATCGTGATCGACGGGCAACGCATGGTCTCCGGCCGCGCTAGCCCACCACGCCCGGCCGACTGAACCAGCGGCGCAGCGCTCGCCGCAGCCGTTCCGTCCGCGCCTCGGTCAGCGCCGCGAACAGCCACGCCAGCGCCAGCGCCGCCGCGAGCAGTGCTAAGACCAGCACGGCAGTCCGCGCATCGGGCGGCAGCCGGGCCGGGCCGACGATCCATCCCGCCGCCAGCGCCATCAGCGGAAAGTGGATCGCATAGAGCGAGAAGCTCGCCCGCGCGCCATAGGCCGCAAACGGCTGCAATGCGGCAATACGCGGCGGATCGCTGCGCAACAGGGTGAACAGGAACAGCGCAAAGCTCGCCGCCTCCAGCGGATCCTCGGCCCCGAACTCGCCCGTCCGCCCCCAGAGCAGGGCGGCAAGGCAGATCAGTCCCGCCGCAACCGACGTCCAGCGCGGCAGCCGCAGATCGGGCCAGCGGCGCTCCGCCCCATGCAACGCCGCACCGCACAGCCAGCTCAAGAATCCGAACGCGATCTCCGGATTGGCGAAGGCGATGGCGAGAGTCGCCAGCGCAATGCCCGGCCGCCGATAGCGCAGCGCCAGCCACAGCGCGGGAAACCACAGATAATACCAGAATTCGAACGCCAGGCTCCATAGCGGCCCGTTGCTGCCGAACTGCGGCACGATCAGATGCTGCAGGAACAGCAGATTGCCGATCAGTGCGCGCAGCGTCAGCGACTGGGTCAGGTCCTGCGTGACTACCCACGCCCCGGTCGACCCGTCATAGGTTGGCAGCTGCAACACCCGAAAGCCGAGCCAGTCGAGCGCTCCGCCCAGCAACAGCGCGGGCACCAGCACGATGCCGAGCCGCGCGACCCGGTCGATCAGATACTCACCCCATTGCCAGCCACGCTCGGCCCGCGCAGTCACGCTGCGCGCGATCCAGTAACCGCTCAGTACGAAGAACAGGATCACCGCCGAATGCGCAAATCCGGCGAGGAAATAGCCCGAGTCGACGATCAGCGAGTCGGTCGGCCGATAATCCTCGACCAACAGCCCCCAGAGATGCCCGAACGCCACCGTCAGCGCGAGCGCGGCGCGCATCGCGTCCATGTGAAACCATGCGGTCGGCGGCGCAGCGCCGCTCGCGGGGGAGC
>VYKS01000346.1_pt2 | contig 13181 bp, 2 predicted proteins | sample 5114511 | NCBI WGS metagenome assembly VYKS01 (sample SAMN12291795, study PRJNA351875) | freshwater metagenome | isolation source: freshwater lake | place: USA: Michigan, Gull Lake | collected 2011-07-05 | reverse complement strand
TCCTCCAGCACCACCTGATAGCAAATTACCGCCTCCAGTACCAACAAAGAACTTATCGTCTCCATCTCCACCCAGCGCGCGATCGCCAAATCCGAGGAAGAAGGTATCATTACCCGCCCCGCCAGCCATACGGTTGCCACCCTTGCCATCAGTGGCTTCAAAAATATCATCACCAGCACCGCCGAATGCTCGATCGCCTGTGTTGACAAAAATACTATCGTTGCCACTGCCTAAATCAACACGATTGTTGCCAGCAAAAGCAGAATTGACACCAAGGACTGTATCTACCTTGTCATCACCAGCACCAGTGAAGATCGTATCATTGATGCCATCAATGCCACCACCGACAAATAAATCGTCAACGGCAGAAGTTCCTGATTTGAGGCTAGGGGCTTCAGCTACAGCCGCAGCTACGCCTAAACGGGCATCAAGTGCAAGAGGTTTTTCGAGTTCCAATACCACGATCTCATTGTTGTCGATCGCAGGAGAACGACCAATAGAGAAGGGATAGTTGTTGTCGTTGGCAACTAAAATGTTTTTGCTATCGAGTACCAATACATCTTCGATGGTTTGGAATGGCATGGTATAGGTGGTGCTGCCATCGCCATTGAGATCGTTGGTATCTTTGATGTTAAGAAGGTTAACAACTTCTTCTTTGGATACGAAGCCATTGGCATCAATCTTGCTGAAGTCAACCTTGAAAATCTTCTTGAAGGCAGCAGCAGTGCCTTGGTTGTTATCGCGTTCGATTACCAAGAACTCGTTATTGTTGATGGGAGTAAAGTCCCCGATCGCATTGGCAGTGCTAGCCAGTTGATAGCGACCGACCAGCCCTTGGAATGCCTTAGTTGTTGCATCAAATTTATAAATGCGAAGAGAACCAAAAGGATCGCCAACGACAGTTCCTTCAAGTAATGGATAAAGAGTTTTGCGATCGGGGCTGAAAGCCATGCCTTCAAAGCCTCTAGAACCACCAAGATTAGCGGTAACAAGATCGCCGTAGAAAGGATTATTGGGATCGAAGCCCACGGGACTAGTGGCAGTGAAGTTGGCGGTGGAGCTAGTATAACCAGTACCTTTGAAGTAGTCGTTTACTAATACCGATCGCCCAGTGCCTGGGAAGTCAGTAAAGAATCCATCTACGCCCAAATCGATGAACTTCCGATATTCGGCTGTAGGATCGCCGTTGTAGGTGCTGGGTAGGAAGAAGCTCTCGTTGCGTAGGGTGTAGAGATGGACGATTAAACCTGCTTTGTGGGCATCGGCAATTAGGGTTGTCGGTGTACCCAACACGCGATCTCCATCGCTGATTTGACCATCGCCATTGAGGTCGTCGGGCTGTCCATTGTTATTCGCATCAACGGTCAATTGGGGGATGATGCGTTGTTTGTTGGGCCCAATGCCTTTAGCGTAGGTGGCAATTTCAGCTAAACCAGTTGTTGTGGAGAGATCGGTGTAAGTACGAGTATCGCCACTTACCACGAAGTCATAGGGCTGTCCCGAACCACCAAACAATTGCACCAATGGAATATTAATTCCTGCGGTGGGCATGATCGAATTTTTCAGAGCCTTGAGGTTGCTGACTTCAAAGGATTGAATGAAGATGCGGGAAGGATCGGTGAAGCTCTCAGCTTTGAGGGTATCGACTAGAAGTTGACTAGTATTGAAGCCTTGTTGTTGGAAGAATACGGGGTGTTTGGTTTCGGGATAGATGCCGATCTTGCGACCAGTTTCTAATTCCACTTGCTTGACCAAATCAATCACTTCTTTAAGCGTTGGGACTTTCAGTCCATCTTTGTCAAAATCTGTACCGCGCAAAGCAGGAATACGTTCGATCGCATTCAGTTCTTTAACTTCTGCAAGGGTAAAGTCTTCTACAAACCAACCCGCTACATTACGACCATCTAGATTCTTGATTTTCAGGCGATCGGCAAACTTATCGCGCAGATAGACATCAGTGCTGGTATCGGTATTATTGATTACAGGCTTGCCATTAGCATCGAGTTGAATCGAGCCATTAGTATTGAGAACGGCGACAGCGAGCATTGGTTCGTGACGAGCGACCAATACACCATCTTTGGTAACGACGAGATCGGGTTCGATGAAGTCTGCACCTTGAGCGATCGCTAATTTATAAGCAGCGAGGGTATGCTCTGGGCGATCTCCACTTGCACCGCGATGTCCGATCACGATGGGGGCTTTGCCATCAATGGTGTTGAATTTAGGAGTGGAAAGAACTGTCGGATTTTGAGGCGATCGGACTTGGGTATCGGTAATCTGATCGCGAACGACATCGCCCGTTCCTGGGAAGTCGGTGAAGTAACCATCTACTCCCAAATTAATGAACTGACGGTATTCCAATTCGGGATTGTTGTTGTAGTCCGAAGCAAGAAAACGGCTTTCGTTGCGGAAGGTGTAAGGATGCACGAGCAAACCTTTGCTGTGAGCATCACTTACCAAGCTGGTTGGGGCGAGAGTAACGCGATCGGCATCATTAATTGTGCCATCGTTGTTCAAGTCATCAGCCACACCATCGTTATTCTTGTCAACATTTTTGACCGAAACGATCATCCGTTTCCAAGGTCCAATGCCATCGGCATAGGTGGCAATTTTGGCAAGTTCGGCAGGTGTTTGCAAATCGCCATAGGTACGAGTATCGCCGCTAACGGTGAAGTCATAGGGACGCGCATACTCGTCTTGGTAAATCAGTGCGCCCGTCGTGTAATTAACATCGTAAGCATCAAGCAACTGCACTAGCGGAATATCCACACCTCTAGTGGGCATGACATTAGCGTTAAGATCCTTGAGGTTGCTGACTTCAAAGGATTGAATGAAGATACGCTTGGGATCGGTAAAGTTCTTCGCCTTGAGGGTGTCGATTAGCTTCTCTTCCAAAGACAAACTCAGATTGTCATGGTAAGTAGGATGCTTGGTTTCGGGATAGATGCCGATCTTTTTGCCAGTTTGCGCTTCGACTTCTTTCACGAGATCGATTACTTCGGCAAATGTAGGAATTTCAAATACACTGTTGTATACCTGATCGCGGAAGCCCTGTGGCATAATCGCGCGAAGGGTTTTGATTTCGGCAAGGGTGAAGTCTGAGGCAAAAAATTCGTTGTTGTAGGTTACGCCATCAATTACACCAGAACGCTTGCGGCTGGCAAATTCAGGACGGCTAGCGACATCGGTCGTGCCACCCAAAATTGGCTCGTGGCGGGCAATCAATACGCCATCTTTGGTGGATACTAAATCTGGCTCAATGAAGTCCGCACCGCGCAGAATCGCAAGGCGATAAGCTTCAATTGTATGTTCGGGAAGTTCGCCACTTGCGCCGCGATGTCCGATTACGATTGGCGCTTGACCGTTGAGGGTATTGAGTTTGACGGGATTTGGAGTAGCGAACGGCGCATCTAATAGAACGCCATTGCGATCGAAGTGCAATACAAATGTACCGAATTCATCGCCGACCCAAATATCACCCTTGGCATCAATCACGAAGGATTCCACATCAAAGTCTGCGCCTGTGAGTTCGCGCTTTGCCGAGGCTTTGTTGACGATATCAAAGGGAATAAGTTTATTGGGATCGGAGAGTTGAATGAAGCTTTGGACGGAGACACTGCGATCGCCGTTTTCAGTACCCGCAAAGTTAGGATTGAGTTGGTACAAGCGTAATAGAAAATCAGCGCTATTACCTTTTGCACCAAAGCCGTTGTCCGCCAGAAACCAAAATACGGAACCATCGCCACCAGGAGCGAATTGAACGCCGCTAAAGCCTTGGACGGGCTGACCTGAGAATGGGGTAGGGCGACCATTGGTAGGGTTGGTGAGAGCCGCGCCAGATTTTGGTCCTTCGGAGAACGTATCGGCGGGTAGGGATGCGAAGCCTTTAAGCGTAACGATTGGGTCTGCCATTTTTTTAAGTAAAAAGTAAAAGGTAAAACAGTGCTAACTAGCGCACCTTAAAAATGGGGGAATGGTTCCCCCATTTAAAAAGGCTTAAAAAGGCTCGTTTTAAGCAAATTTAAACTGAGCAGTGTTTGCAAAGCTCAAGCTAGATGCTTGAATTCCACTTAAAGTTGCTATAGTTTGACCGCTAAAAGCGATCGCAGTATCAGCACCAACCTGACTGAGCGAGAGTGGGGCTGAGGTAGTCCCAGAGATACCGATTACATCTGTTCCAAGCTGGAAGTCCAGAATGGTATTGGCAGCAGATGGAGCGGAAGCATTAAAAATCCAGAACTGGTCAGCACCAGCGCCGCCTGATAGCAAGTTATTACCACCAGAGCTAGCGAAGAACTGATCGTTACCGTCGCCACCAAGAGCGCGATCGCCAAATCCGAGGAAGAAGGTATCATTACCAGCACCTCCAGACATACGGTTGCCGCCTTTACCATCAGTGGCTTCAAAGATGTCATCACCATCACCACCGAATACGCGATCGTTTTGGCTCACAAAAATCGTATCTTTGCCACTGCCAGTATCAATACGATTATTACCAACAGCGAATGCTGAGTTAAAAGACAAATCAACTTTGTCATTACCAGTGCCAGTGAAAACAACGTTGCTTCTACCATCAAAAGCAGCTCCATTTAAGGCAACTAAATCATCATTACCAGAGGTTCCACCTGCGGCGACAAGTTTAGACTCAGCAACGATTTGATTAGGCTCTACTTCAAATTGGCTCACGATCGCAGGCACGCGACTTGTAATCAAACTAGGATTGGCTTCGAGTTCAGCGCGAGTGTAAGGCTTGATGCCATAGGTGGTAACGGTCAGCTTCTGAGTTGTCGGATTGATATCAAACTCAGTCCAACCATAGGTTTCCAAAGCCACATAGTCGCCTTGCAACAGTTTTGCCTTGATCAATCCATTGGCTTGAGCGAGATTGTTGTTCAAACCGAGTGGATCGTAACCGAGAGGTGTTAAACCGCCATCGACAATCGATTTGATGAAGTCATCGCGATCGTTGGGCGCATTGTCAGCATCATTTGCTACGGGGAGAGAATCGTAGAAGGCTTTTTGTTGAGCGTTAATTAGCCCAGCACCCAAAGCAAGTTGAGCGACCGTTGGACCAAATGGAGCGTCAAAAGCGACAGAACCCGTACTGATTTCAAAGGCATTGGTAGCGATTTGCGCTTGTCCGACACCCAATTGATAGGTGAGGTTGTTGACCAATGTGCCGTGAATGTCAGCCGCAATGAAGACAACGTTATTAATCTTGTTCTCATTGATGAACTTGAGGATTTCCGTGCGCTCGGCAGCGTAGCCTTCATAGCGATCGCTGGCTGCGAGTACACCGATATTTTGAACGGGTTCAGGCAGATTGACAAACTTCCAAGTCACACCATTCTTTTCTGCTTGCAACAGATCACGCTTGAGGTCTTCCACTTGAACTCGTCCCAAGAATGTTCGAGTAGGATCGAAGGACTGGGCTAAGAAGGTTCCAACTTGGGTCTGATTAGAAATATCGGTGACACTCGCTAGCCCTGGATCGCGGAAGGAACGTGCATCTAGGATAATATTTACCGCATCGGAACCGAAGGTATTGGCTCGATAGAGTTTGCGTTCGTTCGCAGTACGATTATCTCCTGTTGCGCCGTAAAATTCATCACGGATTGGGTTGTACTCTTGGAAAGCTTGAAAGCCATTTTCGTAGAGTGGCGCATCATTTACTAGCCCTGATGTCGCACCGTAGAGGGTTTGGGTGGCGGCGGGTAATGTTGAAACATTTTGACCACCTTGGAAATCGTTGACAACTTCATGATCGTCAACCGTTGCAAAGACAGAGGTAGAAGCTCGCAAATCAGCCCAGTAGTTTTGTCCGAAGCGGCTACCATAGACTTCACTATGCTTAGCGCGGTATTCATCAAGGGTAGTGGCTTGTGCTTTTTCCGTACCATCGGCATTGCGAACGGCAGGAGATGCATAGTCAGCATAAATAGTATCGCCAAGTTCAACAAAGAACTTGAGATTGCGTTCGTCAGCATTAGCGATCGCAGGGTAGGGAGCGATTTCACCGCGCCAGTCACCTGTGACCCCAAAGCGCAAACCTGACTGCTTGCCGATCGCATCCGCAGTACTGAATTTGCCTGTCGCAATATCACCTGCCGCATCGGTGACGCGATAGAAGTAGTTGGTTCCTGCGGTTAGCCCAGTAATATCAACCTTAACGGGTTGAAGCGAATCAGTCACAGTAGCTGTTTTTGTGCCAGCGATCGTGCTGAAATCAGCCTTGGTGGAATATTCAAACTTGACAGCGCCTGTGAAGTTGCTGCGAGTCCAAAGCACCGTGGAAGTTTGAGTGGTGTCGCCGCTTGCAACGCCATTTAGTAACGAGTTCGCTTGAGGGATGCGAGGATTGAAACTGGTGGTGTCGATCTTGAGCGGAGTTGAGAAAGCATTAGCAATGTTCTCAAAAGGAACGAGCTTGAAGTTGCTGCTGATATTCTCACCGCTAGCAATTACCGCAGGATCGTTGCTACCGTCTTGGGTGATGAACGCTCCAAATGGGAAGTTAGAACCCAAAGGTACATTAATCACTTCAGCGCCATCAGATTCCTGAACGCTGTCGATACTGCCATTGTTCCCAACTGCAAAGCGTCCGAGATATTGATTGCTGCCTTCGCGAGCGTATGCTGCAAAGGAATTGTCGCCTTGACTGGAAGCAAAGAGATAACCAGCGCCATCTTTACCGTAATAAATCGTCAAACCTTCGACATCTTCAATGAGATTTTTACCGCCCAAGGGTTTGACTTTATCGATGAGCGTGCCAACATTGCTGCTGTTAGGTTCGGCGTTGTATTTCCAGATTCCGACATTTTCTTGACCGATGTAAAGAAAGCCAGTCTCTTGATCGACAACCATTCCTTCTGTTTGAGGGTCGATAGTACCAGTCGTTGGAACGGTGAAGTTACGCACTAACTCATAACCGATTGTGCCATTGCCTTTATCGACCAGTTTCAGTTGGGCAATGTCGCCAGTTTGACGGCGGCTGGTGAAGACGTAGAAATCCTTGGTGACGGGGCTGCGATAGATCGTCAAGCCATAAGAGCTACGAGAAGAAGGCGAGAAAGAACCAGTAAAGGGAGCAGCTTGGAAAATCGTAGCCGCACTGGTATCGGTGATGTTGGTCAGGAAATTGCCGTTAGTACCGTTAGCATCGATCTTGAAAATAGCGAGTTTGTCGTTATTGCGATCGCTGGCTACGGCAATATCAACCTTTTGACCACCAAGAGTAAAACCATACTGCAAATCCACATTGTTGTATCGGATGTCGGGATTGCTAGGATTGATGGTTTGTAGGAGATTACCTGCAAGGTCATAGATTCGCAAGCCGCCGTTTTTGACACTGGTAACAACCAGACTTTTGGATGAGTCCGTGGCATTGACATACACCGCAGGATCGTCAGCATCAGCGCGTTGACTGAATGGCTTTGTACCATCATCTAAAAGTGCGGGACGAGTTTCAACAGTTGGAGTTACTGTCGGAATTACATCAGCGCTGAGAGTCAAGATTTGGGTGAACTGAGTGGCGCTAAAGTTGTTGTCGCTGACCAAGACAATCGATTGACGACCATCTGCAAGTTTTGGACCAAAAGCAATACCTTCGATGTTGTCTGTACCTGTGGACAAGGCAAGTGAATCAAGATTGAGAAGTAAGCGCTTCTGAACTGGAGCGATCGCCTCAAGTTGCTGGGTAGTCAAACCGCTCAATGAATCAGTTGTGCTGATATCAGTTGCACCTTGCAGAGTGATTTCGTAAATCTTGATCGTGTTGCCAGTGTTGTTAACCGTGCCAACTGCGCCAGTCGCAAACGATCGCTCAACCGCCAACAAAGTACCGCGATCGTCGATCGCCAGTAAATCTACCAAGCCATTAGTAGCAAATTGATCAGCAGGATTAGGCGCAACTGCGACTTTATCGGTGATGTAGAGATACTCCTTTTCGGGCTGACCGCTTACGAGGTTGTATTGAACGATGCGCGATCGCGTGCCAACGTTAACATCTGCGACAACACCATCTTGGAATAGCGCATTCTCGGTAGCGGTGAATAGTGTCTTTTGATCGGGAGAGATCGTCAAGCTTTCAAAAGCTAAGTTATTGCGAACTCCAGCCGTTTGTGTATCGGCAGCGTCAACAATGTTGTTAGCATTGGTGTCTACAACTACAGGCGAAAACTTTTTAGAAACAGGGAGCGATCGCACTTCTTGACCTGTAGTCAAGTTAAATTCCTTAATGAAAGGATTGGTAACGCGAGTTGCGCCAAGATCTGGTCTGACTTCGCCTTCGGAAGAGATAAAAACTGTGCCATTGCTGGTTAGAGCAATACCTTCAGGATCGAGGCTATTCAAAGCAAAGGGATTACCACTCGCATCCTTCAATTGGACGACATTGGTAAAAGTTACGGCGTTGGTTGCAGGATTAATCGTGAAGGTGTAAAAACGCGCATTGGAAGAGCGATCGTCGGAAATTGCATAGTAGCGATTATTGGCCGCATCATAGGTTACGCCCGACAAACCACCAACAGGAACGTCAACACCATTAATTTTCGCGGCTGCACCAGTTGGTATAAAGCCAGTTGCAAAAGTTGTATTTCCTAACAGCTTAGCCTCAGTGACAGTTTTACCTGCTGGAGTTGCTCCAACTAATGCATCTACGTAGACCAAACGGTGGTCAGAGCTTGGGAATCCACCTGGGAGAGAAGAGTTAAATGTGCCGACTGGTGGAAAATTAGGATCGGTGTTAAGGGGCCAGAAGACTGCCGAATTGGTAATCTGCAAATCTGTCGAAGGCAGCACATAATCAGTTCTCAAATTTCCTGGAGCAGTATCAGCAAAGTCGGCAGTGTCAAAGGCGGGATTTCCTTTGTGATTGTTGTTAGCATTGCCCTGCAAAGTCGCTTGTTGGGGCGCACCAAGACTTGCAGGAGTAGAATTAGTATTGATGTTTGGATTTAACAGCAACTGACGAATTGCATTATTAAAGCTATCGCCATCAAGAGGATCGGCATTTTGATCGCCCATGATTACAAAGCTAGAACCAGTCGCAATACCACCAGTTTTGCCCTTGTCATCATAAATATAACTACCATTACCAGGAGTAATGTAGTCAGACCAAAAGCGGATTTCATCAGCGTTGCGCTTGCCATTGCGGTCTTCAGTACCATCAAAGGTAGGTGGTGTGGGATGGCTGACTAGTAAATGTACGGTTTCGCCGTTAACCTTGATTGGTACATCCCAATGACTCTTGGAAGATAGACGCAATACCGCAATTTCTTGTGGAGAATAAAACCCGTTCAGATTTTCATTAACCGAAGCAGTTGCGGGATTATCAACCGTAGGATCGTTGGTGAGAAGATTATTGGGCATATCTTTCCAGAGGAAATTCTGAAAAGTGCGAATGTTCGCTGTATCGATTTCATACTTTGAAAGTAGTAGCATCCCAAATTGTCCAGGGAAGTTGCCAAACCCAAACGAGTCATCGCCATATCCTGCCGTGCCAACTGTGGTTACAGTAGCACCATTATTATTAAGGTCGAAGCCTGAAGAAATACCAGTATTTGATGGTGCGATGAACGTATATTGATAATTAACAGGAGTAGCTCCATTTTGGCTCACTCCAAGATAATTTTGCAGAAGTAGTGTAACTGGTTGTAGAGGATTTGCAGCTACATAATCAAACTCGTTGATGAGCAGTACATCAGGATTGTTGCGCTGAATAATTTCGGCAACAGCTTTAGCCTGAGCGTTATTTTGCGTAGAAAGATCGGTAACTAATTGTCCTTCAGCGTTGCGATTTAGAGACGCATTAAACTGGGAAAAGCGAACTGATGTTGTTGCCATGATGTTTATAAGAGTTAGATTTAACTTAAAATCAAATGGAAAAAGCGATCTAGCTAAGTGGAGTTTAAGTGCGATCGCATTTTTGGATATCAATACAGAGAACAAAAACCTGCCAGACTAATTGGCGGATCTTTGAATTTAGATCTCTAGCCTCAACTTGATTAAATCCTCCATTTAGGTAATGCCAAAATTTTTATATAGATTTCAGGCAATGGTCATAATAGATATTACAAGGTGAAATGACGACTAAAGGTTTAGATCTGGTTATGGATTAGTTAAATTCAAGGAAACAACTTTGACAATCAGAAGTGAAATGCAAGAAAAAGACAGGAGTCAGAGTGTAAACTAGTTTCAGAATTTACTATGCGTTAATCTTATTTCTATATACTTTTAGGTAATTATTTAATTAGTTATACGGGTTAAGGTTCTTGGAGATTAAAACTAGTCAAGCCAAATTCAAGGTCTCTTTACCTTTCTTTCTGGTAGCACCTTTTTTATTGCAGATTTTTGCGATCGTAGGTTTAATTGGCTGGCTATCTTTTCGGAATGGGCAAACTGCGGTTAATGAAGTGGCTTCAGAATTACGCAACGGGGTCAGTAGACACATTAAAGATCAACTCAATACCTACATAACTCTGCCTCCTTTGGTCAATCAGATTACCGCCAATGCGATCGCCTCCGGACAAATTAATGTAAGTAACGAGCAAATGTTAGGAAGACATCTTTGGCAACAGGTTCAAACTTTTCGGGAAACCACTTTTCATTTTATTGGGAAATCTAACGGTGATTTTTTTACAGCCCGCAGACTAGCCTCTGGAGAAGTGCAAGTCGGATTAGCTAATTCAAGTACTAACCAGCAAATTAATTACTTTATCCCCGATCAAAATGGCGATCGCCTCGAGTTAGTTGAAGTCATTCCCCGCCGCTTTGATCCTCGAACTCAACCTTGGTATAAAGCTGCTGTAATAGGGGGTAAGCCGACATGGACAGAAATTTATCGCCACTTTGTCACTAAGGGTTTAACTATAACTGCTACGCAGCCAGTCTATAGTCAGCAGGGTAATTTAGTCGGCGTAATCTCCACAGATTTTGTGTTTTTGCAGATTAATCAATTTTTACGCAGCCTCAAAATCGGTAAATCTGGACAGACTTTTATTATTGAAAAATCAGGGGCATTAATCGCTACCTCCACCGACGATCCAACTTTTATAATTCGGGGTGATAAAACCGATCGCATCCTTGCCCAAGATAGTAAAAATGACATAATTCGACTTTCAGTGCAGAAATTACTTGAAGATCGAGGTAAGTTAGATTCAATTACAGAGTTTGAATTTGAGGTGGCTGGTGGCAAGCAATTTGCCCAAGTATCCCATCTTAAAGATAAATTGGGGATAGATTGGCTGATTGTCGTGGTTGTGCCTGAGTCTGATTTTATAGATAAAATTCAGGAAAATACCCAAACTACGATTGCCATAAGTGCGATCGCCCTTGCCATTTCTACAATTATTGGGATGTACGTTGCCAAGCAAATTACTCAGCCGATCGTCAATCTCACTAATGCGGTTTCTAAATTAGCCAGACACCAGGATATGATCGCAATTCCTGAAGAAGGTATAGAAGAGCTAAGTATTTTAGCCAAATCCTTCAACACCATGTCTGCTCAGCTAGAAGCGACATTCATGGATCTACACCATTCAGCGTATCATGATCCCTTAACAAATTTACCAAATCGCACGGCTTTTCTCTATAGCCTCGAACATAGAATATCCCGCCGACAGGTAGAACCAGAATACCTTTTTGCCCTACTCTTCCTTGATCTAGATCGATTTAAGCTGGTGAATGACTCTTTAGGACATTTGGTTGGCGATCAATTATTGGTAGCTGTGACCCAAAGGCTACACTCCTGTTTACGCAAAACCGATATGTTGTCGAGATTTGGGGGCGATGAGTTTATTATTCTTTTGAATGAAATTCCTAATATTGAATTTGCAAATCAGTTTGCCGAAAGATTGCAAAAGAGCTTAAATCAACCCTTTGAGCTAGAGGGTAATCAAATTTTTACCAGCGCTAGTATTGGGATTGTATCTCCGATTAATTCCACAGGTTCGCCTCAGGATCTGCTTCGGGATGCTAACATTGCTCTGTATCAAGCTAAACATAATGGTAAAGCACGTTCAAAGATGTTTGATGCCGCTATGCATGATCAAGCCAATGCCCTATTACAGTTAGAAATGGATTTGCGCCGCGCGATCGCTCTGCCCATAAATATTCAAGAGTTTGTAGTTTACTATCAGCCAATTATTAGAATTTCCGATCTAGCTATAGTAGGTTGCGAAGCTCTAATCCGATGGAATCATCCCACTAGAGGTTTACTCAGCCCTGGACGATTTTTATCCGTAGCTGAAGACATGGGAGCGATCGCCGCTATAGATCGGTGGGTACTAAAAGTAGCATGTGAGCAAATGCAAAGCTGGCTCCAAACCTATCCCCATATTTCTCTACAGCAAGTAAGCGTTAATCTTTCTAGCAATCTATTTTTGCAACCAGAATGGACGCAACACATCGATCAGATTTTGGCAGAAACAGGTTTGGAACGTAAACACTTAAAATTGGAGTTTGTAGAAAGTACGTTAATGGATAGTACCGATGTCACCCGTGCTGCCCTTGAAGAACTGCGCCACTCTGGGATTGGTTTGGATATTGATGATTTTGGTACTGGGTATTCTTCCCTCAGTTATCTCTGTCGATTTCCGTTAGATACCATCAAAATAGATCGTTCCTTCATTATTGATCTCGAAAATGAGAATATGGAAATTGTAAAGGCAATTATTGTTTTAGCCCAAAATCTGGGAATGCAAACCGTTGCCGAAGGTGTGGAAACGGCGGGTCAACTGCAAATTTTAACGGAACTGGGCTGCGATCGAGTTCAAGGCTACTTATTCTCTCCGCCTGTACCTCCAGAGGAAATTATTAAGTTATTGGCTTAGTTATTGGGCAGTTAGTTGTAATTTTGCACTTGTAACCTTACATAAGCATCTGAAAACCCTAGAAACTGGCGAACATAGCTCAATCAAAATTCCATCAAGCTCACCATAGTCTCCTGAATCATGAATAAATTTTTTGCTAAACCCAAAAGCCACTTCAAAAAACGTTAGTGAGGCTGAGGCATCAGTAAAATATAGAAGCAGTCAAGTTACTTAAGACGAGGTTAAGGGGTGGAACCCCTTTATCTTTCCTCTGCAAGAAGACTCTCGGTTTACCGATGAGATGAATTGCAGTAGAAGTCTTGATATGCATAGGTTTCGTGATATAATTGGACTGGTCAACGACCTACTCGG
>VYKS01000503.1_pt1 | contig 13197 bp, 17 predicted proteins | sample 5114511 | NCBI WGS metagenome assembly VYKS01 (sample SAMN12291795, study PRJNA351875) | freshwater metagenome | isolation source: freshwater lake | place: USA: Michigan, Gull Lake | collected 2011-07-05 | reverse complement strand
ACGCCCGGCTCATCGTGTCGGGCGATAAGCATCTGCTGCGGGTGTCCGGCTGGCGGGGCATCGAAGTGCTCAAGGCGCGACCGTTCGTGGACCGCTATATCGAACCGGCAGACAACTAAGGAATCTCTGATTAAGTAGTGCGCCGCGGAGGGAAAATCGCAATACTGGCGCGCGCGATTTTCCCTTCTGTCGGAGCTAGAAGTCGCCATTCCGTAGTGCGATCGCTCAGACCATAGCAGGGTGCGGGAACTTCGGGAGGTAGCTGTTCCGGCTGAACGAAGTCATCGACGCCAAACGGAGCGTCACACCACCTCGTTCGATCAGGAGAAGACGCACGCGTGCGACGATACCTGCAATCGTGGTGGATCCGCGCCGGACTGGTCCTGCTGGTCGTCGGCACAGGCCCGCTGGCGAGCATCATGCTTGCCGCCGCCTTGGGCTTTACCGACGACCCCAATCCGAATCCCGTGATGTTCGGGATCCTCGCCGGCCTGACCTTCTGGCCGAGCGTGGGGTTGATCGCCGTTGGTGTCTGGCGCGTACGCAAGGGCTGACCGGCGGCAGACCGCTTGCGCTCCGCGAACCAGTCATGCGCTCCGTGGCGCGTTATGCGGCTGGCCGACGCCGCTTCGCCCGGATGGCGTTCGCAAGATCGGCGGTCGTTGCCCCGAGCCCGACCAATGCCCGCACGAGCAGGTCGAACGAGACCGAGGCCTCGCCCGCTTCCATCTTGGCGACGCGTGACTGACTCGAACGCAGGCGCTTGGCGACGGCGTCCTGCGAGAGCCCGAGTTTGGCCTGACGCGCGCGTAACGCATCACTCAGCCGCCGCTTGAGATCGACCAAGGCGGATTCTTCGAGCGTGAGCTCGAGATTGTCATCCACGGATCCGACGGCCCATCCGTTCGCCTCCAATGCCGACTTCTTGGACTTGCGCATGCTTCACGCCTCCGAGCGGGTCCTCGCGCACCGAGCGCCGGCATCGGACGCGCGTGCGGCATGCCGAGCGGATCTCCGCGCTGCCAGCGGCGTAGCAGCACGCCGGCCTCGAGGCGGGCCGCAGCCGAGAACGGCGGCGACTTCACCGAGCCGCGGAGCCACACCAACGGTCGTCTCGTCGCCGTCATAAAGAAAGTATGTCAGGTCTGACATATGTCAAGTCGGACATATGCCAGCGTTATCGCGCTCGCGAATCGCGCATCCGCGCGCCGGAGTCGGGCAACGCCGAGTATAGCGGTACCGACCGCGCCGCCTGTCATCATTTCGTCGCGTGAGGGAGCGTTTGGACGCAACGCGCGCGAGTCGTGACGCTCACGACGGGGCAGGAGCAGCGCAGGTGCCGGGCCCGTGAGCATGAAGCAGACCGATGCGCGTCGAGCCCTTGCGCTTGTTCGCGGCGCCGCATGTCGGCCACCGGTCGCTGCGTTTCGCGATCAGGCCACCCGCGCGGCGGATCTCACACTGACGGGCGCGGATCTACCTGGTGCGGAGGTCAGGCGGATGCGCCGCGCTGCAATCGGTCGACCATCTCCGGCAGCGCGATGGCCGTGAGTCCCGCGGCCATCGGCCACGTGGCGTCCCCACCATGCACCACGAAGGCCTCGCGCGGTTGCAGCGCCGCGATGGCGGCATGCAGTCCGGCGCTGGCCACGGGCGCGCTCGATCGCTTGATCTCCACGATCATCTCGACGCGACCAGCGCGCTCGAACACGAGGTCGGCCTCCTGTCCGGTCGCGGTGCGATAGAAGAGGGGAATGCGCGACGGCCCGGCGGCGGTGATCAGTTGCTCGATCACGAACCCCTCCCAGCTCGCGCCCGCCACCGGGTGCGACAGCACCGCATCCAGGGTCGTCAGTCCCAGCAGCGCATGCAGCAGACCGCTGTCGCGCAGATAGACCTTGGGCGTCCGCACGAGCCGCTTGCGGCTGTTGCCGCTCCAGGGGAGCAAGCGGCGCACGAGCAGCAACTGCTCGAGCAGATCGATGTAGCGACTCACCGTGGGGGCACTCAGCTCGAGACTCCCCGCGAGCTGACTCTTGTTGAGCGGGGTGCCCTGCGCGTGGGCCAGCATCCGCCAGAGCCGACCGATCGTTGGCGCGGGCAATCCGGGCGCGAAGAGCGGCACGTCGCGCTCGAGGTAGCTGCGCACGAAATCCTCGCGCCACCGCGCGCTCACCCCGTCGCTGCCAGCGAGCAGGCTCTCCGGAAAGCCCCCGCGGAGCCAGAGCGTGTCGACCGTCCCGTGGTCGGCCCACTCGTCGATACCGACGGGCGCGAGTTCGAGATAGCTGGCCCGCCCGGCGAGCGATTCGCCGGCCTGCTGTTGCAGATCGAGGGACGCCGAGCCCAGCAGCAGAAACTGGTGGGCCCGTTCCCCGGCCCGCCGGCGCTCGTCGATGATCCCGCGGAGTATCGGAAAGAGCCCGGGGGCCCGGTGGACTTCGTCCAGGATGACGAGGGTGTTCGAGAGGCTCCGCAGGTAGCGATCGGCGTCGTCGAGGCGGCGTCGATCGGCGTCGCGCTCCAGATCCAGGTAGAGGGCTCGGTCGCCGAGCTCCTTGGCAATGGCCCGCGCGAGGGTGGACTTGCCGACCTGTCGCGGACCGAGGAGGACCACGGCGGGCATCTCGGCCAGCCGCGCACGGACGAGGGGCAGCAGTCGGCGGGTCAACATGTGCAAATAGTACATCAAATCTTCGATTTGCACAAGCAATACATAAGTGACAGTTTTTCAATGGTTTGCGATGCTCGGAAGATCCACCGACGGCGGCGCAGCTGTCTTCAGTCTACGCGAAAGAGCGGATCTTTCCTCACCCTCGCGCCCGCGGTAGCTTCCGGAATTCGACCCCGACGCGCTCCCGTTCAATGACTCTGACCCGTTGAAACGCCCATGGTGAGCCCTGCTCGTGGCGCCTGGCGCCTACTGTGCCTGATGGTCCCGGCCGCGCTCTCGGCCCAGCGTCCGCCAGCCCCACCAACCGTTCGTCTGGATCGACCCGTGTGGCGCGCGCGCGAGCCGCTCTCGAGCGTCGTCGGCACGCGAGCGCTCTCGAGCGGCGCGGTGCTCGTGACGGATCTGTCCGACGTGCGCCTCGCGCTGCTCGAACCGAGCGGTGAGTCGCGGCTGATCGGTCGTGCCGGCGCCGGTCCGCGGGAGTCCGCGACCCCGACGGCGCTCATCGCGCTGCCGGGCGACTCGACGATGCTGATCGACCGCGACGCGCGACGCTATCTCGTGATCACGCCCACCGGTCAGCTCCTCGACGCGCGGCGATTTCCGGACGCGATGCAATCGGGCGCGGAGGACGTGCGCGGCGCAGACCGGTTGGGTCGCGTCTACTTCCAGACGAGCGGTCTCCCCGCTCTCGGTGGTTCACCGTTCGTGGCGCTGCAGCGATGGGACCGCCGCAGCTCGACCTTCGACAGCATCGGCGCGGTGCGCATGCCGAATCCACAGCCGGTCAAGGTGAAACCCACACCGGAGATGGAGCGCGAGCTGCCGGGCATGGTGCTCACGGCGCGGCGCATCATGCCCTTTTCTCCGGAGGACGAGTGGGGCGTGGCGCCGAGCGGACGGGTCGCGATCGTGCGCGCACTTCCGTATCGTCTCGATTGGATCGAACTGGACGGGCGTACGCGCGAGGGACCGGTCGTCGCGGTTCAGCCCGTGCCGGTGTCCGAAGCCGATCGACGGCTTCGGGAACCCAAGGGTCCGCCGTATCGCCTGACCTATCCGCCCACGAAAGGGGCGTTCAAAGGCGGACTGGTGATTGATCCCGACGACAATGTCTGGGTACGCCGCGAAACACCCGCGAACGCGACGGGCCAGCCTTGGGATGTCTTCTCGGCGAGCGGCGCACACCTCGGCACGGTCACGCTCCCCTCACGCAAGCGTCTTATCGCGATCTCCAAGCGCTTCGTCTATGTCAGCGACACCGACGAAGACGACCTGCGATGGATCGAGGCGTACGCCAGATAGCGGTTGCACGGGCCCAGCTGACCTTGTACTTCGTCGCGACCTGGTTCCTCGCTCCCGTGGTCTCGGGCGGTGACCACGACGTATCAGGTCATCGTGGCCGGCGCGCTCGTGAGCCTGATGGCGTGAGCGGGGCCGAAGCAGCACTCGGAGCGCTGACCACCGGCGCGTTCGGCACCAACGTCGGCACCATCTTCGGCACCACCTGACGCGCGCGCAGCAGGTACGTCAGCGCCTCCGGCACATCGCGAATGAGACGGAGCAAGGTGTCAGTAGCCCCATTCTGAATAACCGTCCCCTTCTCCCAGCGCGTGACGGTCTTGAGCCCGGCGCCGAGCAGCTGCTCGAGTTGCGGCTGCGTCAACCCGATGCGTTTGCGGAGCGCCTTGATGTCCGCGGGCGTGAGCAGCCCCTCGTTGGCGCGAATGACTTCGGTGGCGCGAGAGATGACCGCGTCCATCTCGCCGGCCGCGAAGTAGAACTCCGCGCAGTCGCCGGTGCAGCGCGAGTAGTCGCCTTCCACGGCGACGGTTCGACGGCCAATGTGGACGTCAACGGTGTGGCGAGCGCGCTCGATGCGGCCGCCGCATTCGGGGCAGGTGGTGAGCACCGCCGGATTCCCCCTCATGTGATCCGAGAACACAGCTGGGAGAATAAAGTATCATAATGTCACCTTCTGTCAATTCGACATGAACGCGCAATCATGGGCGGCACTGTGCGCGCGGGGCATCAGGCTGGAGCGACGTGGGCCGCTGAGGTCGTGCCCGACGCGGCGTGGGCGCCTAGATTGGGACCATGACGCCCTCGATCCTGACCCGCGCCGACGTGCAAGCTCGCGTGACGGCCGTCCGCCCGGAGATTCTCCGCTTGGGCGTCCAGCGCTTGGCGCTCTTCGGTTCCGTGTAGCGGAATGAAGCGCGCGGCGACAGCGACGTGGATGTGTTGGTCGAGTTTGCCGCCGGCCAGAAGACCTTCGACCATCTGTTGGCCTTGGGCGAGCTCTTGGAGGGGGCGTTGGGCCACCGCGTGGAACTCGTCACGGCCGAATCGCTCTCCCCGTACCTGCGTCCCTACATCCTCACCGAAGCCCAAGATGTCCTTCGCGCCGCGTGAGTACCTGCGGCATATCGCGGACGAAGCGGCCTATCTCGAGCAGGCGACCATCGGCGAGGCAACCAAGAGGTGATAGGAAATGCAATCGAGGTGGGCGGAGTCCAGGCCCTGGTCCCCTGCCTCGAGCGCACCGGTGCGAGGGCTTCGGCGCGACGGCCACCGCGCCGGTGCGCCTCGCGGGCCGTTCGGTCTGCGGTCCGGACGGGTGACCCGGGGCCGGCGGGGCCGCGGGACCGCCGAGGTGAGACCGCCGCCCACGCCGGCGGTCCCCGCGTGGTGGCGGGGTCTCGGGGCCCTACTCCGGTGACACGCGGAGCGTCGGCGGAACGGCGTGGGGCGCGTGCCGTGCCCCGGCTCGCGGGAGCCCGGCGCGATGGGGGGCTCCGTGGCCCGGCGTGCGCCGCACGGGAGGCGCGGGTCCGGAGGGGGGTGAGGAGTGGGTCGATCACCGACGTCTGGCTGATAAAGGCGACGATGCGCATGGCGCCATGGCAGGTCGGGCCCGCCAGCGGGTCGACCTCGAACATCTGCGGCAACAGGGCCGCCCACCGGCGGGTGGCCTCGGTCGGCGCGAGTCGGGGCGCGGGGACGATCAGGGGTGGCGTATCGGCGGCGGCGGGCTCGGCCTGCCGCCGCCGCCCGCGCGGACGGTTGGCGTACCAGCCGTAGTACCGCGTGGGGACGTGGCCCTGGTCGGGAATGTGCACGAGGACCCGAGCGAGGAACTCGAGCGGGTCGGCTTTCGGTCCCCGCCGTCGGGCCCTCGGATTTATCGGAGCACTAGGTCACGGCCTTGGCGGCGCGGTCGTCGGTGAGCCGCTCCAGCGCGACGGGATTGCGGGCGCAGTCGCGCGCGAGGCGGGTCGCGAACGCGCCCGCAGGAGGATGCGCCGTGCGAAGCGGCACCGCGAGCGGCAGCAGTGCGAGCGCGAGCGACAGTGGCAGCAAGGAGACGATGGGCGACATCGGGGAGCTCCGCGGGGAGAGGGTGTGCGATGGACTGCACCCCGTTGGACCAGCGGCGCCTCGGCAGTGTGACCGGTCATCGGCGGATGCTGACTGCTGCGGCTCGCGCTCGTAGTTACCTGTCATGACACGCTCTCATGACAACGAGCGTCCCAAGAAGCGCGTCGGCGAGCCCGCCCAGGCCTACCTCACCGAGGCCGAGATGGAGCGGTGGAAGTTGAACGAGGAGCTGTTCACCTACGTGCTGCGCCAGGTGCATGCCAGTACGCCGGTGGTGGATGTGTGCCGGCAGGTGGGTGCGAGCTAGGCGACGTTCCAGGTCTGGAAGAACCAGTACGTCCGTCTGGCGCACCCGAGAAACGCCCGGCTAGCACTTCTGTCTGAAATCGCCCCTCTTCTTGCAAAACTTCGCCTGCACGTATCCGAAGAAGATTGGACGATCGTAGGTCACGCTTTGCGTCACCGAGCCACTTGAGCCAAGCCCGAACTTGGCGAGCAGTTGGCCAAACTCGGCATCGACTGATATCTCCGTTCCCTTCTCGTCCTTGAAGGCGTACTCTGCGCCATCGATCGCGAGCGCTTGAGCAACAACCACGGCGTTGCCATCTGCCTTCAGGCGAGCCATGCAGCCTGCGCTGGCTCCCTCGAGATCAACAGACGTCAAGATGTACTCCGTAACGTTTCCCGTTTTCAGCTCGATAGTCCGGACGCGCCGACCCTTGAACGAAGCGGTCAGCGCCGCTTTCTCATCCTGCTTCAGTTCTTTACCAGCAATTCGAAGGAACGCCTCAACGTCGCTCGCTTTCACCTGGGAATTGAGGATCTTGTTCTCAGCCTTCGCGACAATGTCGGGACTTCTCGTTTCGATCTTCTTGAGTAGTGCCTCCGATAGACAATCAGCTCCGCGAGCAAGCGGAGGTGGCGACAACTCGCGATCAACATAGACGTAGCCGAGAAGTGGGAAGCTATTGGGGCTACTCCTTACGCGGTAATCACGCTTGTTGGACCTGACCCAATCTGAAAGCGGATTCTGCGATGATGCACGGACTGGTGCCCCCCCGACAATCATCGAGCAAACAAGGAAAAACGAGATGTTGCGCTTCACTGATGACTCCTTGGCTGGCGTGGTATAGGCCTTGTTCATCTGAGGTACCGCAGGGACGCAGTCCATGTTGGAATACGATCCAGCGTAGCCGAACAGCTCTTCACGTGTCAGATCTTGAGTCCTGCGTTCTCTCTCGATTGCGCCTCGCTCCTGTCACTGGTCGTCGCACCTATCTCTACAAAACCCGACAGCTCTTGGCGAACGTCGGGACCTGACGCATGTGTCCGGCTTCTCTCGGCAACGAAATAGCAAGGCGGTCGCAGAAGAAGACCACGACGGAAGCCGAACAACGATCCAACCCACCACCGTAGCCACCGCCTGCGCATCGCCCGCACGCGGGCTCGCGGGAAGAGCCCCCTACCGTTACTCACAGAACTCTCGCGATCTCGAAGTGCATACCGTCACGTCGGGTGAAGTGGCCGCCCCAGTAGAACCCAAACTCATGGGCAACCGACACGAGTTCGTACACACAGCCGCGTTCACCAGACGTCGCGGGCTCCGCGCCTAGGGGATTCCATTTCTCGTTGATGTCGAACGCAGTGCCGAACGCATGATTTGAGAGGACCTGTTGGTTTGCGAGCCCGCGCACGAACCGCGGTACGAAATCGCCGCCATAGGACAGCACATGCGGAAGAAGCCCGCGGTCACGCCAGGCTCTCCAAAGCCCCTGGAACTGAGCTGCGACGACTCGGTGGCATCGGACAGAACCGTCAGGCGTGGCTCCGCTGACGCCCTGAAGCTCCGGGATCTGGATCGTGACGATGCTGTTCTTCTGCCAGCCATCCGTGATTGCGATACGCTCAGGATTCGCGGCGGTCGGCGCGTGGACGAATGCAAACGTTCCGAAGAGGCGTTGCCGGTCACGGGTGCTCTCCAGCGCCGGGAAGGGCGGCCGGGACGGATATCCCCCCTCGAACTCGAAGTACGGGACGATCTCGAATCCGAGCAGCGCCGCCTTGCCCAGAGTCTGATTGCCGACGACTCCGTCAACAGCAAGGCGATGCCGCTTCTGGAAATGCTCCGTTGCCTGCTGCGTCTCGAGACCAAATGAGCCGTTGATCGGCACGACGAATCCCTGGCCACGCAGAAACGTTTGCCATTGGATCACCGGCGTGCCGGTGGAACCGATACTAAGTACCTTCACGCCAATGCTCCTTCACCGTGGGTGGACCGTCGTGAGCATGCTATCGGGAGTAGCCGAGGAAGGGCGCGTTTCGGCTTGACGTCAACTGATCATAGAGGCGGATGGCTTCCATGTCCGTAAGGCTGGCGACGATGTCTGAGATGAATCGCATGCGCTCCTGCTCTGTCGGACGACTGCGTTGCAGCAGCTGCCGCTGCGCCTCGGAGAGAAGGTTTCCGCCACGGTCGCCTGCCAATGCATCAAAGATGTCACTGACGATCCGCTTGCTCCGGTGGTGCTGGAGTTGCAGGCGTCGCGAAGTGATCACGCGATGGAAGTTGAAGGCTTTCAGCGCCTCGATCACGAGGAGGCGGGATGGATCGACGTGCACAGTCGAGAGGAACGGATACTCAGCATTGTAGTCCAACGAAAGCGACCGAATGTTTCGCTCGATGACCGTCTCGAGGAACTGCCGCCTGATCAACGGGTTCTCCGCGTGCTCGAGTGACTCGGCGTAGGTACGCCCGACGAACGCCAGTCGGTCAGCTCTTCTCTCAAGCTTGTACGGATCGTCAGACTGTGCGAAGATGAGTAGGGTACCGAAGATGTCGGCAAGGCTGCGGAGGACGATTGTCGTCGATACATCGGCCACGGGATTGCGCTTCGCAACGTGGAGCGCAACGTCCGCCGTGATCTTTTCGAGCGTTCGATCATCGATGGACATGAAGTCGAACGGCGCCACAATGCCTGCCTCGAGCGTGTCCTCGAGGTCGTAGGCGGAGTACGCGATATCGTCGGCGATGTCCATGATCTGGCACTCGATCGTGTACAGTCGCGTTCGTGGATCCACACCGAGGGCGCTCTTGACCGCGTCGACGACGTCCTTCTCCTCGGGATAGTAGCCCTTTGAGACGACCAGACTATCGCCCTGCTGGACCGCACCGCGCGAAACGGCGTCGTACTTGAGGATGGATGCGATAGTGCCGAAGCATAGGTTCAAGCCGCGCGGGTTTGCGATCGCGTCGGCTACCGCGTTTCCCTGCCCGAGCCGGTTCTCGAGTCGCGTGATTATGCGCAGTGTCTGGGCGTTGCCCTCGAAGCCTCCGAAATCGCGCATCTTGGCGTTGAGGGCCTCTTCACCGCTGTGGCCGAACGGAGGATGGCCAACATCGTGCAGGAGTCCGGCGCTGGCAACGATGTCTAGGTCGATTTTCAGGCTAGGAAGGTGCGCGTACTTGCGGTTGAGGCGCCTCGCGATTCGGGTTGCGATCTCCGCCACCTCCAGTGAATGAGTGAGTCGAGTCCTGAAGAACTCGTTCTCGCCCGCCGGAATAAGCTGTGACTTGCCCTGTAGTCGACGGAAGCAGGGCGAGTGCACTATCCGCGAGTAGTCAGTGGCGAATGGACTGTCTGCTCCGGCCTCCTGGGACTTCGCGCTGTGCTGCCGCTTCCGATACGCGAGCGAATAGTCATGCGCGTCGCCACTGCGAATGCTTTGCGCGTGCTGCTCTGGGGCGGCTCGAGCGACGATTGAATTGTCTGATTCGTCCCACGTTGTATCCTGCCGCTGTGCCGTGAGCGCCTTTCTCTGATCCTTGACGTAGGTGTGCGCTGCTTCGGAGATCAGCAGAAGGATGCGTTGCGCTTCTGCGTCGTCCTGCTCCGGCTTATCGTGGTCCATTGTGTCGTCCGATGGGTGTACAAACGTGAAGCGATCCCTGGCGTGTCAATCGCGACGCTCAGGCTCCGCTTTGCATCCGACGTCGTGATTCCGTGAAGAACGTCTCCAGTGCACGCACAAACTGGTGGAAGGCGTCGCTTCCGCCGGCAAGGAGCGCCGACGTCAGGACGATATCGAGTCCGCGAAGGAAGGAGGCGTTCGCCTCCCCGGGCTCAAGGAGGGTGCCCAGTAGTCCCACTCCTGCTGAGCAGACTGCGATGGAAAGGGTGAAACCGAACAGGAGCGCGAGGCGCTTCGTATGGCGCTGATATTCGTCGTCCCTCGCCGTGATGGCGTTCGACGCGGACGTTCCTAGCTCTGCAGGCGTACTGTCTTTCGCTGGCGCATCTCCCAGCGAACCCGACCCGCTTGCCCCATCGCGGACAAGTGTCACGAAAACCTCCGTGGCCCGCTCGATGAGCAGCACGATCATGAATAGCCCGCCGAGCGATGTGGCCAGCGTTTGCATCGTCAACGCTGGCCGAAACGGTGCACTTTGCGGATTGATCGAGAACAGCACCACGAGGACGACCGCACTGAGTACCACGATTGGCGTGACAAAGCTGAGCACCTGACTCTCCCTCTCATCAGATGTGATTGTGCCCATTGGTGTCGGCCTCATGAAGCGAGGCGATGGGCTCGCGGTCTTCACTGCGCCCTTGCAACTTCTTCAAACGACACGCGCCTCACAGTCGATGCGATCGATATCGTGAACGGCATCGCATTCGGCGACTCGGCGCCACGAAGGTGACCTTGGCATCCTGTCACGTCAAGCGCGGCGCCCCCATCGATTCAGGTCGGCGGTACACTCGCCCCCGCCTTCGGATCATACCGATACTCCGTCATCGTCCCTTGCCTGATCCGCTCGATCGCCTCGTCGATCACGAACAGTGGCACCAGAAACCACTCTCGCGGTGATACGGGGTTGCCGAAGCGGTCCTTGATGGTGATCTCGAGTCGGGCTGGTTCGAAGGACCGATGCAGCAGATTCTCCAGCTTCGTCCGGTCGATATGGTAGAGCTCGTACGTGGTCACGATCTCCACGTCGGCGAGGAGGAAGTTCGCGTCCACCCTCGCGTTGGCCACGCGCCGCGCGACGTCGCCACCAGTCACGCCGATCTTATGGATGAGATCGCGGCGTGACGCGATCTCAGCCGACGCCGAGTTGCTGCGCACGACGTACACGGTTCCGGACGTTCGCTCACCTTCCTCCGCAGTCGCCGCAAAGAGCGGACCGGCATCCGGCTCGGTGACGCGGCGGCCGGTCTCATCCTTGTAGAGAGCGTTCTGCAGCGAACGAATAAGGAGATTGCTTTCTGTGCCGTTTACGCGCGTGCGGTGCGTGAGAAGCGTGGGACATCTGTGCCGCCGGAGAACAGGCCGCCGTTCACGGAGGGGAACGGCAGTGCCCACCGGGGCAGCGCCGCCGCCGCGCGCTCCGCATGAGGAGTATTCATGACCCGAAACAGCGCGCCGATCACCTCGTGCGTGTTTGGCGAATCCGCAGCACTCATCGTGGACACCGTGTCGGTGAACATGCCCCGCTCGGGCATGATGCCGGTGTCCTCGCCAAAGAACGAGAAGATGAGCCGCGCCATGAAGTGGTTCATGTCGGAGCGCCGCGCATCACTTCCCCACTCCGGATTCTGCTTCAGCAGCTCGACGTACAGCTTGTTGAGCTTCGATGTGGCGCGAATGTCGAAGGCGTTCTCGCGGATCTGCCGGACCGTGGTGATGCCGGCCAGTGGCAGGACGAAGCCGAAATAGTCGGCCAGCCGCACCCACTCGCACGCCAGCGGGTCACCACCCTCCAGATCCTCGGCCTCGAGGGTGACTCCATCGGTTGCGAGAATGAATCGCGCCTTGTGCCTGGCTGTGGCCGGGCTTTCGCGCAATGCCGCAAGCGTCGTCGCCACCTCGCCGGCGGGGGCTACCGCAATGTGGATGTTGTTCCGCTGGAGAACGCCACCGACATCGGACTTGTTGGTGTTGCCCGATCGCAGGCGCCGAAGCGTCGTGTCCTTGTTCCCGAACGCTTCGAGGATGGCGTAGGGAAACTCGTCGGGCTGGAAGGGTTGATCGGCGAGCGCCGAGACCGCCTCTTCGATCTCAACAGCGTTCATGCGGTTTCGTGCGCCTCGGCGGCCGCTGGTTCAGTTCAAGGGGCCAAGATGCTTCAATGGTGCGAGCAGCGAGTGAACGCACAGCTCTCTCCGCCCCTTCCCCCTAATCTGCGCCCTAGCGGCCGTGATTTCAGCTCGAGAGCTGGTATGGGCTAGTGAGAAGCTCCGGGAAGTCCACATGGGACTACCCGGAGCCCTCGACTACATCTCGTAGACCGGCGATAAGGCTGTGCCCTTCACGAGGTCGATCGCTGCGCGGCAGTCGGCCTTATGGAGTACGGGCAGGGCTGGACTGGCTTGGCTACGCCACGTCGGGCCGGAGGGCTGACCGGAGCTGCGGGTCCCGCGTTAGCTTCCATGCATGATGGACTGGTCCTCCTGCCCGGCGGTCGAACGCGATCCCGATCGCTACAGCGGCGCTTGGCTGTTTCGCGGCACGCGCGTGCCGGTGGCCGCGCTCTTCGAGAATCTCGAGGACGATGCTCCCGTGCACGATTTCCTGGAGTGGTTCCCAGGCGTCACGCGCGAGCAGGTGCGGGCCGTCCTCGACCACGCCGCGCGTAGTGCCCTGACGGCGGCGTAAGGTGCTGGTGTTATTCGACCAAGGGACACCGGTTCCGCTGCGCCGAGCCCTGATCGGCCACGACGTAGAGACTGCTTTTGAACGAGGGTGGTCCCGGCTGGCAAATGGCGAGTTGCTGAGCGCCGCTGAGGCGGCGGGGTTCGCGGTGTTGGTGACCACGGATCGGAACCTCCGCTATCAACAACATCTGCCGGCGCGCCGCATCGCCGTGGTAGTCCTGAGTACGACGAGTTGGCCACGAATCCAACGAGTGAGTGAGCTAGTCGCGACCGCGGTCGAACAGGTGGTGCGCGACGCAGGGTTCATCGAAGTCGCCATCCCGTAGTGCGATGGCTCAGCCCATAACAGGGTGCGGGAACTTCGGGAGGTAGCTGCTGGATAGGAAATTCGATTGGGGTCGGTCGAGTATACGGCGTGATCGCCGACCACGCGCGCACCGACAGACGGGCGGCGGCGTGCCCTCCGCCTCGCGCGCGCGCCTCGCGGGC
>VYKS01000766.1_pt1 | contig 13251 bp, 14 predicted proteins | sample 5114511 | NCBI WGS metagenome assembly VYKS01 (sample SAMN12291795, study PRJNA351875) | freshwater metagenome | isolation source: freshwater lake | place: USA: Michigan, Gull Lake | collected 2011-07-05 | reverse complement strand
ACCTGATAGGGATACCTCTAAAGGGCAGTTGCGAAATTCCAGTAATGGAAAGAAACAGAAACCTAAGTTGTGAATCTTAGGAATCCCCCGATTTATCGGTGGGAGGATGTCAATCTCAACTATTACCCGATCGCCTAGTTTTAAACCCATTTCCTTTGCCAGTCCAGATCTAAGCTCAATTACTTGATCCGTAACCACTGGAGTTGACGGATAAACTGCACAGGGAGTAGCTTTACAGGGAGCAGCACTAGGAGCGATCGCCACGATCTTACCCTGATAAATAAACACCATATCCAAAGGTACAGGTACATTTTTCATCCAGAAGGCGATCGCCTGCGGGGGATCAAAATTAAACAACATTCCCCGATCATCTGGTAGAGTTGACCTAAACATTAAACCTTTAGATTGCTCAGGAATCGTCCGAGTTACTTCCAAATTAATAATGCGCCCAGCAATTTTAGCCCTAGCTGTAATTGGCAAATACTGAGCTTGTTCACCATCTCGATCCTGATGCTTTTCACTTACTACTAATTTATTTGGATTTGATGAAGAATCAGATATTACGTTTGGTGAAGCGTTTGATGCAGTTAGAGGGAGAATGGACGAGCTAGTCGGAGAAATTGGCGTGCAACCCATAGTCAAAAAACTACTCAAACCCAGACCCATAAAGCCTAAATAGATCCACACTCGCCTATAGAATGTGTCACAATTCTTAAAAGTTAAGCCAGTCATAAAATTATGTCTTTCCCTTTGTATGTTGCATTTGTCTGGCATCAGCACCAACCTTTATACAAAAGTCCCATGGCGGGAAAGTACCTTTTGCCTTGGGTGCGACTGCATGGTGTGAAAGATTACCTTGATTTGGTATTAACTTTAGAAAAATTTCCAAAGTTACATCAAACCGTAAATTTAGTCCCATCTTTAATCACTCAATTAGAGGATTACATAAATGGTAGAGCATTTGATCCCTACTTAGAATTATCACTTACGCCCATCAGTAGGATGGATCGGTCTCAAAAACTATTTATAATTGAGCGATTTTTTGATGCTTACCATCGGCATATGGTCGAACCCTACCCCCGCTATGCTCAACTCTTCGAGCAAAAAAAGCAGTTTGGCGTAGTTTGGTGTCTAGAAAACTGGAAGGAAAATGACTACAGCGATCTCTTGGCTTGGTATAACTTGACATGGATCGATCCCCTATTTCGAGAACTAGACCCCCAAATTCAAGCTTGGCTCACAAAAGGTAAAAATTTTAACCTCAGCGATCGCCAACGCATATACTCAAAACAAAAAAATATCATCTCTAGAATATTGCCCCAGCATCAGAAAATGCAAAAATCTGGGCAACTAGAAATTATTACTAGCCCCTACACCCACCCGATTATGCCCCTTCTGGCTGATAGCAAAGCGGGTAGGGTTGCTGTTCCAGATATGATGTTGCCAGGAATTAGATTTAGATGGGAATCAGACATTAACTTGCACCTAGACAAAGCCAAGCAAATATACAAATATTACTTTGATGCTGAACCTCGTGGGCTATGGCCATCTGAGCAATCAGTTAGCCCTGCGATTTTGCCCTATGTATCTAAACAAGGTTTTCAATGGCTATGCTCCGATGAAGCTGTTCTGGGTTGGAGTTTAGGTAAATACTTTTATCGCAATGAATATGGTCATGTTAGCGATCCCAATATTCTCTACCAACCCTACCGCCTTGAAACTGTGCATGGAGACTTGGCGATCGTGTTTCGGGATCATCGAATTTCGGATTTAATCGGCTTTAGCTATAGTTCTATGACTCCAGAGGCGGCTACTAAGGATCTGTGTGACCACCTCAAGGCAATTCATAGTAAATGGCTAAATGATCCAGATCGGGGTACAAATAACCATCGTCCTTGGCTGGTAACGATCGCCCTCGATGGTGAAAATTGCTGGGAATATTACCCTAATGATGGCAAGGAATTTTTAGAAACCCTCTACACGCAGTTATCCCAAGAAGAATCGATCCGATTAGTTACAGTTTCAGAATTTATCGAACAGTTTCCACCGATTGATAAAATTCCACCCCATCAACTGCATAGCGGTTCGTGGATTGATGCCAATTTCACCACTTGGATTGGCGATCCTGTTAAAAATCGCGCATGGGATCTCTTGGCAGAAGCTCGCCAGGTTTTAGCAAATCACCCTGAAGCCACCCAAGAAAATAACCCCGAAGCATGGGAAAACCTCTTTGCCGCCGAAGGTTCGGACTGGTTCTGGTGGTTGGGAGCAGGGCATAGCTCTAATCAAGATCACATCTTCGATCAACTATTTCGGGAGCATCTTCAGGCATTATATCGAGCCTTAAACGAACCAATCCCTTCGAGTTTGCATCATCCCCTAGAACCTCATAACATTCCCACAAATCAGCGTCCTGAAGGCTTTATTCACCCAATTATTAATGGCAAAGCAGATTGGCAAGATTGGCAAAATGGTGGGCGCATCGAAATCAATGCTGTGCGGGGAACAATGCATCAAAGCAGTATGGCTTTCCAGCGTCTATGGTACGGATTAGACCACTTTAACTTTTATCTTAGGCTCGATTTTTCATCTTCCTTTTCCCGTGCTAATTTGCCGACCTTGCACCTGTGTTGGTTCTACCCTGAGCAGGCTTACTATAATAGCCCTGTGGCGATCGCAGGTTTACCAGATCTTGCCCCACTTAATTATTTATTTCACCATCATCTGGAAGTTGACCTGTCAACTCAATCTATTTGCCTCGAACAAGCAATACAAGGCTACCGTTGGCAAAGTGTCCAAACTCAAGCCAAAATTGGTTTAGATGATTGCCTAGAGCTATCTTTACCTTGGAGTGATTTGATGACTACGCCCGGTAATGCCGTAAGGTTAGTAATCTTATTAAGTATGGATGGATTATTTCAAGTATCTCTCCCAGAATATACTACTATTCCTTTAGATGTACCTTAAAAAAATCCATGCAAAAGTCAAGCATAGAAGCGATCGTCGAACAAGCATTACAAGATGGCTACCTTACTCCAGACATGGAAACAGAGGTGGGAAGGATATGTGATAGTGCCTTTGAGCTTTCAGTGGATGAATATATGGCATTGGATCGCCTGATGGGTTGTCTGTTAACTGGTGAAGTCGTCGCAGTTCCGCGTAAGCAGTTTATTAATGTCATGGAAGAGTTAGTTCTAAGCGAATCAGTGGCAAGGGTTGCCGAGATTGAATCCGCTAGTAACATGGTTTTAGATTTGGGAGATATTGCAGCCTATGCCCTTAATCGCCTCCCCCCACGCTATGCCACCTCTGAAGAAGGGGCGGCCTATCAAAGAAAGCAAGCTTTAGCAGACTTGCAAACTTTGATCACCCAGCAGGTTAAAGAGGCAATTGATCGGAGTTTAGATCGTCCTAAGTTCTTCCCTGCGCGATCGGCGGTTGCTCCAAAATCCCAAGATGGTGTCCTCTCGCAACTCAATCATCTCTTAAATGCCTACGCTCCCGAATTTGAGTCTAAATCTGAATATAAGGGATAAATTTGTCAATCACGACAGGTTTCATCCCCAAAGTTTCTATCTATAATCTTGACTTTGGATATTTCTCAACCTAGCTTCAGGTCGCTTAAATCGATCGATCTGGGACTCAAAGAAAGCACGGTTTGCCTCTAAATGTTGGGGATTAGGATCGTCTAGGGGATAGAGTAGAGCAGCTCTCAAAGCCTGAATTACGGCTGAAGTTACACAATACATCGATCGCTGAAAACTAATTCCCAACTGAATCAACATATCATCTTCACCTCGACAATGTTGGCTGTAGTATTCGACTAAGTAGGGAGGTAAAAAATGCAACATATCCTGCATTAATAATGTCGGCGGAATCCCTGCGGTACCAACGGGAAAAACATCGGCGTAGAGAATGCCAAAATGGAAGTCTTTCTGCTCCATAGGGACTTGTCCTGCTTGGGCATTATAGGATTTGGTACCTCGGAAGGGAGAAGTGCGATAAAACACGGCTTCCACGTAGGGTAAGGCTGCTTCGTATAGCCACATAAAGCCTTTGGATTTGGGAATAATTTCGTAAACCTTTCCTCGAATATGAACCTCATGATAGATCGGACGACCTGCGATCGCAAAGATGCCATTAACTAAGAAATTCATCGCATCGGGGACACTGGCAATCTTACCTTCATCGTAGAGGTCGCTCATCTCAAAAAATACAGGAGCCATAACTTCCCAAAACAAGCCCAGATTAGAGTAGTAGGACATCTGCCGTACTTGTTCTAAAAACATATCAGGAAAGATTTGGTACAAGCCCATCATCACGGGATTAAATTTAAAATATGCCCGAATCGCCTTATCGGCATTGGCTTTATACTCATCACTATCTAAATAAGGATCAAACTGTCCACCCATCCCCCGATGCCACAACATAGCCCGCATACATTCTTCGGCAAATTCCATATTGATGCGATCGTGCCAGAGATGATGGAAAATCTTGGGCATTTGCATGGTTTCACCCTTTTCCATAAAGGCAAGTAGTTCGGGATGGGCTGAACCTGTTCCCCGCCAGATCCGTAAATCAGCCTGATCCCCTGCATAGTGATTTTGTAGTTCTAAGTATTCTTTGGGGATGAAGTATTTAAAGAATGGTAGAGGCTCAAGGAAAACCTGTTCGGCAATGTAGAGGAGATCGCGCCAATAAAAATCCATGGGAACAGCGTAGGCTTTGTACAGCCCGATGATTTGCATTAGGTTCTCTGGGGTATCAGGAAGCATAGCCCCTCCTGCTTCTAGGCGATGGATGATATCAGCAAATTCATGCTTGGATGGGGGAATTGAGGTAGCAGTTATCATAAATTATGATCTTTAGATTTATTTAATTTAATTTATTAAGTAAATAATATTTATGGCTTTAAGCATATCCTATAGATAAAAAACATAGATTAAAATCAATCTTTCAAATACAAACTATAGTTGTAAGTCTATGTAGCGATCGCTAGAAACACAATTTAGATTACAGACAGATAAGAAAGTTGAACTTCTTGCCGAAAAGCTTAGACCATTGGGGGTTGATCCTGATGAAATGCAAACAGAGCTGTGATACTTTAGGTGTGAGCAAAATAGATTATCTGCAATTCAAGCAAACTGTTAAATTCTAAAAGTAGGATACAGCCGTAAAGTGAGGATATAGCTAATGTCAATGATTTTTCACTTCCTATCGTTAGACGAAGAAACCGTATCTCAACTTAAAAACTTAATTTTAGATGTTGAGACCTTCTTATATGACCAAGATGGAGACGGTAGCTATGAGCAAGGTGAGAATGATCTCTCCCTTGATATTGATAAATCGTGGGAGATAATTCATTTTGCACTTACAGGTAAGACTATGGGGGATGGAGAAACAGCAGACAGTATTCTTGAGAAAGTCATCATGGGTGGGAAAGAAATTGGCAAGGAGATGGGTTATGGGGCAGCGAGACTACTAGAGATTGAGGAAGTCAAAGAGATTGCCAAGGAATTAAATAAAATTTCTGTAGACAAATTTATTGAAATCTGTGAAGGTCGGAATTTTAGTAACACTCAGCTTTATGCTTTTGATGAAGATGATTTAGAAGCAGAGATTGAAGGTGCGTCTGAATATTTTGATCAAATTAGAGAATATTACCTAGAAGCAGCTAGCCATAATGAGTTTATGCTTCTTTACCTTAATTAATAGTTAATGAGCCTAATTAAAAAAGATATTCTAATTTTATCTAATGCCCCTGGGGAACTTGCAACTTGGGTCTATCCCGTCTTGAGAGAATTAGAGCAAAGACCAGAATTAGTAAATTTTCGAGCAGATTATAGAATCTCCATAGTTCTATCCCCCTGTGCCCATGCCAGTGGCAATGAAGCCGAAACAGCTAAGAATTTTCCGAATGTGGATCGAGTTTTACCGCCTGAGAGCTTTTTTGATTTTCTATTGTGGAATCAAACCCCAAATTGGGACTGGGCTAAAGATGGAATTGTGATTTTTTTGGGTGGCGATCAAATATTCCCGATCGCTATTGGTAAACGACTGGGATATAAAACCTTAATCTATGTGGAATGGGAAGCAAGGTGGATGGGTTTAGGCGATCGCTATGCCCTCAGGAATGCCAACTTAAAAGTTCCTGAAAAATATAGGCACAAAGCCACTGTGGTTGGGGATTTAATGGTGGATCGAGAAGGTTTGGAACTTGATCCACAAATTAAGCAGCAAAATCCCAAGATCGTCCTTATGCCTGGATCTAAAGGGATGAAGTTGATGCAAGGAGTACCGATCATGCTGGGAGCCGCAGATTTTATTAAAGCAAATTTACCTGATTTTCAATTTGCGATCGCCCTTGCCCCAACTATTACTCCAGACAGACTCGCTAAATATGCCCAGCCTAATCCTGTGATTGACATGGTGGAAGGAACTACGGGTGAGTTATTTTATGACAAGCAAACCCAGCAACATTATCTTAAAACTCCAGCAGGGACAGAGGTAGAAATATATACCAAGTTTCCTGCCACGGATTTATTTGCCGAATGTCAGATCTGCCTAACCTCGATCGGCGCAAATACTGCCGAACTAGCTGCCCTTGGTGTGCCGATGCTGGTGATTTTACCGACTAATCAACTAGATGCCATGCGGGGTTGGGACGGTATTGGTGGGCTTTTAGTGAATTTGCCAATTATTGGGGCAGGCTTTGCGAAGTTAATTAACTATTTTGCCATCAAGTCATTGCTCAGTCTCAAAAATGGGCGCAGAAAACTCCTAGCATGGGCAAATATTTGGGCAGACGAAGAAATTGTGCCAGAACTATTTGGGCATTTAACCTCGAAGCAAGTGGGGGAAATCTTACTAGAACTAGTAGAGCATCCTGAAAAATTGACGCAGATGAGCGATCGCCTGCAAGCGATTTGTGGACAAAGGGGTGCAGCCAAGAACATTATTGATATTGTTTTAGATATGGTTACGGAAAAGTAGCTGCGAAAAAAATAGTGTTGTGAGGTTGGTTTAAAGATATGTCAGTCAAATTAAGATCCTGCGTACTTGGCGTGGCATTTTTTTTGGGTATGAATGCAATTTCCATATTTGCTTCTGCGGAGACTAAGCCCTTTAGCGATCAAAATATTGTGGGCAGATGGCAGGTGAAGTTTCCCACTGCTGATGGGATTAATCCTGATGTAGAAGTGGCAATTACCGCCGATGGTAGAGTTTTTTATCTGGATAAGGTCAAAGGAGAAGCGATCGAGATTATGACTCTGTTTGAAAAAGTTTCAGATCAGTCAAGTATTCCCGACAATGTTAAAATTGTTGACATTCAAGCCCAAGCCAAAGCCGAAGCGATCGCCCGCCAAACTAAGCGGATTCAAACTGAGGCACAGACTGTATTCAGCACGATCCATAAATCCCAGCAAGAGTATTTTGCTAAAAACAATCAGTTCGGCTCTAAATTAGAAGATCTAGGCTTTGGGGAAGAAATTAAAAGTGAAGTCTTTAACTATAAAATCGAGGCGATCGCTCCCAAATTCATCGTCCAAGCTGTAGCTTTTAATAAGGATCGGGCTGCAGCCAATTCTACTTTTATCGGCATTACCTACCTCACTCAAACTCCTTCAGGTGATACAGCGATCGCTTCTCTGATTTGTCAAGGTAATCAAAAAGCCGAACAGTTTACCCCTAGGGCAAGATTTATTAAAGTTGGTAATTTCATCAAAGATATTAAATGCCCCGCAGGATTTACGCCAATTTCACTATAGGTTATTAGTACCGATTAAAAAACCCTAACTAAGTTAGGGTACATTTTTATTTAATACTTCTTCACTGGTCTTTACTTCTGGGACTAAGGTATTAAGCCCTGCCAAATTAAGCTCAAACATACTAAATACAAGACTTAAGCTCGTCTCTAACTGTGGGCTGGCATCTTTAGGTAGTTATAAAAGTACGTCTAAAACTGTGAGTGCTTATCCCTCGATGCTCAAGCCCCGCCCGATCCACCGCCGTCCTTAACCACTTATCCGCCGCCTGCGTTATGAAATCTTGTTCAATGCCATAATCCATGATCTAATTTCGGTAGGAATATCAAGTTTAGAGCGATCGCCTGATAGATTTATGCAAGTATGTTTGGTTTGAGCAATACTGACTAATTGAGAATGCTGATTGGTAATTTTGTAGTTAATTTCAAAACTATATTTATCTAATTCTTGATCTAATTCTTGTGGTTTAAGATTAACTAAAAGGCGATCGCCACAGAACATCGGCTTTAAAAAATCTACCTGAGCCTGAACAATCGGTATAGCATAATCTCCCGAATTACTAAAAAATAGCTTGAGGTCAAAACCGAACTGTTCTAAAGAATATTCGTAGGCTTCATGGCAGATCGTTAAAACATTGGCAAAAAACACCACCCCTGCGGCATCGGTATCGTTGAATCGAACTGGGCGATCGTAATTTCCAGAGTAGTCAGATCCCATGTTCTTGTAATACTTCTATGCTTACAGACTTTAAGGTTGCAATATGGGTAGCTGCTAGAATAATTGGCGGAGCCACACCCACTGCCAAAGCTTCTTGCCATCTAAATACACACAAACACCAGCGATCGCCAGGCTTCAAACCAGGAAAACTAAAAGAAGGCGTACTTAAATCATTCCCCCTAGACTTAGTGAAGGCAAGAAATTCTTCTGTAATCTCGGCACATACTGCATGCACACCCAGATCCTGCGCGCCTATTTCACATTTGCCATCCCGATAAAAACCTGTCATGGGTTCCGTGCAACAAATTTGCAGTGGTTCGCCTAGTACATTTTTTGCCTGTGTCATTTTGATTATGTTTATGTGGATAAAAATTCAGAACTTTACCGATTTTTGCATCGCCGTCTTAAATATCGGTATGATTGGTAGTAATCAAATTTTAATGTAAAAAGTTTATGGATATTTTAACGTTGGGTTGGGTTGGGCTTTTAGCGATGTTTACGCTTTCCATTGCCTTTGTGGTATGGGGACGTAACGGCTTATAAATCATGGCAGAAACAGCAGTTATTAGTACATTCTTCTGGATTGCGATGTTTTTATTAGTTGGAGTTACAGGTGGCGTGGGTTACTTAACATTTTTAGAGTGGTGCGATCGCCGTCGTAATGGACAGGATGGCTCTGATCTAAAAAATCTCAAAATTAAAAAATTTAAATAGAGATTCTTTATAAAACTTCTCTGTAACATTTCGTTGCAATTTGATGGGACTGATGCTCATAAATTGTAGATATGATAAAAGATATGAAAAAATGAAACAAAAAGTAATAGATAGAGAACCTAGTTAGTAGCGTTTAAACTATTACCCACTCTGTTTTCTATAGTAAGAATAAGGATTAAATTTACGAATATGAGTCAAGCTGCAATCAGTGATGTTCCAAGCATGGGTCGTCGCCAATTTATGAATGTGCTTTTAGGTGGAGCAGTTGGCGGAACTGTTCTCGGAGCGTTATATCCTGTAGTTCAGTACTTTGTGCCTCCATCTAGTGGGGGTACTGGTGGCGGAGTTGTGGCTAAAGATGCCTTGGGTAAAGATATCATTGCTTCCCAATTTTTAGATACCCATCAAGTGGGCGATCATGTTCTGGCTCAGGGACTGAAGGGTGATCCTACCTACATTGTCGTTACGGACACCAAAGAAGTTGCTAATTTTGGCTTGAATGCTATCTGTACCCATTTAGGCTGCGTAGTGCCTTGGAATGTGGCAGAAAGTAAGTTTATGTGTCCTTGTCATGGTTCTCAGTACGATAGCACTGGCAAAAAGGTACGGGGGCCTGCACCTCTATCTTTAGCCCTAGTCCATGCAACCGTCTCTGATGATAAAGTTCAGTTTTTACCTTGGACTGAAACCGATTTCCGCACTGATGAAGCTCCTTGGTGGGTTTAGAATTTCCGATTTTGATCATCCCCAAATAACTACCAATATAATTATCAGTAATCCATGAAGAGAAATTTATTTTTGGCGATCGCCGCACTGGTTCTAATTTTTAATGGACTAGTTGCCTCGCCTGTTCAAGCCTATCCCTATTATGCCCAAGCCGCTTACGAAAACCCCAGAGAAGCTACTGGGCGGATTGTTTGTGCAAACTGCCATTTAGCCCAAAAGCCAACTCAGTTGGAACTACCCCAATCCGTTCAGCCTGATACTGTATTTGAAGCCGTGGTCAAAATTCCCTACGATCACACCCAGCAACAACTCCTCGGCGATGGCAGCAAAGGTGGATTAAATGTCGGTGCAGTTTTAGTTTTACCCGAAGGATTTAAGATTGCCCCTGAAGATCGCTTATCTGAAGAATTAAAAGAAAAAACCAAAGATATTTACTATCAACCCTACAGCGATACCCAAGAAAATATCGTTTTAGTTGGTCCAATTCCTGGGGATGAATATGCAGAGATTGTATTCCCTGTATTATCTCCAGACCCCAATACTGATAAGAGCGTAAGTTTTCTGAAGTATGCAGTCCATGTCGGGGCAAATAGAGGTAGAGGTCAGGTTAATCCCACAGGGGCAAAGAGTAATAATGTGCAGTGGACTGCACCGATCGCTGGCACCATTACCAAAATTGCCGAAGTTGCTCCCAATGAAGACGAAGATACCTACGGTGGGTATGCCATTACCATTCAGCCCGAAACTGGTAATCCTGTAACCGAAGATATTTTGGCTGGAGCAACCTTGACCGTCTCCGAAGGGCAAACTGTTAAGGCTGGTGATGCTTTGACCTCTAACCCTAATGTCGGTGGCTTTGGTCAAGTAGATGGCGAAATTGTATTACAAGATCCACGCCGTATTCAATGGATGTTGGCTTTCTTTGCCTCGGTCTTTATCTCTCAAATCATGCTGGTTCTGAAGAAAAAGCAAGTAGAAAAAGTCCAAGCAGCCGAAATGAGCTTCTAGTATTTTTTCGATCTGGTTTTTCGATCTGGTTTTAAGAGTGGGCAAATGTCCACTTTTTTTGTAGCTTTTTGAGACCTAGCTTTTGGACTAGCTTTTTAAAAATAAGCAAGATTAATCGCAAATCATAAAAAATGACATCTTCCCTTCCCATCCTCTCTATTAATCAACTTACCCGTCGGTTTAGTGGGTTGGTGGCAATTGATCGTGTTTCGTTTACGGTGCAAGAAAGAGAAATTTTTGGATTAATTGGGCCTAATGGTGCAGGAAAAACAACGATGTTTAATATGATTACGGGACTAATTCCGCCTTCGGGTGGGGAAATATTCTATAGAAATCAGGCAATTGAGCGATCGCAGCCCTACCAAATTGCCCGCAAAGGCATAGCCAGAACATTTCAAAATTTACGCCTATTTAGTAATTTATCGGTTTTAGAAAATGTGGCGATCGCTAATCATATTCATACAAAATCTAACTTGATTTCTAGTATTTGGGGGACAAAGTTGGCAAAGGGTGAGGAACAGGAAACTCAACTGCGAGCTTATCAACTTTTAGAATTAGTGGGACTAGAATCAAAATCCGCCCAAACTGCCCATAATCTCGCCTATGGCGAACAAAGAAGACTTGAACTAGCAAGGGCTTTGGCATTACAACCCCAGTTACTTTTATTGGATGAACCCGCCGCAGGCATGAACCCTTCCGAAAAAGCAGCTCTAAGTGATTTAATTCGTAAAATCCGAGATTTATTTAATTTAACTATTGTGATGATTGAGCATCATGTGCCTTTAGTAATGGGGTTGTGCGATCGCATTGCCGTGTTGGATTTTGGGCAGCTAATTGCTTTAGGTAGTCCCGAAATTGTCAAAAACGATCCAGCAGTGATTACGGCTTATTTGGGTGACGAATCCGAAACTGGAGCAAGCTAATGGAGCCTCTATTGGAAATTCGCAACCTATCTGTAAACTATGGTGCAATTCAAGCCCTGCAAAATATTGATATAGAGGTGAAAACAGGCGAAATTGTGACCCTAATTGGGGCGAATGGGGCAGGTAAAAGCACGACCCTGAAGGCAATTTCCAGATTGGTAAATGTTGTGGGTGGACAAATTTTATATCGTAGTAAAAATATTAGTGCTGTATCAGGCGATCGCTTGGTTAAGCTCGGTATTGCCCATAGCCCCGAAGGACGCAGAGTATTAGCACGACAGACAGTAATATCAAATTTAGAATTGGGAGCCTACACCCGATCAGATAAATTAGGTATTAGAGCCGATCTAGAAAAGCAGTTTTTAATCTTTCCCCGTCTCAGTGAACGTCGTCACCAATTGGCAGGAACCTTAAGCGGAGGAGAACAACAAATGCTAGCGATCGCCCGTGCGGTCATGGGTCGTCCCAAATTACTACTTTTAGATGAACCTAGTTTGGGTTTGGCTCCACAAATTGTTAAAGAGATTTTTGGCGTAATCCGACAACTTAGAGAAGATGGAGTCACAATTTTATTAGTTGAACAGAATGCCAATCTTGCCCTCCAAACTGCGGATCGGGCTTACGTGTTAGAAGCAGGAAAACTGACAATTTCTGACTATGCTGCTAATTTACTAAAAGATGAAAAAATTCGTAAAGCTTATTTTGGTTAATGGATTAACTCCTAAACTAGAAGTTAAAGTCTGTAAGATGCCTCTATTAGCAAAAACATCACAATTCAAAAAGTCCGTCTAAATCTTATTTAGGGACATCCATGATTTTTCTCTAATTTTCAACTTGATTACTGACACCATAAAAATTAAATTAATAAAACTTAGGACTCTAATTGTTTTACCTGATGTTTGGTAATCTGACTAAGAGCAATATTACTCATACAAGGGCAATGATTACGCAAGCAAATGGCAAAGTTACCTGACTCAACTCTAACGGCGATTTTTGTATTGCAACGACAGCTAGCAGAAGCTATTGCTCAAACAACAGATACGGAATGGATACTGATACAAACATTTGGCGAGACTGAGGAAACTATTCCAGAGTTTGAGGAACTGCAAAATGTTAGAGAACGCCTTACATCTGCTTTCTCTCGCACTCATATCTTGCTGCTTAGAATCTTAGAAGCTCAACCAATTGCCTCATATGCTATGTTGGAACTAATGAGTCAAGCCATAGATAGAGGACAGGTAAATCTTACAGCTTGTAATGCTAGTGTTCAAGAAATTAGACGCAATTCAGCAGTTCCAAATTCAAACGGTAACACAGAATACAAATATATAGGCAGTATTGTGCATATTGGAAGGTTTGAATTGGGTATATCAGAAAGTTTGACCTGTTTCTAGTTT
>VYKS01000835.1_pt1 | contig 13432 bp, 11 predicted proteins | sample 5114511 | NCBI WGS metagenome assembly VYKS01 (sample SAMN12291795, study PRJNA351875) | freshwater metagenome | isolation source: freshwater lake | place: USA: Michigan, Gull Lake | collected 2011-07-05 | reverse complement strand
TAGCGAAATTAACGCTCAAGGACAGAATAACCTCTGCGTTGTAGATGTAAGTCTAAAGCGTAAGTTAGCTGGACGATCTGAGAATCCCCCGCTTTAGCGGTGGGAGTGTCAAACCTCCTCTCTACATGAGACTATTAGTTTACACTCACTTAATTTTTTATGGAAACCCCTATTACTTTAGTAATATCAGAAATTGTTGATCTAACTCGGATAGACGAGTATGAAGAATGGACAAAGGGGATTAATCATGCAGCTCAGAACTTCAATGGATTTTTAGGAGTAGATATTATTCGACCAAGGGTAAATGGACATCCTGAATATGTCGTTATTGTCAAATTTGATAATTATGACAACTTCCGAAGCTGGATGACTTCTCCTATTTATCATCAGTGGCTAGAGAGTTCATCTGGATTAATATCATCAAGATCTGTACAAGAATTGCCTACTGGAATTGAAATGTGGTTTTCTCTTCCTAGTAATCAATTGAGCAGAAATCCAGAGCCACCCTACTATAAAAAAGTAATTTTAGGAACGATCGCAGTTTACCCTCTGATCTTATTTGCGAATGTATTACTTTATCCTTTAATCAAAAACTGGCATCCTCAACTAGGACTATTTGTATCTGTAGCATTAGTTTCAGCATTACTTACCTATCCAGTAATGCCTTGGTTAACAAAGTTATTTCGGTTTTGGCTCTATCCATCTTTACGGAGGAGGCATCAGAAAATTGTTTAACGGTTCAGATCGTCCTAATTTAAGAATGGAGCAAAATAGAGATTAGAGGAAACCCAGCCAAAGTTAACCAAGCCCATCTAAATTTTGGTAACCCTAGTTCATCATCTGATATGGGTTCTGCTAGTAAAGCCTCGATCCTTTCTTCTAAGCGATCGCTACCTAAAGCGGCAGAGATTGGAGGCGAAAAGCCAGACATACTGCTCACTGACCATAGTAAAGATTCGGCTAAGACTAGAGAGTTAATAGACTTTGCTGCCCACCGATCAGCCCTGACTTCACGTAGTAGGAGAAGTTCTTGCCATAGAGTTACGGTTTGAGGTAACCACCAAGTAATCTGTTTTAAGCAACCTAGGCAAAAGAACCAAAAAGTATCTCTATAGATTAGATGCGCTTGCTCATGTTTAAGGACGGCTTCAAGGTGTGGAAGATCGAATTGTTGGATTAATCCTGAACTAACTACTAATTGGGGATGCCAAAAACCAATCTGGGCGGCAAAGATCCGATCTGATTGCCAAAGCCTAATATTTTGATGATCGAATTGCTGCTGAGGTAAGGTGGAAATCTGAACTACGGTTTGGAAGCCCTGCCAACATAAGGTTGCAAATACGCCGATACTATAAACCCAAAATCCTAAACCAATGCCATAACTAAGCCAACCCGATCGCAAGCCCATCATTGTGCCTTGGCTACCCATAAATACTAAGGCGATCGCTGTGGTTAATAGCAATAAAATCGGAAATAAAAATCTAAATAGGGCTGCTTGCCAACGCTCCTGCCAATTGGTTTTAGGACTAGTGAAATTAGTGCGAATCCCCAAGGCGATCGCTAAGACAACTAGAATCATGACTAAATGCATTAGTTCTGCTCCTTGGCTTGACGAATTTCTTTTAATTTTTGGGCGATCGCTTCTAATCGAGTTTGGGAGGCGAGATCTAGATCATCAGCAAAGGCAGCGACAATTTCAGCATTTCCCACTTGCAAGAAATTATGTAATTGGTTATAGGCATTGAGAACTTGAAACTCTTCACGGGAGATTAAAGCTTGCCAACAAATGACTTTGCCTTTTTTCTCCGAACTCAGCCACCCTTTTTTGGTCAGACGGTTGAGAACGGTCATAACTGAAGCAGTTGCTAACTCTCGATCGGGATTAGCTAAAATTTGGTCGTGGATATCTCTAGCAGTTGCCACACCAAGATCCCAAATAATACTAAGAATTTCTGATTCTAGGGAACCAAGGGATAATTTATAGGGACGATGGTCGGGTAAAGGTGACATTAGGCGATTACCTCTGGTATGCGTTCCGCCGCAAAACTAGGAAATACTAAAGGTTCACTAAAGCTTTGATTAATACTTGACTCTAGCATTTTTAGATAGGCTCCTAAAAGTTGAGTGGAAGTGGGATTTGGCTCGTAGAGATCGTTACCTAGGGGCGTAAATAGGTTAGCGTCTAATAGGTGAGGATGGAGGTTAGGATCGGCTAAGACTAGGAACTTTTCGGGTTCTTGCCAAGGAAATATCCCCGCAGGTAATTGTCCAGACAGAATTTTAGCTAGGCGATCGCTACAGGCTTTGGCATTGACTCCACGATTTTGGAGCTTTTTCATTAAGCCCCCCAAAGTTAGAGGTTCTTGCAAATTCAAGGCACAAATTTCACTCAGCAAAAAGAAATCCGAATATTGATGTCTATTTATATCTAGGTATTGAGAGTATAAAGGGGCGATCGCCAAACCGTGAGCAAGATTAGAACTAGGTAAAATTGAAACTTGGGCATTGGCAAATTTAGCTTCCAACCATTGATGTATAGAAGGTAATTGCATGGTTCCACCTGCGATCGCAATCTCGGTAATATCTTCAGGCTTAGTGCCAAAAATCATTAGATCAATGGCATCATTCAACGACTGAATAAAGGGCTGAATTACTTTAATTTCCAATTCTGAACGGCTGATTTTGAGAGACTTGCCACCTACATTACCTTGCCAGCCTTGAATATTTGGTTGCTCAGAGAAAAATAGTTTAATTTGTTCGGCGATCGCTAAAGATTCGATTCCGATCGCTGAATTTAATAAATGTTGCTGCAAGTCAGCACGATGGATTGGATTCGGTTCTCCAGATTTAATGAATTTGGTAGCGGGAAATTTATCTTTGGTTTTAGAGAAAAGCAGTTGCAGGATAATATCTTGATTAATTCCTAATCCTGCATATTCTAAGTCACTAAACCTACGTTCCGATCCTAATGTGAAGCTAAGGGCGGTCGTAAATGCGCCTGAGTCTAAAAATAATTGTGAGGATTCTTTAGAGTTTTCAGCAGGAAATGTAAATGCGGCGGAACGCATACCGAAGGTAATCGCCTGATCAATTACCAAAACCTTCTCAATATCATTTATCAAACCAGATGCTAAAACTGCTTCCCTCAGATTAAAAATATAGGCATCTGACCAAGAGTGGGGATGTCCTAAAATTACAGTTTCAAGGTTTGCGATATCGATAGGATCGGACAAGTCGGAGTTAGTAGCAAAATTTTTGATCTGATTAAGTATTTGATTAAATAGTTGTTGAGCCGCAACTTGAAAATCCTTTAGGCTTAAGGTTTGATTATTTATCCACTTTAGTTTGGGTTGCCATTCATTTCCGATTTGATAAGGAATACCAAGGCGCAGAAATTGCTTAAAACCCTGAAGGGCGATCGCTCCACCGTCAACATTAAGATCAATATTGGCAATAATTTGTTCTGCCCCATCAAATGCCAATGGATAAACTTGTCCAGTGGCTTGATTGAATAAGCAGGCTCGAATTCCAGAATAACCAAAGTCTATCCCTAAGTGCCAGATATCCTTTTGAGTGGAATCAGGATGCTCAATCTCTAGATCCGAATTCCAAAAGCCATTCTCTGATTCTGAGTCAGCAAATTCTGATAAGTCCGCATCTCCAATTTCTGAGAGACTCTCAGCAAAAACTATACTTAGTTCTTGTTCTAATTCTAAATTGAGGCGATTAACTTCGATATACATTCCGCCGCTTTCATTTAATTCTGCACTTAACTGATCTAATTCCAAGCTTATTTCTGGATCAGGGATATATTCATACTCTTCACCTTCATAGATTATTTCTTCTGAAGCCTGACTAACTTTTTCAACTTCCGTATTTCCAATTTCCTTATTATCTAATTCAGGACTTAAATCAGCGAATGGATCGAAGCTTTGCCGAATTTCATCTTCCAAATTCGATTCTGAAATCATCTCCATTTCATCATTAAGATAGTCTAGAGCCGTAGTTTCCGCGAAAAAATTCAACTCATCATCAAGATCTAGATCTTCAGTTTCTTGCTGTATATTCTGCTCTAATTGATCAAATTCAGAGTTCAATATTAGCTCTTCTTGATTATCAAAATTAAATAGATCTAGGTCTTGATCACTCTCTAAAGTTGCTGACTGTAGGGATACTATGGAAACAGAATCAGACTCATTATCGCCAAATAATTTATTAAACTCAGTCAGATCTTCATTTTCTGTTTGCTTTGGATCTTCAGCAAAATCCAGACCTAGGCTCAGATCTTCTAAGGCAAATTCAAATTCTTCTCCCGTATAGATAATCTCTGGAGATTCGTCAAACTCTTGACTTTCTAGGCTCATATCAGCAAATGGATCTAAAGAAAGTTCCTCTTGAGCTTTTGATACCTCGCTTGAGCTGGTTTCAGCAAAAAGATTTAACTCAGTATCTAAAATTACATCTTCTATCTCTTCTTCGGATTGACTAGAATCGTGATCTCCAAAGAGTTCTGATTCAAATTGATTAAATTCTTCATCTTCATCAACTTGATTACTAAATTCATCAAAATTACTAGCTAATAATGGTTCTTGAGTAGGAATAACAGCGAATAAATCTAATTCCAGATCGATTTCTGAAGTTTCTGATTCGACCATTTCCAAAACTAATTCTGAGGGAATTAGATTAAACTCCTTATCAAAAAGCTCTGATTCAAGTTGATCTAGATCTTCATCTTCAGCTAAAGATTGATCGATTATTAGCTCCTGTGCGATCGCCAAACTTTCTGACTCAATCGCTTCCAAATCAAGATCTTCTTCTGCAAACTCTTCTGATTTAAATTCTATAGATGTGAATTGATCAAGTTCTTCATCAGCAATTTCTTCATAAATATCATCTAATATTTCCTCAGAGAACTCATCAGAGGGCTGAGAACTCATAAGCTCCTCCACAGCCTGCCCTAGCCTTTCTAACTGCTGATAGTGCTGAAATTTAAGTTCATCAATTTTGGTTTGCAATTCCGACTGAAATTCTTGTTTTTGGATTGCTAACTGCTCTTCAAAATAAGACTTCAGGGTTGCAGAGAGATGGGAATTAACTTCATTGATCAAGCTGGAAATTAAATGCGATCGCTCTTCAATCAAAACTTGTTTAACTGCAACTGTCAGTAATTCCACCACTTGGGAAGCTATCGGAGCGACTAGGGCAGCAATCTGTTCTTGTTCAGGTGTGGGCATTTCTGTTATTAGGAGGAATTACTTTTTATAGATTCGCTAAACCAGCATCTCTAGCACATTGCTTGACAGCCGAAGCCACTGCATCAGCTACTCTTGGATCAAATACCGAGGGAATAATATAATCTGGGGCTAAATCATTAGGACTAACTAAAGAAGCGATCGCCTTGGCTGCCTCTAAATACATATCCGTCGTAATTTGCGCCACCCGACTATCTAATGCTCCTCGAAATACCCCAGGGAAAGCGAGAACATTATTAATCTGGTTAGGATAATCACTTCGTCCTGTCGCAATTACAGCCACATCATCTTCCACTAATTCAGGTAAAATCTCTGGAATCGGATTTGCCATCGCAAACACAATGCGTTTATCCGCCATAGTTCTCACCATATCTGGAGTCAAACCACGGGCTACACTCAAGCCCACAAATACATCTGCTCCTACTAGCATCTCGGCTAAACTCCCTGATTTGTCAGTGGCAAATTCCAGTTTTTCGGCATTCAAGTCTGGGCGATCGCGGCTGATACAACCCTTAGAATCACACATGACAATAGTCGTCACCCCTGCTTTGCGTAAAAGTCTTGCTACAGAGATCCCAGAAGCCCCAGCCCCATTCATCACCACCCGAATTTTGTCTATGGGCTTGCGAACCACCTTAATCGCATTTAGCATTGCTGCCACCACTACGATCGCCGTCCCATGTTGATCGTCATGAAATACAGGAATATTCAACTCCGCTTTCAGTCTTCTCTCAATTTCAAAACAACGGGGCGCACTAATATCTTCTAAATTCACACCACCAAAGGTTGGAGCTAGATATTTAACCGTATTGACAATTTCTTCGACATCTTGAGTAGCTAGGCAGATCGGAAAAGCATCTAAGCCTCCAAACTGCTTGAATAGCATAGCTTTACCCTCCATTACTGGTAATGCTGCCTCAGGACCAATGTTGCCCAAACCCAAAACTGCACTACCATCGGTAACGATCGCAATCATATTACCCTTAACCGTTAGGTCGTAGACTTTATTAACATCCTCGGCGATCGCCATACATACCCGACCCACCCCAGGGGTATAGACCATTGCCAGATCGTCTTGTCCTTTAACTTCAACCTTGGAATGGACACTAATTTTGCCATGGTGATGTACATCAAAGGTGCGATCGCTTACATTCAAAAACCGAATCTCTGGTAACTCTTTAACCACAGTCACTAACTGTTCGGCATGGTCTTCGCTGTAGGCATTAACTACGACATCACGGATGATACTTTTACGAGTTTGTTGAACCAGATTAATCCGCCCCAAACTTCCCCCTGCTTCGGCTAAGGCTGTTAAAACTGAAGCTAACATTCCCGCCCGATGGGGTAGTTGGACTCTAATGGTCAAGCTATAACTAGGATTAGGCGTAAGTTGCTGCATTGATATTGGTTCGTAATTTATTAGGTGCACTTTACCATAATCAAAAACTAGGTCAAAACTTAACTAAAACCCCATTTAATCATTAATTATCATTAATTGCACTCAGTAATACTTCTGCCAGTGTCAGATCTTCCATATCACTCAGGGTAATGGTAAGAAATAGCTAGCTCGGCATCAGACTGCATCCGACTTGTGGCTTCAATAATCACTTCATATACGGCGCGTCGATCGTCAGGTTCTCCATCCGTAATTACGAGAATCGTTTCCCAACCTTGGCTTTTCCTGACCGTTTGCGCTGAAAATATTGATTAATCGCATCTTGCAAAACTGCGGTCAAATTAGTGCTACCCATCGGCTCGTTTTCAACGAAGATTAAAAAGTAGTATGCTAGGGGTTGTGTACATTATTAAGAGATTTTAAGGTGATCAATAACGCATTAAAAAATGATTCGCAAACGCTTAACAAATCTGAACAACTACCATTCACTCTTCAAGACGTAAGAAACGCTATTCCCCCTGAATGTTTTCAGCCCTCAACTTTTAAATCTCTTTACTACTTTTTTTTTGACCTATTTATAATTGCGGGACTATATGCGATCGCCGCTAAATTAGACTCTTGGTTCTTTTACCCAATCTTTTGGTTTGCTCAAGGGACAATGTTTTGGGCTTTATTCGTAGTTGGACATGATTGTGGACATGGGTCATTTTCTAAATACAAGTGGCTAAATAACTTGGTTGGACATCTAGCCCACACACCAATACTAGTACCCTTCCATGGCTGGCGCATCAGTCACCGCACCCATCATGCCAATACTGGAAGCCTCGAAAATGATGAAAGTTGGTATCCAGTTACCGAAAGTAAGTACAACGAAATGGCATGGATTGAGAAATTCGCCCGTTTTACTATTCTCCTAATTGCTTATCCCATATATTTATTTAAGCGATCGCCTGGTAAGGCTGGTTCCCACTTTTTACCTAGCAGTAGTCTATTCAAACCTTCGGAAAAATGGGATGTGATTACCAGTACCGTAGCTTGCAGTTTAATGATTGCCCTACTCGGATTCCTGACTTACCAATTTGGGGCAGTCTGGATCATCAAGTTTTATTTGATGCCATACGTTCTATTTGTGATGTGGTTAGACTTTGTCACCTTCTTGCACCATACAGATACCGATGTTCCTTGGTATAGCGGCAGCAACTGGAATTTTCTCAAAGGTGCCTTATCAACCATCGATCATAACTATGGTTTTATTAACAATATCCACCATAATATTGGTACCCACGTCGCCCACCACATCTTTCTCAGCATTCCGCACTACAATCTTTTAACTGCTACCGAAGCAATTAAGCCTGTTTTAGGAAGTTACTATCGCAAGTCTGAAGAATCTATCTTTACAGTGTTCTGGCGTGCCTATAAAAACTGCCACTATGCCCCAGATGGTCAAGCTACTGTTTACTATCAAAAAGATAAGACTAAATCTTAGTTTGAGTAATAAATTAGGTGAGGGTAATTTTATTAGGGGTTTAATAGCCCCATTTTTTTGTGCTCTTTTTCCCCCTTGTCCTATAATTCCTATAATATTTATAGGGTTTTAGAGGTTCTTATTGGCATAATGCTTGGGCAATATTTACGATCTAGTTTTAGGGAAATTATTAGCTAATTTTGAATTTGAAATTTCTGCCTAGTAAGTATAGTCCGAATAGTGCGGCAATTTACTGCTAAGATCTGTATGAAGAAATACTAAAATCCACCAATCCCATGTCGTTACCTATCCGTAATGTTGCCATCATTGCCCACGTTGATCATGGCAAAACCACCCTCGTTGATGCTCTACTTCAGCAATCTGGGGCATTCAGAGTGGGTGAAGCTCTGGTCGAATGCGTCATGGACTCAAATGATCTTGAACGTGAACGCGGCATCACTATCCTATCTAAAAATACAGCCGTCCGCTATAAAGACACCTTAATTAATATTGTTGATACCCCTGGACACGCAGATTTTGGCGGCGAAGTAGAACGGGTGCTAGGCATGGTAGAAGGTTGCATTTTGATCGTAGATGCCAACGAAGGACCAATGCCTCAGACTAGGTTCGTGCTCAAAAAAGCATTAGAAAAGGGTTTGCGTCCTATTGTCTTGGTAAATAAAATCGATCGTCCCTCTGCTGAACCTTATAAGGCGATCGATAAAGTTATTGACCTGTTTTTAGAATTAGGTGCTGATGACGATCAATGTGATTTCCCTTACCTATTTGCCTCTGGCTTAGCGGGATTTGCCAAAGAAAAACTTGAAGATGAAAGTGTGGATATGAAACCACTATTTGAAGCCTTCTTGCATCATATTGCCCCTCCAGTTGGTGATCCCGAAAAACCATTACAACTACAAGTTACCACCCTTGATTACTCTGAATATCTGGGTCGGATTGTAATTGGTAAAATTCATAATGGCACGATCAATTCTGGGCAGCAAGCAGCTTTGATCTCTGCCGATGGCAAAATTACCAAGGGCAAAATTACCAAGCTTCTGGGATTTGATGGCTTAAAGCGTGTAGAACTAGAAACTTCTTCGGCTGGAAATATTGTCGCTGTCTCAGGTTTTGCTACGGCTAATATTGGGGAAACCATTACCTGCCCGAACGATCCGATGGCACTGCCGATGATTAAGGTGGATGAACCGACGTTGCAGATGACTTTCTGCGTTAACGATTCCCCATTTGTGGGACAAGAAGGCAAGTTAGTTACTACTCGTCAAGTTCGCGATCGCCTGATCCGTGAATTAGAAACTAACGTAGCATTACGGGTCGAAGAAAATCCCGAGTCTCCCGATCGCTTTGCTGTAGCAGGTCGTGGTGAATTACACTTGGGGATTTTGATTGAAACTATGCGCCGTGAAGGTTATGAGTTCCAAGTAACCCAGCCTCAGGTTATTTACCGTGAAATCAATGGTCATAAGTGCGAACCCTACGAAACTCTCGTCCTTGATGTGCCTGAAGAATCCGTTGGTGGTTGTATCGAACGCTTAGGTCAACGTCGAGCGGAAATGATTGATATGCAAATGTCCCTAGGTGGGCGATCGCAGCTAGAGTTTACCGTTCCTGCCCGTGGTCTAATTGGTTTTCGAGGTGATTTTATGCGGGCAACCCGTGGGGCAGGGATTATGAACCATAGCTTCCTTGATTACCGCCCTGTGGCTGGAGATATTGATACTCGTCGGAATGGCGTATTAATCTCCTTTGAAGAAGGTGTCGCCACGGAATTCTCCCTGAAAAATGCTGAGGATCGCGGGGTCTTCTTTATTAAACCTGGCACCAAAGTATACAAGGGAATGATCATTGGAGAAAACAATCGTCCTCAAGATATGGACTTGAACGTATGTAAAAGCAAGCAGCTAACAAATATGAGAGCTGCTGGTGCTGATGATATTGTGCAACTTCAAGCCCCAATTGAGATGAACTTAGAACGTGCCTTGGAATATATTGGACCTGATGAGATGCTTGAAGTCACACCTCAATCTATTCGTCTGCGTAAAGTTACGAAAAAATTTGCTAACCGTTAATTTGTTCAGTTAATCGACAATTATAATAAATCCCGATGTTTTCCAAGGCATTGGGTATTTTTTTAGCTATCGTGGACTTATAGATTAAAAAATTTGGTTTATTCACGCAAACTATCCAAGGGTAGAGGCAATTTATTCAGGCGATCTCAAGGTAACTATTACTTCTTGGGAGGCTATCGGTGTTAATTGACCTGACTCAAACTCCAGTGATCGCTTCATGACAGTCTTGGATAATTTGTTTGCGTCTTGACTTATGCAAACGGTTTTTAACAATTTTTGAAAGCATCTCTTACTCTTGATCAGATAACTGGTTTGCCTTTTCTAGGACATTATCTAAAGTAACCTCCTTTATGGTCTTGATTCAGGTTTTAAGTTTATCATCTTTCTATATTAATCTATCTTTCTTCTGCCAGAGGACACCCGATTTATCGGGCGGTGAATGGCAGTCAATCGTGGTATAAAAGCTGTACCGCATAACTTACGGATACCTTGACTCAAACGTACATAATCGGTCTGGCGGGGGATGAGACATGGGTTGAGTCCTAGTTAAGAGGTGTAGAAGCAGAAAACCTAAGTCGTGAGTCTTAGGAATCCCCCGATTTATCGGGGGAGGATGTCAATAGATATTGAGTCTTTCCGTAGTATTTTGCAAGACTGAGATCCCCTCAAATATCTATTTTTGGTATCATAATTGATAGCGTATCCCCCTGAACCCATTGAGATAGTCAAATGACAGTTAGAGAGCAACTTAATCGGGAACTTGAACAGGTCTCTGAATCATTGATTGAAGAAATTCTTAACTTTTGTTTATTTGTTAAACAACGTCAACAATCGAGAATTAGAGATCGCGCGAACGCCTCAAAAGATCACCTTGATAACCCGATAAAAGTCCCAGAAGGCAACTCTAACGCCATTTTAATCTCTGCGGATGAATGGCGCGGCATTCAAGAAACAATATATTTACTCTCAATTCCTAAAATGCACGAGTCAATTGTTGAAGGTTTATCAATTTCCATTAATGATTGCAGCGAGACACTTGAATGGTGATCTGGAGGTTGGTATATACTAAGCAATCTCAAAAAGATGCGAAAAAAATAGCTGCAAGTAATCTAAAAGGAAAAGTTTCCGAGCTTTTGTCCATAATTCAAATAAACCCGTTTCAGAATCCACCTCCCTATGAAAAACTGGTTGGTGATTTTGTAGGAGCATATTCACGCAGAATTAATGTCCAGCATCGCCTTGTCTATGAGGTGATTGAGTCAGAGAAAGCCATTAAAATAATCAGAATGTGGACTCATTACGAGTAAGCGTAATCGTCTAAAATATCCATACTTCCAGCCCACAAGCGATCGCCTTAAATCTCAGTCACAAAGCGATCGCTTGAAATGAAATACGTAACAAACGTACATACTTTAAAAGTATGGTGAACAGCGCAAACGGTATATACAAGTATGGCTCTAGGGCATAGAGTATCCGAAAATGTCTGTGGAATCGGTCTGGCGGGGGATGAGACATGGGTTGAGTCCTAGTTAAGAGGTGTAGAAGTAGAAAATCTAAATCGTGAGGTTTAGAATCCCCCGATTTATCGGTGGGAGTGTGTCAATTTATCCATACCGTTTTAATATTCAAAAACTCATGCATTCCTAGCATACTCAGTTCTCGCCCATAGCCCGATCGCTTAATGCCACCAAAGGGCAGACTGCAATCTGATTTGACCATGGCGTTAATAAATACAGAGCCAACTTCTAACTCATTCACAAGGCGATCGCATTCATTCCGATCCTCTGTCCAGGCACTAGCACCCAGCCCCAAGGGCGTATCATTGGCAAGGGCGATCGCCGCATCTAGATCGGCTACTCGAAATAAACAAGCCACAGGACCAAACATCTCTTCGGTATAGGCAGGGCTAGTTTTAGGAATATCGGTCAAAATTGTGGGTGGATAGAAATTACCAACTTGATGGCGATCGTAACTACCGCCAATTAACAACTTTGCGCCTTGGGCAATGGAATCTTGAACCTGATGATGAATCTCTGCTCGAATTTGCGAAGTGGCTAAAGCCCCAAGATCGGTATCAAGTAACATTGGATCGCCCATTTTTAGCTGACGGAATGCTTCTACTAGTTTTGTTTCAAATTCATCGGCGATCGCTGCTTCGAGAATAAACCGTTTCGCTGCGATGCAAGATTGTCCATTATTCATGGTGCGGGCAATCACCGCGGTTTGGACAGCTAGATCAATATTGGCGGTTTTGAGAACAATAAAGGGATCGCTACCACCTAATTCCAGTACGACTTTTTTGAGTTCATGTCCTGCAATACTAGCTAGGCTTTGACCTGCGGCTTCGCTACCCGTAAGCGTGGCTCCCTTTACTCTGGGATCTCGCAAAATTTCTTCTACCTGTTCCGATCCAATTAATAGAGTTTGAAATGTCCCCGATGGAAATCCTGCTGTTTCCAGAATTTCAGAGATCGCCATTGCACACTGAGGCACATTAGAAGCGTGTTTAAGTAAGCCCACATTTCCTGCCATTAAAGCTGGAGCCGCAAACCGAAATACTTGCCAATAGGGAAAATTCCAAGGCATAACCGCCAAAATAATTCCCAAGGGTTGATAGCGCACAAAGCTTTGGCTTGCCTCGGTAGGCACAGATAAATCCTGCAAAAATTTGGTTCCGTTTTCGGCATAATAGCGACAACCGATCGCACATTTTTCAATTTCTGAGATCGCACTTTTTAGGGTTTTTCCCATTTCGAGGGTGGCGATCGCTCCTAATTTCTGCTTATCAGTTTCTAAAATATCCGCAGCCCGATTTAACCATTCTGCCCGTTGCCCTAGGGAGATAGATTTATAATCTTGGAAAGCTTGGTGGGCGATCGCAATTTTAGATTTAATCTCGGCACTGGTTAAAGGCGTAAAGGTTTGGATAATTTCGCCCGTGGTGGGGTTGGTTGTTGCGATCGCCATAGCTTTAATCAAGAGGATTTAAAGATTATGACATTATCCCACCTGTAGAATCTTGCGGCTTGTTGGCATAAAAATTCACAATAATAAAATTCATTATTGATATATTCGATGAGGCAGTTTATCTAGCACTGGATGTCGCCCTTTTCTACTAACCTGAATTATTCATGAGCAAAATAAAGAGCATACAATTCAACGAAAAGTATAGAAATAATTTAGAAAAATGGAGAGTCAGGTTAAAGAAGAAGAGAGAATATAACTAAAA
>VYKS01000906.1_pt1 | contig 13438 bp, 13 predicted proteins | sample 5114511 | NCBI WGS metagenome assembly VYKS01 (sample SAMN12291795, study PRJNA351875) | freshwater metagenome | isolation source: freshwater lake | place: USA: Michigan, Gull Lake | collected 2011-07-05 | reverse complement strand
TTGTCATTACTTTCTATGATTGATGTATTCATGCATTAATTTTTCTATTTTGTTTTGACTATACCCTGTAACCTTATCACTATATCTCTGTTACATTAGATTCTAGTCACACCCCTTGATTCCTGCCTGAGGTTAATATTTTTTTAACGTAACCTTCATCTTGGGGTAATATCCCATCAATTTTTCCTTCGGGATTATCAAATACCACTATCCCTACTTCGTTGTTATATGCTGCGTCTCGTTGTGCCCATTGAAAAACCAAAGTCGTATCTTCATTGATAGCTAAAGTTTCTCCAATGTTACTAATTACCTGAAATGCAGATTTTTCAATGGCTAGTAATTGATTATTTAGTCGAATAAACCCATGATCGTCCTCTGCTTTTAGTCTTCTTAACTCTTCTGAGGATATAGGTTGGTTAAATACTAGATCTTTAAAAATTTCCCCCTCATCGCCTTCGCTGTCTGTTTTATTAATTTGAGCATCAAGAAAATGCCCATATTCTTCTGTTAATACTTGGGCGATCGCCTCAACAGAATTAGATTTTACAAACTCATCTCCCAAAAAAATTGTATTTACAGATTGTGCGTAAGCTCCATTCGCATTCCCCAGACTTTCTGAGTTCACAAGATCGACTTTAACGTTACTAATGATGGTGTCGTCACCCTAAAAAACAGTCTGTTTTTTGGGCAAATGACTGAATTCATCTTACAGTAAGGCTTTCGAGGATTTTTACTGATTCTCATGAATAATTCAGGCTAGGGTTTGCAACAAAGATGTAGCTAAAGATATTTGATAATTCTCTCCAAAGGCAATACCAGTTAACGCATCAACATTAGGATTATTGATAAAACTATTGACTTTCTCTCTAACCAAATAATCCGCAGAAATGATTTTTTCTTGTAAGGAATAGTCCGTTACGATCCCTGATAATTCATTGGGTATAGCTATTGACTGGCTATTGGTTGAATGTATAGACGAAAGCCCGTAATTATTATTAGACTGAGTAGGAATACTTAAGGGAAAATCTTGACTACTTAATCCACTTACGTTATTTATTGAAGAATCAAACATGACTAATGTTAACTAATATTAACAATAATTTGCCAACAAAACGAGACACTACAATAAGGCTTCCAATAATGTCAATGGTTAAACTATTGATATTTACAAGAGGATCTCTTTAAATATATCAATGCTTTATTTAGCAAGTTTTATGTTTTATAGGACAGCAAAATATAAATTCAGAACGATTTTGCGCCATTTCAGCGATCAAGTGAAATATCAATAATTGTAAACATCTCTTGGAATAAGGGTTTCAGAAGTACTAGATTTTGAATTTGCAATTGCTGTTTTTTTAGGAGTTACGCATTGTGCGATTAACAATAATATGCACCAACAAAATCTCGCCAAGTGAAATTATATTTCCCGGTTCGGCGGTGCGAGTCTCTAATACTGGAGATACCTATTATGGATTTGAAGGACAGGTACAAAGAGTAAGCGATGGAAGAGTTGCGGTACTTTTTGAGGGTGGGAATTGGGATAAGCTTGTTTCCTTTCGGGCTTCGGAATTAGAATTAGTAGATGCTACTCTTAGCCGTAATAAAGGCAGAAAAAAATAGGACTTTTATGTGCTTGTAGCCTAAAATCCTTGGGTGAATTACGAATGCAAGTCTCTTAGCTTAAGATCTCTTGGCTTATAGTCTTAAACTCTAATCGCCTTTAACCTTAATTAAATACCGATCGAGTTAAATTATTCTGAGTAAGATCGGTACGCAAAAATATGTTGCGTAAATTTACCGAAAAAATTTTACTGGCGATCGCCTATGCAAAAACGGTATCAAAGCCGCAAAATAAGCCCATACAAGTTAAGCTGTTGAAGCCTTCTAGAGATGAAGAGCATCAAGGCTCTAATGTTCAAGCTTTATTGCCGATGCGAAAGCCCAGAGCTAAAGCCAGTTGAGGAAGGACTAGTGTTATTACCAAACGATTGTGACCAGTTGTGAAGCGATAATATTTTGGTCGCAAGATAGCAGCCCTACTTGATTTCCTTGAGTCTTTATTACTAGGGCTGTTGATACAATTTGGCGATCGTGGCAGCACGGCAATCTTATTTCTATATCACAGATGGTTGGACTGTTTATCCAAGTTTTATCCCTGACGGCGATCCCGATCATCAGAAGGTTTTTGAGTCTGTGAAAGGTTATTGACTTTTTTACTTACTTCCCTTTCGGTAAGTCCTAGGTTTTACCTGCTCAGTCTGCCATACCCCGAACTTATTTGCGATCGCACTTTTCTGAGCATTTATCAAGGCTGACTGATAATTGTCGGCTCACGTAAATAAAAATTTATTAAAATTTTATTATCCCAACTCACTTTGATTAGTAAAATCCTCAAAACCAAACTGAATCGAGTCCTGAGAGGGTCTCCCCCACTTTTGCCCAAGTCATCAAGGATCTTAATCGCTGTTTCTGGCGGTCAGGATTCTTTGTGTTTAACGCAATTATTAATTTTTGCTCAGGCTAAATGGGATTGGAACTTGGAGATCGCCCACTGCGATCATAAATGGCGGCTTGATTCTACGGACAATGCTCTCCATGTTCAAAAACTCGCTACAGATTGGGGATTACCTTTTTATTTAAGAACAACTGAAATTAATCTGGGCAGTGAGGCAGCAGCCAGAACTTGGAGATATCAGATGTTATCAGAGATGGCAATAGAGGCGGATTGCAATATTGTTGTGACTGGTCATACAGAAAGCGATCGCTCTGAGACTCTTCTATATAATCTTGTGAGGGGTAGTGGCACCGATGGCTTACAGTCCTTGGGTTGGCAACGACCTTTAGGATCTAATATTAGATCGAATATCCAACTGGTCAGACCCCTACTAGGTATTAATCGCAATGAAACAGGAGCGTTTTGTCAAGAACTAAATCTACCTGTGTGGGAAGATCAGACCAACCAAGAGCTCAGTTATAAGCGCAATCGGATTCGAGCCGAACTTATTCCCTATCTATGCCAACATTTTAATCCTGCTGCCGAAAAAGCCTTGGCACAGACTGCGGAACTCCTGAGTGCTGATGTAGAGTATCTAGAGCATCAAGCCAGTCAGTTTTGGAATAAGCAAGAACCCAGAATTAACCGAGTAGAACTGCAACTGCAATTTAAGGCGATCCAACGGCGAGCTATTCATCAGTTTTTAAATCATTATTTACCCCGTAGCCCTGATTTTAATCAAGTCCAAAAATTTATCCTACTACTTATAGCCCCCAATCGCTCCCAATCTCCTCCCTTTGCCCAAGGATGGCGAGCCGAAGTTGCTCATCCCTACATTTATTTAAAACAAGATTTAAAACAAGATTTAGATTTTGTTAGAGATTGATCCAGCAGCATTAGCAATTGACATCCTCCCACCGATAAATCGGGGGATTCCTAAGACTCACGACTTAGGTTTTCTGCTTCTACACCTCTTAACTAGGACTCAACCCATGTTATGTACGTTTGAGTCAAGGTATCCGTAAGTTATGCGGTACAGCTATTATACCACGATTGACTGCCATTCACCGCCCGATAAATCGGGTGTCCTCTGGCAGAAGAAAGATAGATTTTAATCAGAAAAACAAGGGGCAAGTATAATATCTACCGAGTCAATTATCTAAATTTAGGTTAACAGTGTGGCTAAAACTACTACGCAGAAATGGATCATTAACGGGGTGCTGGCATTAGTCACCTTGAGTTTTTTAGGGCTGTCGATCGCTCCTCTAATTACGGGCATATTGACCCCAAAACCTGAAGCTTCAACTAGTGTCCAGCCTGATTCCAAAGCCGCAGAAACAGAGAAGCTAAAAATTCAAATTGAGGGTTTTGAGGCGGTGCTGAAGCGTGAACCCAAGAATGAAACCGCCCTTAAAGGCTTAATTGATCTGCGCTTAAAATTACGAGACATCAAAGGTGCGATCGAACCTCTACAAGTGCTTGCTGATAGCAATCCTCAAGTTCCTGAATATCGTAAAGTTTTAGCCCGTGCCAGATTGGAACTAAAAGATAAACCAGGAGCGATCGCTGAATATAACAAAATTTTAGCCATAAAACCAGGGGAACTAGAATCTCTGCAAACCCTGGTGAGTTTAGAAATGGCAGATCAAAAACCCGAAGCAGCGATCGGATTATTAACTAAAGCCCTAGAAACTGCGGATACAGCCAATAAGGTGCAGCCAAATAGTGTAGATCGGCCTGCGATCCTGTGGATATTGGGTAATGTTTATTCGGAACAAAAAAGATTCCCCGAGGCGATCGCTACCTTTGAAAAAATTACCGCCGCTAACCCCAAAGATTTTCGTCCTTTAGTTGGCAGAGCTCAGATTAAGCGTATAGAAGGCAAAGAAGCCGAAGCAAAAACTTTATTTGCCGAAGCCGCTAAACTTGCCCCAGCCGAATTTAAGGATCGAGTGAATGAACTAGCAGCTAATCCTCAAACTGCTAATCCTCAGACTACTGCCCCTAACCAATCTGAGCTTACCCCTCCGCCTCAGAGTAATCCCCAAGGTAATCCACCAAAAAATCTCCAAAAACCTGAACCGCCAACTCCTTAATTAGATTTAAGTAATTTATCTAACCAATTTTAAGGGCGATCGCTAAAATCACAGCCACGATCGCCCCAATTGCGCCCATAATGCCATTCACAACTTCATTAGTTAACCATTCATAGTTGGATTGCCAGACCGCACCAATTAAACTTTCAATATTTGTGGCAATAAATGCAGAGATGATGCAAATAATTAAATCTAAGGGAGTATGAATTAAACCCAATCCGTAACCCACAGCAGCCTGTAAAACCGAACCCATAATGCCAGCGATCGTTCCCTCTAGACTGATTGCGCCTTCGGTACCATTGGGAACAGATTGTAAAGTTGTAATTAAATATGTGGTTTTGCCGTATGCCTTGCCCACTTCACTAGCGGTAGTATCGGCAAGTTTTGTACTCAGACTAGCGACATAGCCCAATTGCCACAGGGGATTGGGTAAAATGCCATAGCCGATCGCACAAATAGCCGCAGTAAACGCCGATCCCCATAGATTTTCAGGGCCCCTGGCTCCATCTCTTTTTTCGGCAATGCCCTTGGCTTCTTTAATCTCTTTGCCAATGCGAGTTACGCCCGATCCTGCAATTAAATAAAATAAAATTACCAAATATCCCTGCCAGCCTAAACATCCCCACACTAAAATTCCTAAAGCCCAAGCATGAATTATGCCTGAGCTAGTTAATACTTGTTTGGGGAGTACCAAAGCGATCGCCCCCAATCCAGTATTCAATGCAATTCCAACTAACCAGTTATTAAACATAACTAAAAGCCACCGCTATAATTCTTTTGAGTTTACAGCAATCCCCTTTCTATCTTTCTTCTGCCAGAGGACACCCGATTTATCGGGCGGTGAATGGCAGTCAATCGTGGTATAATAACTGTACCGCATAACTTACGGATACATCGGTCTGGCGGGGGATGAGACATGGGTTGAGTCCTAGTTAAGAGGTGTAGAAGCAGAAAACCTAAGTCGTGAGTCTTAGGAATCCCCCGATTTATCGGGGGAGGATGTCAAATCGGAGAATCACTATTCATCATTAAAACTTCGCTTATTTAGAAGTGGAAAAGTCCCCATCACGTTGAATAAGGGCTTTTTTGAAGATTTAGTCAAAACCAAGCAGGTCAAAGATTTCCCGATCCTTAAGTGGTTGAGCGTATAGAGGTGTGGCATCATCAAGCATACCCTTAGCTAGTTTCAGATATTCCTGTTGGACTTCTAAAACCTCTGGATCTGGATCCATTTCAAACACAGTACATTTTTTCAAGCGACTGCGACGGATAGCATCGACAGTGCGGAAGTGGGCAAGGGTTTTCAATCCGACGCGATCGTTAAATTTGTCAATCTGATCGGTGCCTTCACTACGATTAGCAATAATTCCTCCTAACCGAACTTTATAATTTTTAGCTTTAGACTGGATCGCTGCCACAATCCGATTCATTGCAAAAATTGAGTCAAAGTCATTGGCTGTAACGATTAAGCAGTAATGAGCGTGTTGCAATGGAGCCGCAAATCCACCACAGACCACATCGCCCAAGACATCAAAAATCACGACATCAGTATCTTCAAGCAGATGGTGTTCCTTCAGAAGTTTAACGGTTTGACCTGTGACATAGCCACCACAGCCAGTTCCTGCAGGAGGGCCACCAGCTTCGATACACATAACTCCGTTGTAACCTTCAAACATAAAGTCTTCGGGCTTTAGTTCTTCAGAATGGAAATCCACAGTTTCGAGAATATCAATTACCGTAGGCACCATTTTTTTTGTTAGGGTAAAAGTGCTGTCATGTTTTGGATCGCAACCAATTTGCAGTACACGCTTGCCAAGATGGGAAAATGCTGCGGATAGATTGGAAGAAGTGGTGGATTTACCAATGCCGCCTTTACCATAGACGGCAATTACCAATGCTCCTTCAATATTCATGGATGGGTCTTGATGCACCTGTAGACTGCCTTCGCCGTCTTCGCATTTAGTAACCGATGGGGGATGTGCTGTTAATACTGCCAAAATGAACTCCTTTATAAAAATAAATTAATTAATTACTTCCCAATTTGAGCCTTTGCTTCATAGAGAGTCTCTACAGTGATCGAAGTTATACCGCGATCGCTTGCAAATTTCTCAGTATTGCGTTTGATTTTGCCCCGAACAAAGAAGGGAATCTTCTTCAACTCAGCCTCACCATCGAGGCTCCAAGATACTCCGACCACCGATTGAGTTACGTCAACTGGAATCAGAACGGCTTGATTAGAATTACCGAGATTGGCGATCGCTACAGGTTCTCTAGTAACGGCATCAGGGCGAGACTCTTGGGTACCTCCAGTATGGCTATGCAAATGGCTCATATGTCCTTCCGCAAACTCAAAGTCTTCTTTGAACATCCCAATTAAATGCTCCTCTAGCCCCATCATCAAAGGATGAACCCAGCTATCAAAAATCACATTCGCCCCTTCCCAACCCATTTGGGGGGAGTAACGAGCAGGTACATCTTGAACATGAATCGGGGCTGAAATTACCGCACAGGGAATACCCAAGCGTTTGGAAATATGTCGCTCCATCTGAGTGCCAAGCACTAGTTCTGGAGCGGCCTCAGCCACCTTGGCTTCTACGGCTAAGTAGTCATCACTAATCACGGCTTCGAGCCCATGCTTTTTCGCAACTTCCCGCACTTCTCGGGCAAATTCACGGCTATAGGTGCCAATACCCACAAGGGTAAACCCTAATTCTTCGGTGGCAATTCTGGCTGCGGCGAGAGCATGGGTAGCATCTCCAAAGATAAATACTCGCTTACCTGTGAGATAGGTGGAGTCAACTGATCGCGAATACCAAGGCAAACGAGAAGCATGGGGATTAGCTGGTGATGAAATCCGTGAGGCATCCCAATTTCCGAGGGTGTCGGCTTGCGATCGCTCTAAGGCTTGACTAACATCAATATCGGCAACTTTACCAATTTCGGCAATGAAATCACGGGTTGCCCCAACGCCAATGGGTACGGTTTTGATTACTGGTTGCCCAAAGCTGCGACTGAGCCAAGTACAGGTAGTAAGGGCAATTTCAGGATAGAGGCAAATATTAAAGTCGGCATTGGGAATCCGCATTAAATCATCGGGGGTCGAACCCATGGGGGCAATGACGTTAACATCTACGCCGATCTCGCCCAGTAACTTCACGACTTCACGGATATCATCACGACAACGGAAACCCAAAGCAGTGGGGCCAATAATGTTAGCTTTGGGACGAATATTTGGATCCCGTTTGGGGCGTTGGGTATTGGGGGCAGGAACAACGGGTAATAGTAAGGTGCGGACTAGATGGTACAGAGTTTCACTTGCGCCCCAATTTTCTTTTTTAGAATAGGCTGGTAATTCCAAACTAACGATGGGAATTGGTAAATTCATCCCCTTCGCCAACGAGCCTGGTTGATCTTGGATTAATTCCGCCGTGCAGCTTTCGCCCACTAACATTACTTCAGGCTTAAAGCGATCGTAGGCTTCACGCACTGAAGTCTTCACCATCTCGGCAGTATCCCCACCCAGATCGCGAGCTTGAAAGGTGGTATAGGTTACGGGTGGACGGCGATCGCGACGCTCGATCATCGTAAATAATAAATCAGCGTAGGTATCACCTTGGGGGGCATGAAGCACATAATGTACACCTTCCATTGCTGTAGCAATCCGCATTGCACCGACATGGGGAGGGCCTTCGTAAGTCCAGAGGGTTAGTTCCATAGATTAGTAACTAGATTAGTAATGGGTGAATAATAATTTAGCGATTAAACTGTCAATCTTCTGCGTCTTTCCAGAGGACGGGCAAATAATTCCGCAAGGTCGGCAGCTTGGTCGTAGCCATGAATTGGTGAAAATACTAATTCAATTGACCATTTAGTTGCCATGCCTTCAGCTTCGAGAGGGTTAGCAAGCCCTAAACCACATACCGTAATATCAGGTCTGGCTGCACGGCATCGATCTAGCTGCTTTTCCACATCTTGACCTTCGGACAAAGCCGTACCCTCTGGTAATAGGGCAATTTCGCTATCCATTAACAGGCGATCGATATAAGGGGTTCCCACTTCAACTAGCTCCATCCCACATTCTCTAGATAGAAAACGGGCGAGAGGAATTTCTAATTGCGAATCGGGGAATAGAAATGCCTTACGACCCGTTAAAGCTTGACGATATTTTTCTAGAGCAGTTGTGGCTCTATTTACCGCAGGGGCGATCGCCTCTTCAAAAATCTTACTATCCACATTCCAAGCATCAGCCGCTGTTTTTAGCCATGCAGTTGTACCCTCAATTCCAAATGGGTAGGGCGATGGCAATAGAGTTGCGCCACGGGAAATAAGCGATCGCACGGTTTCACTTAAAAAAGGCTGGGCTAATAGTAATTTTGTCCCTTTGCCCACAGGTGGGAGATTTGCCGCACGACGAGGAGGGAAGAAATAAACGGGGCCAATCCCCATTTTGTCAAATAGGCGGCGAAATTGATCTTCGACCACATCCGCAAGGCTACCAACCACCATGAGGCTAGGCTCATCGCTGCGGGGCAAGACTGGAATCATCGCTCCTAAACAAGCGTCTTCACCTTGGGTAAATGTGGTTTCAATGCCACTGCCAGAATAATTGAGAATCCGTACCTTGGGATAAAAACGCTGACTGAGACGTTCGGCGGCTTTGGCAAGATCCAGCTTGATCACCTCAGAGGGACAGGATCCCACTAGGAATAAAGTACCAATATCAGGACGACGCTCTAGTAACTGATCGACCACGCGATCGAGTTCATCATTAGCATCTGCCAAACCAGCAAGATCCCGTTCACCCAGAATTGCCGTACCAAACCTTGGCTCTGCGAAAATCATGACTCCAGCTGCCGATTGGATCAAGTGGGCACAGGTGCGGGAACCAACTACTAGAAAAAAAGCATCCTGCATTTTGCGATGTAGCCAGACGATCCCCGTCAATCCACAAAATACCTCTCTTTGTCCCCGCTCTTTAAGTACGGGAATGGTAGTAATTGCGCTGGGAACTTCTGTGCAAGGCTCTAGAGCCATATTTTGCTCTCCTTTGGGACTAAAACCATAATTTTTAATGCTATATCCTAACTTCTAAAGGGTTGTACCCTGTTTTATTGTAAAAATATGCAATCTGCAAAGCGATTAATTTATTCTCTTTAACTATATTTAGTAAAACCAAGAGACGGGGTAAAAAGTTGCAAAGGTTTACAGGAAGATAAAAAGCTTAAGGTTACTTCATACGTTTTGGGCTTTTTGCTATGGCTAATTACTCGACCTAATTTAGACTTTGACCATATTTGAATTGTTATCCTAGTCATACAAGCGATCTGAATTTGCTTTAACTTACTGATAAAAATGACTAAAAAAATAATTGTGTGGTTTCGTAACGATCTGCGATCGCATGACCATGAGACACTTCATCGTGCAGTTGAGTCAAAGGCACAGATTATTCCCATCTATTGTTTCGATCCAAGGCATTTTGGGCAAACTAGGTTTGGATTTGCAAAGACTGGATCGTATAGGGCGCAGTTTTTACTAGAAAGCATTACAGACTTAAGAAATAAATTGCGATCGCTTGGCTCTGATCTAGTTATTCGTAGAGGTTTACCAGAGCTTGTCATTCCCGAACTAGCTACAGAAATTCAGGCGACAGATATTTACTTCCATGGCGAAACTACTTCTGAAGAGATTAAGGTCGAAGCAAACCTGATTCATAATTTAGATAAACTTGGGATTAGCTCCAAATCCTTTTGGGGACATACGCTCTATCATCCAGAGGATCTACCCTTTAGCATTTCGAGTTTGCCAGAACTATTTACCAGTTTTCGCAAAGAAGTTGAAAAATCCTGTACCGTTAATCCGCCTTTTCCAGTCCCATCTAAAATCCCTGCGATTACGGATCTGGAACTTGGGGAAATACCAACCTTAACGGAATTAGGTTTAGAACCTGCGATCGCCGATCCTAGAGCCACAATCAAATCTACGATCAAATTTACAGGTGGTGAGACGGCGGGACTAGAACGGCTGGATTATTATGTATGGCAAAGTAACCTTTTAGCTACCTATAAAGAAACTCGGAATGGGATGTTAGGGGGAGATTATTCTTCTAAGTTCTCACCGTGGTTGGCATTGGGCTGCATTAGTCCTCGCTGGATCTATGCCCAAGTCCAAAAATATGAACGAGAACGTACAGCTAATGATTCGACCTATTGGCTGATCTTTGAACTTTTATGGCGGGATTACTTTCGGTTTATAGCTACTAAGCATGGAGACAGAATATTCAAAATTTCTGGTTTACGGGGGCTAAATCTACCTTGGGCAGAGGATTGGGCGCAATTTAGGTTATGGCAAACTGGGCAAACTGGATTTCCATTAATAGATGCCAATATGCAAGAGTTAGCTGCTACAGGCTTTATGTCTAATCGGGGACGGCAAAATGTGGCGAGTTTTTTGACTAAAAATATGGGTATAAACTGGCAAATGGGGGCGGAATGGTTTGAATCGGTGTTGATTGATTATGATGTTTGTAGTAACTGGGGGAATTGGAACTATACGGCGGGTGTGGGTAATGATGGGAGGGGATTTCGCTTTTTCAATATTCTCAAGCAGTCTAAAGACTACGATCCCGATGGTAAATATGTAAAACACTGGCTCCCAGCCTTAAAATTAATCCCAGCGACTAAAGTGCATACTCCGTGGAAGTTATTAGATATTGAACAAGAGCGATCGCAAGTCATGATTGACAAAGATTACCCGAACCCAATTTTAGATTTAGACTAGTCTATAAAAGTTAACGAAAAAGCGGTAATGTTGAGGACTTGTTGAAAAGTGAATTTGAGTGAATAAGGGGAGGTTTACACCCGCGACCTCAAGGCATCTATATCAAGCTATTATAGTATAATGTTTACAGGAAAATTCTAAAAGTAAATTCATACTTTTTTGTCTGGGTGTGACCAGAATCTGATGTAAAATCTCAAGGTTATTAGTGAGATAATATCATTTCTTATCCCTTTAAGTCTTGAAAGTTAGAGTAAACTAGCATAAGCTCGATCTAATAAAACATTAAATTCTAGTCACACCCTTTTGTCTACTTAGATTCCTTGCCTACTCTCAATCACAAAATGAGGAAATGGGTATATGAAATATACAACAACAAAAACAGAAGTCCGCAAGGAGCTTAAGATCCGAGTGCGTGAGTGGCTCATTGATTCTGGAGTTAAGTTTATTGAGGATAAAAAGCCAATTGCACTTGGAAGCTCACTCGTAGATTTCCTCATAATTGAACCCTTTCTAATGGTCATAGAGGTTAAATGGTTTAGCCAGTTCTTTTGGCAATTTAAGCAAAAAGACATATTGGCGCAACGGATTAATCTTGCCAGTCAATATGGACGCTATATGCCAGTCGTTGCCGTTACAAGCCGAGAAAGTGAACCGATTGGAGAAATACATCAACTCGATGTCGAGCGTAATTTTTTGTTCTTTGACGATGTTATTGATGGCGAAAATCTGCCTAGCTTTTATCAGTTTAGGGAGTCAATCAAGCTTAATGAGTTAGTTCAAGATATTTTAAAAAGAGGTGAGTCTATAGATTTTCACATAACCGATTCTCAAGAAGTGGAAACCATGTGGGAGAATTCACTCAATCTTTCTAGCTTTTTGCAAGACGAGCCTTTTCCTAATGACAATATTGCAGAACAATTGAGAAAATTATCAGAAGATTGTTTATCTATTGATAGAGAACGGAAATTGGGGCGTAACCCTGACATCAAAATCAATAACGTTCAAACTCTCAGATTGTTACCAAAATTTAAACAAGGTTTTAAAGAGGTAATTAAAAATGAAATAAGGAAATTTGGTGGTGAACTTGAAGAATATAAAATTTCTGAACATTGGTCACAATATAAGTTGCCTTCACCTAAACCAATAATTTGGAGATCTCCTTACGGCAGAGTTGTAGCTATTCAAGTGCTTTTTGCATTCGACTTCCAATACAAAAATAATCGGGCTAGACAGCTAATTGCAGATGCGTGGATGATTAGAGCTTTGTCGGAGAATAAAGTTGATGATCTCGTTATGTTATTAGAAAAAAATGAAAATAATAAATCGTCAACTTATTTTATAAATGTTTTGGAATCTGCGGGTTGGACAGTTTTGCCTTGGGATTTCGCCAAAAAACGACCTCTCTTTATGGAGTTTATTTTGGAAGAAAGAGAAGTTTTCTACGAGCGAATTGCAAAAGTTTATGCCTGAAACCTTGCCTGAAGAGATGAAAGGTCTTCAAAGCATTGTAGACCAAGCAAAAGACTTTGATATAGCAGTTTATCGTGAGTTAAAAAAATCACAAGCACTCGTAGAACAAAAATTTTATACTGAAGCTGCCTTACGTCTGGGAAGAGCAGTTGAGGCGAGTATTTATAGTACTGCCAGAGAACTTGGCGTATCTGTATCTCTTGCAGGATTGGAAAGACTTGATCAAATAGGCGATGAAATTAAGGTTTCACAAGTAACGATCGCGCAAGGACAGAAGGAAAAAGGTATCAAAAAACTTTTGAAGTGTGTAAAAGATATAGCGGATGTAGTAGACACTTTGGTTGCTCCAACAAGTAACTCCCAAAAAACAAAGGGGCAATCTCGTGAAAGACCTTTACCAAATCGACAACTTTACAAAGCTTTTCAAGATCAAATTGATTTATTGGAAATCAAACAAGATTTTGGAAAAGATTCAATAAAAGCAAAGCTAGTAGAGCGTCAAGCGTCAATTACTGGATAGAGGCGGGTTAATTTAATCCGCGCATCTTCAGTAGTAAACTGCCAATTACATCTACAAGCAAGAGTATTTCTGTGATTTTCC
>VYKS01000491.1_pt1 | contig 13552 bp, 9 predicted proteins | sample 5114511 | NCBI WGS metagenome assembly VYKS01 (sample SAMN12291795, study PRJNA351875) | freshwater metagenome | isolation source: freshwater lake | place: USA: Michigan, Gull Lake | collected 2011-07-05 | reverse complement strand
TCGCGCCATAGTCACCAGTCACCGCAGATGCACCGTGCGCGCGACCGAGCCCCCACGGCGAGCGCCCAACGCCCGGTGGCGATGTCCGGTCGCGATGTCCGGTCGCGATGTCCGGTCGCGATGTCCGCTGCCGCAGCGTTGGCGCACGGTTCCTGGACGGCCCTCCGACGCTATCGTGCGCTTCCCCAAACGGGCGTGCGCGCGCAAAGCCCCGTCACGGTGAAATCGAGCAGCGACATCTCTCACGATGCCATTGTGGACGCCGGTCGCCGTGACCAGCGGGTCCTGCTCACCTTGCGCGCACCATGAATGGGCCACGCGCTACCGCCGCGCACCAATGAGGCCAGTGGCCCGCGCGTTGTGAGACCAATGCGAGAACGCCCTGAACGCATGTGGTGTCGGATCACCACGGCGGTGATCGAGACGCTGAAAGCGCCGAAACTCTCATCCCGACAGCATACCCGACGCGCGCGTCTCCAAGAGTGGCAAGCGACCTGATCTATACCCTCTGCAAACAAGCCGCCCTAGTCGGCGAGCTCTGGTTGGCGAGCGCTGGTTGGCGAGCTGTTGAGCGCCGTCGAAACTAGCGAGGTCCTGCTTTGGAAAGTAGAATAGTGCGTCGGCGCGTGGTTGCCGAATGGTTCGGACACGAGCGCGTGCGATACCACATCCCATCTTTCGATTCCCATGCGTCGTAGTCTTATCGTCCTCGCGCTTGGCGTCGCGGCCTGCTCGCCGTCGAGCGACGTGACAGCCCCCTCGTCGGCCATGCCGGCCGCGCTGTCACCCACCGCCGCGAAGGCCCCCGCTACCCCCGCCACCCCGATGCCCTCGGTGGCGATCACTGGGCTGGGCTTCAAAGATCCCCTGCGGCCAGGAACCCCCATTCAGGTCGTCACCAACGCCAGCGTCGTGCGCGTTGAGTATTCCATCGGGGCCAGGGGTTATATGGGCATGACCGAGAGTTACCTCGGCAGATCGACCACCGCCCCCTTCACCTTCACGTGGAACGGATTCTCGAGCGCCATCGATCTGGGTCGTAACCTGGAGCTTGTGGTGCGTGCGTTCGACCGCACCGACCGCGTGGAGACCGTCACGCTGCCCATCCTCATGCCTGGTTCGTGTGGCTACAGCCCCAGACAGCTCAGCGCGCAAAACTGTGCCGCATCCGGCTATTGGGATGTCACCAACATCGGCGGGGCGAGCCTCGTGGGCATCGCGTATAACTCCGCCGTCCGCGCCGCCACGCAGCTCGACAAAGCCGGTGAAGCCGCCGACTTCCCGGTGACCGCCAACGTTGCCGGTCGCTATGAAATCAGTGTCAACCAGCTTCGGCTGTCTGGGGCGAAGCCGGCCTTCTCCGTGCGCGTCAATGGCACGGTGGCGGAGGCCTCGCTGAGCGCCGTGCAGACGGCCACGGCGTGGAACAACTTCGGCGCCGCCGACTTCTCGCGCTCCGCGTCCACGACGCTCGTCGCCAACCTCGTAAAGGGCAAGAACGTGATCCGCGTCCAGAGCCTCGGCGCCGGCGTGCTCACCATCGGCAGCGTCTCGATCGCCCAACCACCAGCTTCCCGATAAGCAGAAAGGCACGCAGGGGCGACACCGCACCGCGCGGCGCGTCGCCCCTGCGCTGCCCCGGCGGAAGCCAGCCGATCCCACCAGGGTTCTCGGTCGTCCCTACGTCGGGAGTGAGCGAGTGCTATTACTTGGGCGACAGTTTAGTCGACATCACGCCGCGTACTGCACGCGTGGATGATGGAAGAATTTCTTGACGCATTCGGGGCGGCGCTGCAGGACCGCAGTCGTCGCGTGGCGGTCCGCTCCAACTCGGCGCGATCGCGAGCCGGCGCGCGCTGCGCGACCTGCATCTTGAGGTCCCCGTTTAGCTATTCGTCGGCGTTGAGTTCGGGCGCAGAGGGCGGCAGGTAATGAATCGCGATCAGGTCCGTGTGCTCCGCCACCCACGCGCGCACGTCCTTCGCTTTGTGCACGTTGAGGGTGTCCACGATCAGCACGACTTTGCGCCCCGCGTCTTTGCACAAACGCGTGAGGAAGGTAAGGAGCGTGGGCGCGTCGACCGCTGTCTTGAGCACCATGAAACGGAGGAGGCCGCTGTTACTGATCGCGGAGAGGTAGCTGACCGACGTGCGCTGCGAGAGGATCGGGCGCACCGGTGTCTTGCCTTTGGGCGCGACGCCGCGGCCGCGCGGATCGCTCGTGCTGAGGCTCGTTTCATCGCCCCAGGAGATCTCTGCCCCCTCGGCGGCCGCCCGCCGCTTGATGCGCGGGTAGTCCGTCTTGAGCCACGCCGCGATGGCCTCGGGCCGCTGCGCGTACGCCCGCTTGATCGGCTTCTGCGCCGTGAACCCCCAGCGCGCGAGGTAGTGCCCCATGGTCCGCACCGGCAACGTGAATCCGTACTGCCGCGCGATCCATTGCACGACCGCGGCGCGGGTCCACAACGCGAACGGCAGCTTCAGCTGATCGGGCGTCGAGTCGGTCATCGCACGCTGTATCGCCTGTTCCTGCTTGGCGGTCAGACGGCGATGCGCCCCGACCGCGGGCCCACGCTTCTGCGCCGCCAGCGCGTCGGCGCCACCGTCCTGGTACCGATCCCACCACTTCGAGACGGTCATGTAGTGCACCCCCAACGCGCGCCCAATCTCGCTGAAGCTGGTGCCGGCTTCGCGCATCGTCATCGCGATGCGGCGCTTCTCGGCCTGCGCCGCCGGCTTCAGGGTCCGCGCATCGGGCTGCGTCATGGTGTACAATAGCACCAGAACGCTGAGTTGTCAACTAAACGTTGGCCGGGTTAATAACCCTTCGTCGTCGGCCACGGCACGCCCACCGGAGCCGACTGGGGCACGCCTTCGGGATAGTGGCTCCCGCACACTCACGGTCGTGCCGTTCGAGCGGCATCATGCGGGTGTTCCGACCGCGGATCCTGCTCCCTATGCGCTGCCGCTGCTAGGGCTGGTCGACCGCCCGCTGGCCTACTCACTCGACGATCTGATGACGTGCCCCGCCGTGAGGCGCTCGAACGGGCCCGAGCCGTACGTCACGACTGTCGCGGCCCGATGGTGCGTCAGCTTTTGGAGTGCGCCGGCGTGTGCATGTCGGCCGCGTTGAGCGTCGAAGGGACCGACAAGACAGTTCGCGGAGTGCGAGCGGCCCTTGCCCTTGTGCCGGACGTAGTGTGGATACCGGGTGAGCCGAAATGGCACGCAGGACTTTTCTCTTGTGCAGGGGTGAGTGCGACCATTGCCGACACGAAGAGTTCGGGCGCGATGGTTGTGGGTGCGCGGGTTCGTGACCGAGGGCAAGGCACGACGCATCGATCCCAGTAATTGACGAAGCCGACGACACCAACCAAGCGGCATCACCCGGTGCCATACCTCAGCTTCCTCCGGTCGCTAGAGTGGTCCGGTCGAAACGCTCGACACACGCGTCAACGTCGGCAAGACCATGTCGCCGGCATGGTGACCGAAGAAGCCATAAACGGCCTCGAGACCGTCGAGGTCCAGATAGCACACGGCGGAGAGTCGTCCGGAGCGCCGGTTGGGTGCCATCGCGCGCCATTGGCGGTCCTCGAGCAGCGAGCGGTTTGTGAGGCCGGTCAGCGGGTCCTTGAAGGCAAGGGGGTGCTGCTCCTCGATCGTGCCCACGCGCCGTCCTGATTCCGCATCGACTACATGCGCGCGGTGCTCCGCTTGCCCGAGGCACGGGCCCGTCTGCGAGAGATTATGGTGGTCCCTACACCATTACCGCCGCCAGAGGATTTTCTGTCGGAGGACTCCACGTGACCGAAATGGGCGGCTCCGACGATGTCCTGCGCGCCGAGTCGCTGTACCTTGACCTGCTCCGGCAGGCGCGCACGTACCTGATGACCACGACGACGCTCACGCTGAAGAATGCGGGCAACCAGGACATCCTCGTCTTTGCGGTGAGATAGGGCCGGGCGTTCGCTTGCGGCGGCGCGTTTCACGGCGACCCGTACTGGGACAAGGGCCACGTCACCACGCGGTCCTGCGGCTGGTGGGCCAACCGCCCGCACGGCATACGGGTCAGGGCGGCGCGCGAAGGCCCCATCAACGAGGTCTCCCTCGAGCCGGACACGGCAGGCGCCCCACGCCAGGTTGTTGCCCCCCGGCACCCCCGTGAGGTCGCGCGGCAACGCGGCAACGCGGCAACCCGGCAACCCGGCCACGCGGCCACGCGGCCACGCGGCAACCCGGCAACGCGGGGACGTTCGACGAGTCGTCGACCGATCCCAATTGCAATTCCTATCCTGCCGCAACCTCGAGTTTCGTACGCCTCCGTCATCGTGGAGCGCCATCACGTAGTCGTACGACAGCTCACGCACGATACACGACATACTCGAGGCACGGCGCACAACGAAAGCACCGGTGAGCAATCAACGCGGTTGGGCCGGTGTGCTGGACTGAGAGCGGGTCATGGGAGCGGGTCAGCGGAGTTGGGAAACGCGGCCAGCAATCGTGAGAAAGCGCTGCGGTGATGCAATTCCAGCGTAGCATGCACAGTCTGCATGGTCGATGCTGTGCAGGGCGCAGGATGCCACCCCAGGTGAGCCGACGCCTTCAGTCCTCTCGACCGAGCGCGCGTGCCACACCACGGGTAAGCGAGGCCACGGTGAACGGCTTGGGCACGAACGCGTCGATGTCGTCGAGCAACGACTGGCGTGATACCTCGTCTTCGGTATACCCCGACATGTAGAGCACGCGCAACTTCGGAAAGAGCACCCGCGACTGATCTGCGAGCTGGTGCCCCGACATCTCCGGCATCACGATGTCGGTGAGCAGCAGGTCCAGCTCGCCGCCGAAGTCCTGCATGAGCCGCAGCGCGACAGCCCCGTTCTCGGCGACCAATACCCTGTAGCCCGCCGAGGTGAGGGTCCGCTCCACGAGCTGGCGGAGCGCCTGATCGTCATCGACGACGAGCACGGTTGACGCCCCGACGCGCGGCGCCGGCACCGCGCGTTCCTGCACGGGCGTATCGAACGTGGACTCCGCCGCCACCCGCGGCAGCAGGATGCGGAAGGTCGTGCCGACGCCGACGGTACTCTGCATGCGGATGCTTCCGCCGGACTGCTCGACGATGCCATGCACTGTGGACAGCCCGAGTCCCGTCCCTCCCTCGGCCAGCTTGGTCGTGAAGAACGGTTCGAAGACCCGGCGCTGGACCTCGAACGGAATGCCAGCCCCCGAATCGCGCACCGTGATCTGCACGCACGACGCCGTCGGACCGCCAAACTTGTCGGCCTCGTCCGCGTCGGGCTGTACCGCTTCGAGCGATACCGACAGCACGCCCCCGCCCGGCATGGCATCGCGCGCATTGACGACGAGGTTGATCAGCACCTGCTCGAGCTGCCCCGGATCGACCCGGATGAAGACACGCTCTATCGGCAGCCGCAACTCGAAGCGGATGTGGGCGCCGATCAGACGCAGCAACATCCGCTCGAGGTTGGACATCAGCTCCGCCGGATCGATAACGCGCAGATGCATGATTTGCTGGCGGCTGAACGCGATCAGCTGGGCCACGAGGCCCGCACCTCGCTCGCCCGCCGTGCGGATGTCCGACAGGTCGGCGCGCAGCTGTTCGTCGGGCTTCATGCGCGCGAGCGCCAGTTCGGCCGTACCGGTGATGACCGTGAGGAGCGTGTTGAAGTCGTGCGCGATGCCGCCGGCCAGTCGCCCCACGGCTTCGAGACGCTGCGCGTGCTGCATGCGCGCCTCCATCTCCTTGCGCGCCGTGATGTCCTGCGTGATGCAGCACAGCTGGGTGATCCGCCCAGCGGCGTCGGCCAGCCGCGCGCCGGAGTGATGCAGCCAGCGCGTGAAATCGCCCGTGGACCGCACGCGCAGCTCTTCGTCGAACGACGGAATCTCACCGCGTACCCAACGCTCCCACGACGCCGCGATACGCGGGCGATCCTCGTCGTGCACGCAGGCGAGAAACGCGCCTGCATCGCGGGTCAGCACTGCGGCCGATTCACCCCAGAGCGCCTCGACCGCGCGACTCACGTACTCGACGCGCATCGTATCGGCCGCGACGAACCAGAAACCCGTGGGACTCTGGTCGGCCAGTTGTTGATAACGCTCCTCGACTTCGCGCAGCCGGACCCGTCGTTCGCGCTCCTCGAGCGCGCGACTGACTGCCGATGGCAAACGCTCCAGGCGCTCCTTCAGCAGCAGGTCGGTGGCGCCCTCCCGCAGGCATTGCACGGCGGAGAGCGAATCGATCGATCCGGAGACGATGATCACCGGCGTGTCGGGCGCGAGCGCGCGCACGAGACGCACCGCACCGAGGCCATCCAGATCGGGAAGCGCGTAATCGCAGATGATGACGTCGAACGCCTGCGTGCGCAGGGCCGCCTCGAACGTTGCGCGGCGCGCCACCGGAGTGATCGCGCAATGGAGTCCTTCGTCTGCGAGCAGGTCGACGACATACCGCACATCGGACGCGTTGTCCTCGAGGTGCAGCAGTCGGATCGTCCGCGGTGCGGTGGTGTGAGTCATGGCGGGTCCGCAGCGGGCAGCAAATTCAGCGCCGCCCAGAACGCGACCAGCTGGCGCGCCATCACCACGAATTCGTCGAACTCCAGCGGCTTCCGGACATAGGCATTCACCCCCAGCCGGTACGCGGCGGACAGATCCTGGTCCTGCTGTGACGATGACATGAGTACGACCGGAATGTGACGCAGCTGTGCGTCCGTCTTGATGATGGCCAGCAGCTCCATGCCGTTCATGCGCGGCATCTTGAGGTCGAGGAGGATCAGCGCCGGCTGCGGACCTCCACGCGCGACAAATGCCCCGGCGCGGCGCAGAAACGCCAAGGCTTCGACACCATCACGCACATGGACGAGGCGTCCGGCCTCCACGTGGCCCTCGAGCGCCGCCAGCAGCAACTCGGCATCCCGGACACTGTCTTCGACGAGCAGGATGGGGCGCACCGCCAGCGGGATGTGGGGCATACGTCAGCCGTCCGCGGGCGCGAGGGTGAAGTAGAACGTCGCCCCCTGATCGGGGGACGACTCCGCCCAGATCCGGCCACCGTGACGCTGCAGAATGCGGCGCACCACGGCGAGGCCGATACCGGTACCTTCGAATTCGTGTTCGTGATGGAGACGCTGAAAAACGCCGAACAGCTTGTCGGCGTACGCCATGTCGAAACCGGCGCCGTTGTCGCGCACGGCAAACACGTGGCGTCCAGCTTCCGCCCCCGCACACAGGATTTCGACATGCGGTACGTCGCGCTTTGCCGAGTACTTCACGGCGTTGCCGACGAGGTTCACCAACACCTGTCGAAGCATCGCCGTATCACCTGCTACGTGCGGCAACGGCGCAATTGTCCACGTCACCCGCGCCCCATCCTCGACAGCGAACGCGGCGATCACCTCGTGTGCCAGCGCGTCGAGATCCACGCTCGCGAGGTGCATCTCCGCCTGTCCCATGCGTGAGAACGCCAGCAGGTCGTCGATGAGCCGCCCCATCTGCACGCTCGCGCTGGCCGCCGTCTGCACATAGCGCTCAGCTTTCTCGGACAGCTGCCCGGCCGTGGCGCGGCGCAGTAGATCGAGATAGCCGTGGATGTGCCGCAACGGCGCCCGCAGGTCATGCGATACCGAGTAGGCAAACGATTCCAGATTGCTGTTCGCCTCGCGGAGTTGCACACCGCTCGCCTCAACCTCGTGGTACAGCTGAGTGACGCGCTCCTCCGCGATCCGGTGCTCGGTCACATCGGTCTGGATGCCGATGAACTGATCGGGCACGCCAGCGTCGTTCAGGAACGGCACGATCGTCGTATCCAGCCACAGCGGCAAACCTCCACGGGTGCGGTCGCGGAGCTCCCCGTGCCACACCCGCCCGGACCGGATCGTCGTCCAGATCTCGTCGAAGAACGAGTCCGGATGTTGCTCGGAGTCGAACAGGTGGTGCGAGCCGTCGGTCAGCTCCTCGCGGGTGTATCCCGAGAGGTCGCACACCCGGTCGTTCACGTAGGTGATGACGCCGCGCGCATCGCTGATGACCACGAGCCCGTGAAGGTCGAGCGCCGACTTGAACTGGGCGAGTTGCAACGCCCGTTCCTGCACCCGCTTCTCCAGTCCGCTGTTCAGGGTCCGGATTTCCAGCTCGGCCCGATGACGATCGGAGGCGTCGCTCTGCACCGACACGAACTGCTGAATCTCCCCGGCGGCATTGGCGATCGGCGTGATCTGCAGCTGCACCCAGTATGGCTCACCCCCCTTGGTGTAGTTGGTGAGTTCGGTTCTGATCGATCGCCCTTCGCGCACGGCCGCACCGATCTGGCGCACCGTCTGCTGCTCCGTTTCGGCTCCCTGCAGCAGGTCACCCGGTTTGTTTCCCAGCATGTCCTCGAGGGAAAAGCCGGTGCGCTCCGTGAACGCGCGGTTCACCCACTCCGTACGCCCGTCGGCATCGGTGATGACGACCAGATTCTCAGTGAAGCTGGCCACCAGCGACACTTTCGCGAGATCGTCTTGCGCACGCTTCTGCCGTGTGACGTCATGCAGCGCTCCAACGGCGCCGCCGCCGGGAAGCGGCGACAGCGAGAGTTCCATCCACAGCACGGCGCCGTCTGCGCGAATCATCCGCAGCAACGGCCGTTCTGCGTCCAACGCGCCGGCCGACGACGTGGCGAACTGCTCCAACACCAACGGCACGTCGGCCTCGTACACGAACTCCACCAACCGGCGCTGCATCGAATCGCGCAGCGAATGCTGCATCACCTTGGCCCACGCGCCGTTCAGGAACACGAGTCCACCCGCCGCATCGGTCTCGAAGACGATCTCGGAGAGCAACTCGACGCGACGCCGCATCCGGGCCTCAGACTCGACTAGGGCCTCGGTCAGTCGATACGTTGCCTCGACATGCAGGTCGGTGGTCAGCAGCGGATCGAGGGAGACGCGCTGGGACGGCATCGGGCGTCAGCTCAGGCGGGGATGCTCTGCATGGCCTGCACGAGTTCTGTGCTGGTTGCCACGCCGGCATACAGCGGGAAGACGCTGGTGCAGAAGAAGTCCTGCTCGGCCGGCGTGCGCGACGACGAGCAGTCGGAGACCACCGTGACACTATAGCCACGCTCGTACGCGGCGCGCCCGGTGGAATCGATGCACAGGGAGGTCACCATCCCGCACACGAGCACGTTCTCGATCCCGCGCGCGCGCATTGTCTCGTCGAGCGCGGTATTCGAAAACGCGTTGAAGCCCACCTTCCCGGTCACGTACTGCACACGGTCGCCGAACGCGAGCAGTTCCGGAATCGTGCCGGCACCCGTGGTGCCCGCCTTGAACGCGCCGGACGTCTTCATCGCGTAGAGAATGCCGACCGGGCTCGCCATCGCACGATAGTCGGGCTCCAGCACGATCGGCGTGGAGATGATGGTCAGCTCGGTGTCCCGCATCGCCTCCACGAAGTGCATGGCATTGGCGAGCACCGTATCGACGCGATTGGGCTCTTCGACGACGCCACGGAGAATGCCGTCCTTCGCGAAGTAGTCGTTCTGAAAGCCAACGAGAATGAGCGCAGTCTTGCGGGGATCCATGGCGAACTCACCTGAGGAGGGCGGGACGGCTTGAAGGCGGCGGCGGAGCCTGCGTGATCCGAGTGCGGCACGGATTGCCCGATGTTCACGCGTCTGGAGACCGGGTGTGTCTCTTGCGGCCAGTGCTCTGGAAATCATAGGCAGGGATACGCGCCCGCGCGAGAGCCTGCATCAACTCGACGATGATGAAGGTATCATCATAGGGAGTGCGTCGTCGACGACGAACCACGCGACCCACTGGTATTGCCTCTCCGCCGCCTCTCGCTGGAACGGAACGAAGCGGCGACGCCGCAAAAACATCCACCGCGGTGTCTCCTGGATAGCGGGGGCTCGGCCAAGGGGCGCGGCGAAGTCGTTGATGAAAGCACGCGTCGTTGTGGCGTCATCGCACGGCATCACCGTGGCGCGCCCAGTGACCGGCTTCGTCGTCGTCCCAAGTTCCGCGGGTGCCCGGGCCACATCGGGGATGTAGGACTACGTGTGCGGCTGGTCCAACGGGATGACTGTGCGGATTGGTTTGCCGGTGAGCGCAGCATTCCAGAACGGATCGACGACGTTGCGCGCGCGGCCGCGCGGCCCGTCGTGGTCGCTGGCGCGCCCAATCGCGAGCGTGGTATCGCCGCGCGCGTTGGCCGTAAGCAACTACGTGATGGATGACGATGGCGCCCGAGCCGGCCTCTCGACACCAGATCGGGTCCATCGGATCGGGTCCATCGCGTCGCCGGTGATCGTCTCGCAGTTGTCCGTCGCGCTCCGAGCAGCGCGTCTTGGTGGCGGTCGTCCACGTGGCCGCCGCCCTGTCCTCCACAGGACGGGGCAACGAGGGGCAGGCAGGCGCGTCCGCTCGACGGGAGTCCGCTGTCGGGGGACCGCACGGCCACGATGGCGCCTGCGCTACGCCCCGCTCATGGCGTCGGTCAGCCAATCCACCACGTAGGCCACGAACGACGGGCGCACCAGCAGGCGCCACGTGGGTGTTTCATCCACGAGCTGCAGGAGTACCGGCGCCCGTACCAGCAGCGTCTGCGTGGCGTGCCCCACCGGGAAGGTGCGCGCATGCAGGTCCAACGCGCAAACGGCGGCCAACACGTCCCGCGCACGCGGACCCGATAGCTCCAGCAGCTGCCGGCTAGCCGACAGCTCGACCACGGCACCTTCGGCTTCGGGGGTCCCATCGCCCACGGCCTCCGAGAGCGCGGCCACGAGCGCATGGCGCGACGCCGTCGACGTTTCGACCAGCCATTCGTCCGGGCGGAGCCACGAGATGCGCCCCAACGGCGCGTGCTGCATGGGACCGTGTTCCGGCAACGCGTCCACGTCGAGCACGGCGGCCACGCGGGCACGCGCCTCAGGGCGCGCCCGGAGGCTCAGCAGAATGCCCGGAGGCAGCGCACGGAGCGAGACCGCCGGAGTGGAGACAGCAGCCATCCGCGCCACAAGAGGTGGCGCCACCACGAGGTGCTCAGACATGCCCCTCCCTGCGGTCGCACGGCGCACCATCTCGCCGCTCCCCCGCGGGGTCGTAGTGGACCGGGTCCACCAGTGTCACCGATGCGACCCGCCCATCGAGGAGCGGGGCGTGCAGCACCTCGCCCAATCGCGCGCGTCCGTCGCGCACCAGCGCAAGCCCGAGGGCACAGGCCAGCGTGGGGCTATAGCGACTGCTGGAGACGTGCCCATCGATAGGCATGGGTGGGGCGCCCAAGGCGCTGGTCAGCGCGGCGCCTTCGGGAATCACCAATCGCGAGTCGTTGGAGCGGAATCCAACCAGCTGCGCTCGACCGGCCGCCTGTAGCGCGACACGAGCGAGCGAGCGGCGTCCGACGAACGGCTTTCGCGTGGGCACCATCCACCCGAGCCCCGCGTCGTGCGGCGTGGTGAGCGCCTCGGTGTCCTGTCCCACGATGAGATACCCCTTTTCGATGCGCAGCACCTGCAGGGCATCCAGCCCATAGGGCATCACGCCGTGGTAGGCACCCTCCGCCAGCAGTTCGCGCCAGAGCGCCGGTCCGTCGTGCCACGGGACGCTTACTTCGTAGGCCAGTTCGCCCGAGAAGGAGACGCGCGCCACCTGGGCATCCGCAAGGCCGGCCACCGTGGCGGTACGCACGGCGAGGAAGGGGAAGGCGTCGGGGTCTACCACCAGCTCGGGAGCCACGCGGGCGAGCAGCGCGCGCGAGTCGGGGCCGACCACCGCCACGGTGGTGAACTGCTCCGTGATGGGTGTGACCCAGCAGCGCTTGTCAGGCCACTCCGTTTGGAGCCACTCCTCCATCCACTCGGCCACTGCGGCCGCGTGCCCGGTGGAGGTGGTCACGAAGTACCGCTGCGCGCCGGTGCGCATGACGACGCCATCGTCGAGAATGGACCCGTCGAGATGGCAGAGGACCGCGTAGCGCGCCTTCCCCTCGGGGAGCGACGCCAGCGGGGTGACATAGAGCTGGTCCAGCACCCAGGCCGCGTCGGGGCCGCGCACATCCAGCTTGCCGAGCGTGGAGACATCGGCCAGCGCCACGCCGGTGCGCGCCGCGCGCACTTCGCGCCGCACGGTGTCGTCGGGCGTTTCGCCCGGGCGGGGATAGCGCGACGCCCGCAGCCATTGTCCTGCGGGCTCGAACACGGCCCCTAGCGACTGGTGTTCGGCGTGCAGGGCGGTTGTACGTACCGGATCGAAGCGGGCGCCCTGCGCACGGCCGGCCACCAGGTGAAAGGGGATGGGCTCCACCGGTGGCCGGCTCCCCGATGTACCCGCCACGGCCGCCGGGTGCCCGGCGCGTGCGGCCACGAGTGTGGCCGCCAGCACCTTCGCGGAGCGTCCCTGTTCCACGCCGGTCCCCACCAGCGTGTAGCGCTTCACGTGCTCCACGTGCGTCGCACCGGCATCCACCGCGCGCCAGATCCCGGCGACGGTCGCATCGCGATGCAGATCCACGAAGCTGCGCGACTCGTCGCCGTCGGGGGCGGGCACCTGCCATGTCAGCCCGGGCGGGTCCTCGTCCACGTCGTCCACGTCGTCGGTCGCCGGGGCCGCTGCGTCGCCGGCCAGTCCCAACGCCGCGCGCGCCGCGGCGGCACACTGGGCGAGGGCCGCCGCGAGCGTCAATCGACCGGTTACGGCGCCGGCGAGCCATTGCCCGGGGAGCGGCGCGGACGGCACGGCGGTGCCCAATCGTGCGTCGTAGGTACTGGAGCCACCAAGGTGCAAATGCAGGTGCAGGTTGGGATCCACCCCCGCCGACGTGGCGAGCAGGTCGGTCTCGAGCGCGAACATGGCGCCGTCGGCCCGCACCTGCACGGCGCAGAGCGCGCCGTCCGCGTCCGCGTCGGTACCTACCACCTGCGCCGCGTTGAGCACCCGGATCCCTGCGGCATGCGCCGCGGCGGGCAGCGCGCCCGTGCCCGGGGGGCGCAGGTCGATGACGGCGGCCACCGACACGCCGGCCTCGTGCCACGCCAGCGCCGTGCGATACGCATCGTCGTGTGCGGTGAACAGCACGCCGCGCTCAGGCGCCAGTGCCCACTGCTGCAGGTAGTGGCGAGCGGCGCCGGCCAGCATGATCCCGGGACGGTCGTTGTCGGGGAATACCAGCGGGCGCTCCAGCGCGCCGGTGGCCAACACGATGGCCCGTGCGCGCACCTGCCAGAGCCGCTGTTCAGGCCGCGCACCGCGCGCCGCCGCGGGGAGGGCGCCTCCCACGCGCTGGGCCAGCCACATGCCGTTCTGGTCGAGAGGCATGACAGCGGTGGTGCCGGTGAGCACCGTGACGTCGGGCGCGGCGCACAGTTCGTGTTCGGCTGCCGCCAGCCACGCCTCGGCGGGGGCGCCATCGATACGGCGCGCCTCGCGCCGCAACGCGCCGCCCACCATTGAAGCGCATTCGGCCACGATCACCCGCGCGCCGGCGCGCGCGCCCTCCAGCGCCGCCGCCAGTCCCGCCGCCCCGCCGCCCACCACCAGCAGGTCGCA
>VYKS01000488.1_pt1 | contig 13613 bp, 13 predicted proteins | sample 5114511 | NCBI WGS metagenome assembly VYKS01 (sample SAMN12291795, study PRJNA351875) | freshwater metagenome | isolation source: freshwater lake | place: USA: Michigan, Gull Lake | collected 2011-07-05 | reverse complement strand
GCGACGGTGATGGTTTCCGGGTCAGCGCCCAGAGCCGGGTTCACGGTGATGACCGTGCCGGTCGCCGTGCCCGACGAGACGAAGATCACTGCGGTGCCGACGCCGTCGCCGGTATAGGCGGTGGCTTGCGCCTGGGTCGCCGTGCGGAAGTCAAGATTGGACATTTGAGAGCTCTGCTATCCCCGGGGGCACCCTCGGTCCGGGCGCATGAATTTCTTAGCCGTTCGCGGGTGCGGCGCCAAGATAGAGTTACACAATCCTTAAGGTGTCGACCTGACCAAACCTCGGCGCGGTCCGGTCCGTTCAGGACCGCTGCCGGACGTCCAACCCGAGCCCCAGCATCAGCCCGCGCGCCCGGTCTGCCAGCACCGGCACGCCGTGGTCGGTGGCCGCCTCGGCGGCTTCGGACAGGACGAAGGCGGCCTGGTCGGGGTTTGTGCCCATCAGCTCGGCGCGCGCGATCATCAGTCGCGCCATGGCGATCTGGTCCGCGGCCCAGTCGACCGCGCCGGGCGCTCCGACCCGCTCGGCCAAACGACGGCGCACGCGGGTCTCGATGCGGGTCAGGGCCATGACGTCGCCGTTGGTGGCGGCGAGCGCGATCTCGCGCTGGATCAGCAGGTCGAGCGCCAGGGCGCCCAGCACCGTGCCTTGGCCGCTGGTCAGGGCTTCGGCCTGCATCAGGGCCTCGACCGGGGTGTCGGGATCGACCGCGCGGGCCACCTGAACGGCGGCCCAGTCCATCGGGCTGTGATCCGGGAAGAACTGATCCGCCGCCGCGTCGAACAGGGCGTGGCCGGTGGCGGTCGCCTCGGCGTCGCCCGCCATGGCCGCCAGAGCCGACAGGCCGGCCCCGCACAGGGCGAGGGCCCGGGCGCGGGTCAGGGGGCGGGTGTCGGGATTGCTGGCCGACACCAGGGCCTGCAGGTCGCGACCCGCGTGATCCAGCAAGCGGGCGTCGCGTTCCAGAATACCGGCCTCCAGCGCCAGCGCCGCGCCGTCCAGCCGCAGGTCGTCGGCTTCGGCCGGGTTGTGCTTGATCAGGGCATGCAGCGCCGCGTCCATCAGGGCGGCGGCATCGAGGCGGTCGGCGGTCAGGCCGCTGAGACGCGCCTGACGCGTGCGGATGCGGGCGTGGACGGCAGCGCTGAGCGCCAGCGTCGCCAGACGCTTGGGCTGGGTCTCGCGCGCCGCATGGGTCGCCTCGTCCAGCGCGGTCCGGTCGCCGTACAAATCGAACGCCGTCAGCCAGGCCAGCGCCACCGCCAGACCCGCGCGGGCCTGATCGTCGGCATGGGGCGCGGCCTTCAGGGCGTCGGCGGCGGTGGCCAGGGCCTTGTCCAGGCTGGTGCGATCTCCGGTCCGCCGGGCATGTTCGCGCCACAGCGCCGAGGCGCGGGTCCAGGTGCGCGACGGCGTCTTGCACGACACCCGGCCGCCGTCGGTGGTCAGGGCCTTGGCCTCCACCGCCAGCAGGTTGGCGCCGATCAGCTCCAGCCAGCCGAGGTCGTCGCTGTCGCGGGCTTCGCCGAACAGTTTTCTCAGGTCCCGACCGAACTCGAACATCGCCACGTCAAACGCTCCGCGTCCCGCTTCGGGACCGTGTCACCGTCTCTGGCGACAGTCTAGCAAGGCCGACGCCGCGGAACGGGTTCCACCTTGCGGCGCTGTGGATGGGCGCCTACCTCAGCGCCTCCGCAACAGCAGGTGTTTCCTATGTCCTCCCCGCTCTTCGACCCCATCGATCTCGGCGCCCTCAAGTTGAAGAACCGGATCGTCATGGCGCCCCTGACGCGCAGCCGGGCGATCGCGGGCCAGGTCCCCACGCCCCTGGCGCCCGAATACTACGGCCAGCGCGCCTCGGTCGGACTGATCATCTCTGAGGCCACCCAGATCAGCCGCTCGGGCCAGGGCTATCCCGATACACCGGGCATCTTCACCGAGGCCCAGGTTCAGGGCTGGAAGGCCGTGACCGAGGCGGTCCACGCCAGGGGCGGCCTGATCGTCGCCCAGCTGTGGCACGTCGGCCGGGTGTCGATCGCCGCCTACCAGCCCGACGGCCGCCCCGCCGTCGCGCCGTCCGCCGTCGCCGCCGAGGGCAACGCGATGAAGGAGGACTTCACGATGGTTCCCTTCGAGACGCCGCGCGCGCTCACGCTGGACGAGATCCAGGGCGTCATCGCCGACTACGTGCACGCCGCCGAGATGGCGAAGAAGGCCGGATTCGACGGCGTCGAGGTCCACGGCGCCAACGGCTATCTGATCGACCAATTCCTGAAGGACGGCTCCAACCAGCGCGATGATCGCTATGGCGGCTCGGTCGAGAACCGGCTGCGCTTCATGCTGGAAGTCGTCTCGGCGGTCGTGGCCGTGTGGGGCGCGGACCGGGTGGGCATCCGCCTGTCGCCGTCCAACCGCTCGAATGGCACGAAGGACAGCGATCCGGCGGCGGTGTTCGTCCCGGCCGCGGCGGCGCTGAAGCCGTTCGGCCTGGCCTATCTGCACCTGATCGAGGGCGAGCCGGGCACGGTGATGGCCCCGTGGGACGGCGCGCCGCTTCTGGCCGCCCGCATGCGCGAGGCCTTCGGCGGTCCGCTGATGCTGAACGGCGGTCTGACCCGCGAGACGGCCGAGAAGGCCCTCGCCGAGGGCCGCGCCGATCTGGTCAGCGTGGGCGTGCCGGTTCTGTCCAACCCCGACCTGGTCGCGCGCTGGAAGACCAATGCCCCCCTGAACGCGCCCGACCGCGCCACCTTCTACGGCGGCGGGGCCAAGGGCTACACCGACTATCCCGCGCTGGAGACGGTGGGGGCGTAAGGCTCAGAACAGGTCCGGCTCCGGCGCCTTGGCGCGTCGGGCCGGACGGTCGCCCAGTTCGGCCCAGGCGTCGGCCAGCCGGTCGACGGCGGTCTCCAGCTCCGTCTCGGGCAGGCAGTAGGGCAGGCGGACGAACCGCTGGAAGGCCCCGTCGATGCCGAACCGGGTGCCGGGGGCCAGGATCACGCCGTGGGTCTGGGCCTGGACCACCAGATCCGCTGCGACCGGCCGGGGCAGGGCGACCCACAGCGACAACCCTCCCGGCGGCCGGGTCGTCTCCCACGTCGGCAGTCTGAGGCGAAGCCGGGCGGACAGGGCGGCTTCCCGCCCGGCCAGGGCACGCCGACGCTCGATGACAGGCGTCTGATCCCCGGCCAGCAGGTGGGCGGCGGCGAGCTGCTCGATCACGGCGGTTCCCAGATCCATCGAGGCCCGGGCCCGGACCACGGCGTCGGCGACATCGACGTCTGCGCGGATCCAGCCGATCCGCAGGCCGCCCCACCAGGTCTTGCTCATGGACCCCAGCCGCACGACGTGCGGACCCGGTGCCGCCGGCCCGGGCGGGGCTCGCTCGAACCAGAGCTCGCGCTGGGTATCGTCAAGAACCAACAGACCCCCGACGCCGGCCACGGCGCGCGCGACGGCGGCCTCGTCTTGGGCGGACAGCACATGTCCCGTCGGGTTCTGGTGCGCCCCCAGCAGATAGACCAGCCGGGGCCGCACCCGTTGGATCGTCCCGATCAGGCCGTCGATGTCCCAGCCTGCGGCCGTCAGGGCGACGGGAACCGGACGCAGGCCCGCCCGCACGACGGCCTCGATGGCGTGGGGATAGGTCGGGTGGTCTATCACCACCGCATCGCCCGGCCGGGCAAAGGCGCGCAGCACGATGCCCAGCCCGTTCTGCGCGCCCGCCGTCACCACGATCTGTTCGGGTCCGGTCGGCAGGCCGTCGCGGACATAGGCCTCCGCCACCGCCCGCCGCAGCGGCAACAGGCCGATCGGGTCATAGCCGTGGCCGGGCAGGTGGGGCGGCAGGGATTCCAGCGCCCGGGCATAGGCCGCATGCACCGGGGCACCTGCGGGCAACACCGCCGTCGCCATGTTCATGACCTCGGGGCCCGGCGCGACGTGAAACAGGCCCTCCAGCCGTTCCGCCCGGCTGAACGGCAGGGCGGTGAAGGTGCCCGACCCGACCCGGCTGGTCAGGAAGCCGTCGGCGCGCAGCCGGTCCAATGCCGCGCTGACCGTGATCCGGCTGACGCCCAGTCCCTCGGCCAGTCGCCGCTCGCCGGGCAGGCGGGCGTCGAGCGGCAGTCGTCCGTCCAGCACCAGCCCCTTCAACGCGTCGGCCAGGCTGCGATAGGCCACGTCCTCGCTCCCGGCCGCGCGCCAGTCGCCGAGATGCCGCGACAGACTGTTCAGATTGACGATCGCCCCGGCCATGAGGCCATCGTCGCCAAAGTGGCTATGGATTGCAAGGCCGGTTCACCTAGGCTGTGAGCATGTTCATCCGTCGCTTCCTCCAGCTCCAGATCGGTCTTCTGCTCTACGGGGCCTCGCTCGCCCTGATGGTGGAGGCGAACCTGGGGCTCAATCCATGGAGCGTCTTTCACCAGGGCCTGTCGCAGATGACGGGGCTGAGCCTGGGCCTGATCGTCAATGCCGTCGGGGCCCTGGTGCTGCTGGTCTGGATACCGCTGCGTCAGAAGCCGGGGATCGGGACTATCTCCAACGTCCTCCTGATCGGTACCTCCGCCGACCTGTTCCTGTGGCTGTTGCCGCCGATCGACGGGATGGCGCTGCGGATCGCCTTCCTTGTGGGGGCCGTCGTGCTGAACGGCGCGGCGACGGGGGCCTATATCGGTGCCGGTCTGGGGCCGGGACCGCGCGATGGTTTGACGACCGGCATGGTCCGGCTGACCGGCTGGCCGGTCCGCTGGGTGCGCATGGGGATCGAACTGGGCGTGCTGGCGCTCGGCTGGATGCTGGGCGGCGTGATCGGCGCAGGCACGGTTCTGTATGCCCTGTCGAACGGTCCCCTGCTGCAGGTCTTCCTGCCGATGTTCGAGATCAAAGACGGCCCGACGGCGCGACCGGCCCCGGTGGCCTAGGCGCGGGCGGTCACGCCCCGGAGGCGAACCGCGCGTTCTCGGGCACCTCGGGGACCTCGCAGAACCGCCACTGATCCTGTTCGATGCTCTCGTCGATCTGCAGGCGGGCGGTGCGGCGCATGACGCCGGTCTCGACCATCTCATAGTCCACGACATAGGCCCCGGCGTCGCCGCCCAGCTCGGTCTGGCACTGCTGGCGTTCGCGCCAGCTGTTGGGACCGGTCTGCAGGAACTGGCCCGGCGTGCAGCCGCCGAAGTCGATGGTGAAGGACGTCGGGGTCATGAAGGCCAGGTTGCCCTCGCCCGGCCAGACCTGATCGCAGTCGAGCTCGCCCCGGACATAGTAGCCCAGCGCGACCGGGATCGGCTCCGGCGCGGTCTCGCCCTCGGCCAGGGTGACGGCCGGGGCCTCACCGGCTTCGTCGGGGTCTTCCAGTGAGCCCAGCAGGGCCTCCAGCGCCCGATCCTGCTGCTCCTTCGTCGTCGCTGAGCCCGGCGTGGGCGACGAAGCCCCACGGTTCGGCCAGCTCTGAACCTCGCCGCGCGTGGGCGCGCGCTGGCCCTGGATCGTCGTCATGGACGGGCCGCCGTTCAGGGCCTGGGTAGCGGCGCGGGCACGGACCTCGGCCTCGCTCTGTCGGGCAAGGGTGTCGGAGGAGGCCCCGGCAGCCAGAAGGATCGCCCACGCCGAGGCGGTCAGGATCAGAGGCGTACGGATCGATGCGGTCGTCATGACGCTCCTTATGGCAAGGCTCGGCGACAGAACGAAGGCAGGATCGTCCGGGTTCAGCCCCGCTCCTTCGTCTTGGTGAAGGCCAGTCAGATCATGTCACGAGTCGGATCACCAACCAGCGCTAGACAGGGTCTGGTAACCATGCTGCTTTTTTCGTTGGGAGAGGGTAGCGATGTTGGGGGGAGGGTAGCGATGAAAGCGCTGAACAGAATCCTTTGGCTGGTGACCCTCGTCGCCATCATCGGCCTTGCGGCGGCCTTCGCCTGGCTGGCGTCGGATGTTGCCGAGGACAAGCGGGGCGGCTGGGTGGCCATCGCCGTCACCCTGGCCGTCGGCATCGGGGCTGCGATCTCGCAATACGTCGTGGCGCCCAAGACCGGCGGATCGCCGCGCCGTCCGTTCTGGATGAGCTGGAAGGGGCTGGCCACCTTGTTCCTGGCCTGCGTCGCTGGCGCGGGGGCCATGTCCCTGTTGCTTCCGCTGCTCGATCCACCAGTCGCGACCGAAGACACGGTCGTCGGGGACGGGGACCGCACCCGCGCGGAGATCGGCGAGGCGAAGGAAGAAATCATCGCAGCCCTGTCCCCGGCCCAGCGCAGCGTCGTCCGGGCCATCCCCGGCCTTTGGGGGGAGGCGGGCTGCTCGGTGGTCTATGATTTCAAGGTGAAAGACGGCGGGCTGACGATCGAACGGGTCCGGAAAGAACCGGGGATGTCGGACTATGCGATGACGGCGGCGCTCGTGCCGGGCGGCGAGGGCGATCAGCTTAACGCCAGTATCGCGCGGTCGTCGGACGCGGGAGAGACCGAGGGTCAGGCCTTGGTCTTCACCTATTCCAGGGCAGCCGACGAAGAACGCCTGAACTGGCGCAACCTGACCCACGCCGGATATGGCGGTACAAAACTCGAGCGGTGTTCATGAAACGGTTCAGCGTCGTTCTGATGGCCCTGGCGGTCCTGGCCCCGGCTGGCGTGACGCTGGCGGTGCCCATCCCGGCCCTTGCCCAGGGACGGGAAGGGACAGGGCTGGGCCCGGCCCAGGTCCGGGCCTTGCGGGTGGAGCTCAGCGTCGCGATCTCTGGCCTCACGAATGCTCGAGGCGCAGCCGCCGCTGCCGACCGGCGCGAGGCCATATCTCGCGCCAATCTGGCCGAGGTCGGCCGCCTGCTCGGGTTGACGCCCTCGACGCCGCCGTCCGATATCGTCGATGCGGCCGAACGTTGGGTCGAAAGCTATCAGACCGTCGTTCAGCAGTTGGACGAGACCCGGCAGGTCCTCGCGCGTACCCAGTCGGGCGAGGTCCGCACGGCGGGCGATCATTATCTGCAGCTGGCCCAGGCCGCCCTGGCGGAGGGTCAATTAGCGGCTGCAGACGAGGCGTTCGCGCAGCTGGAAACCGTTCTGCAAACGGCCCGGCGAGAGGTGGAGGACTTCGCCGTCGATCCCACGGCTGCACGCGTCGCCCTGGCCTGGCTTCAGGACGAACCCCTCCGCGCCGCAGAACTGGCAGACGCGGATTACGACCGGCGCGCGAGCGAGCGCGCCCGGAGCTGGACGCGGGCGATGGAAGCGGGTTCCGCCTACCTCGAAGCCGACCGGCGTGCGTCCGCTGTCGACGGCAACCGCTGGCTGCTCCTCGCGATCGAGCGATACCGGGATCGCGCCTTGAGGTATGTGGACCGCACTTCTCGTCCGGACGACTGGGCCTCAACTCAGAACGACCTAGGCATTGCCCTTCAGACCCTCGGCGCGCGGGAGAGCGGGACGGCGCGTCTGGAGGAGGCGGTCGTGGCCTATCAGGCAGCGCTTCAAGAAACGACCCGCGAGCGCGTGCCTTTGGACTGGGCTTTAATCCAGAGCAACCTCGGCGCTGCACATTGGGCCCTTGGCAACCGAACGAGCAGCATAAGGGAACTGCAGGCTGCCTTGGCAGCTTATGAAAACGCTCTATCGGAGTTCACGCGCGACCGCGCTCCGCTGCAATGGGCCATGATCCAATACAATGTGGGTGTCGCCCTTTTGAGCCTAGAACCCCTCTATGACTACCCGCCTCCCGAACTGCTCGAAAAGGCGCTCGCTGCTCTTGAAGCCTCGCTGTTGGAGAGGACCCGTGAGCGCGTTCCGCTAGATTGGGCTCGGTCGCAGAATAGTTTATGCATAGCATTGAGTCTGAAGGGCCGTTCTGAGGACAGCAGACTGAGGTTTCAGGCCGCTGTAGAAGCCTGTGATCAGGCGCTTCTCGAACGGACGCGAGAACGAGTGCCTCTTGAATGGGCAGAAACCAAAAACAACCTTGGAAATGCGCTGACGCAACTCGGCAGGCGCGTGGACGGAACAGCAGAATTGGAAGCGGCGGTCGTGGCCTACAGAGAAGCGCTTTCAGAAAGTACGCGTGATCGGGTCCCGCTCGTCTGGGCTCAAATCAACTACAATATTGGAGGTGTTCTTTCGACCATCGGTGAGCGAGTCGGAGGGAAATCATGGCTTGAGGCGGCGGTAGCGGCCTATGACGAGGCGTTGTTGGAGCGGACGCGCGAGCGCTTGCCACTGGAGTTCGCTCGGACCTCAGGCAACAAGGCGCTGGCCTTGGCTTCTCTTTTCGATGTAACTGGCAGTATAGAATACCTTGACAGAGCAATAGCTTCCGCAAATTTAGAGCTTGAAGTATTTGACAGAGTAGGTAGCCAAGACGACTATTATCGTAGTCGTCGGCGCGTTGATGCACTTGAATCCCAACGCGCCGCCCTGCCCTGACCCCTACCCCCGCTCTTTCGTCTTCGTGAACGCCACCTTCGGGAACCGCTCCATCACATAGCCGGTCTCCCAGCTGGACTTGGCCAGAAACACCGGGTCGTCGTCGATGTCGCGGGCCATCTGGCCGCGGTATTTGGCCATGAAGTCCTCGACGTCGGCTTTATCGCCCCCCTCTGCATTGGCGATCCAGCGGGCCTCGGCATAGGGGCTGTGTTCGAAGATGACCTCCAGGCCGTATTCCTCGCCCAGCCGGTCGGCCATGACCTCGAACTGCAGCTGGCCCACGGCGCCGACGATGAAGTCCGCGCCAATCTCCGGCCGGAACAGCTGGGTCACGCCTTCCTCGGCCAGGCCGTCCAGCGCCTTCTTCAGGTGCTTGGCCTTCAGCGGATCCTTGACCCGCACGCGCTGCAGGATCTCGGGCGCGAAATTCGGCAGGCCGGCGAAGCGGATCAGGCCGCTTTCGGACAGGCTGTCACCCACGCGCAGGACGCCGTGGTTGGGAATGCCGATCACGTCGCCGGCGAAGGCGTCCTCGGCCAGTTCGCGGTCACTGGCGAAGAACATGATCGGCGCGTTGACCGACAGCGACTTGCCGGTGTTCTGGACCTTCAGCTTCATGCCGCGCTTGAACGAGCCGGAGGCCATGCGGAACATGGCGATCCGGTCGCGGTGGTTGGGGTCCATATTGGCCTGGACCTTGAAGACGAAGCCGGTGACCTCGGGGCAGGAAGGGTCCAGGGGCGAGGGATGAGGGTCGAGGGGGGCTGCCTTCTCGCCCCTCGCCCCTCGACCCTCGCCCCTCGAAACCGTCTGCGGTTTCGGCGGGGGCGCCCATTCGCCGATGGCGGCGAGCAGCTGGTCGATGCCGAAGTGGCGCAGCGCCGAGCCCCAAAGCACCGGCGTCATGTGGCCTTCCAGGAAGCTCTGGCGGTTGAAGCTGGGGTAGCCGCCTTCGACCAGTTCAAGCGCCTCGGTCAGGGCGGCCTGCTCGCCGGCCTCGAAATAGCGGTCGGCCTGGTCCAGCGGCAGGGGGGCGGGGTGATCGGGGTCCTCGGCCTCCCCTGCAGCCTTCTTCGCATAGGGCTGGAAGCGGCCCGTGCCCAGTTCGACCATGCCCCTCAGGCGATTGCCGCTCTCGGCCGGCCACCAGATCGGCGCCGGGTCCAGCTGCAGGCGGCTGGCGATATCGTCCAGCAGGGCCATCGGGTCCTGGGCCTCGCGGTCCAGCTTGTTGATGAAGGTGATGATCGGGATGTCGCGCAGGCGGCACACCTCGAACAGCTTCAGCGTCTGCGGCTCGATGCCCTTGGCGGCGTCCAGCACCATGATGGCGCAGTCGGCGGCCGTCAGGGTGCGATAGGTGTCTTCCGAGAAGTCCTCGTGGCCCGGCGTGTCCAGCAGGTTGAACATCTTGCCGTCGTGCTCGAACGTCATGACCGAGGCCGAGACGGAGATGCCGCGCTCCTTCTCGATCTTCATCCAGTCCGAGCGCGTGCGCCGGTTCTCGCCCCGCGCCCGCACCGCCCCGGCCGCGCGGATGGCCCCGCCCGACAGCAGGATGTGCTCGGTCAGGGTCGTCTTGCCCGCGTCGGGGTGGGCGATGATGGCGAAGGTGCGTCGACGCGCAGCTTCCTCGGCGAGGGTCAGTCTGGACATGGTCTTTCCGGTGGGCGGCGCGAGGTAGCCCGCCCGGGCCGGAAAGTCACGCGATGCCCTGCGGAGGAACGTGTGTTCCCGTCAGGCTCCCGCTTCGTCGACAGAGTCCTCGGGAACGTCGACCGCCGAGGACGGATCGGTCGCGGTCCTGCCGGCCGCCTCAAGAGCCTGGGTCAGAAGGGCGCGTCCAGCGGCCCGGGCGGTACCGCCGTGGGGACTGTTGGCGACGGGCAACAGGACGTTGATCGCAGCGACCGGATTGTTCTGGGCCAGCAGAACCCGGGCATACCTCAGTCGCGCGTCGAACGACTGCGGCGCGAGCGTCACTGCGACCTGAAGGGTCGAGGCATCGTTTTCGTTTGGATAGCCACCACTGCCCTGTCGCAAACGGTCGAGAGCGAGGTAGGTCTGAAAGGCCAGAGGATCGATATCCAGCGACTGGGACAGGGCTCCACGTGCATCGGCTCTTAGGCGCTCGACGTCCGCGCCTTCTGGTGACTGTGCCAGCACATCCATAACGGCGCTGGCGTAGAGCCGGAGGGCCTCAGCGCTCTCCGCGTCGGGACCAGCGATGGGCCGCAGGGTCTCGATAGCGTCCGCTGGCCGACCGGCCAGGCGTTCGCCCTTGGCCTTTACCAGCCGACCCCACTGCGAGGTGGGAAAGCGAGTGGCGGCCTGGGCTGCATCGGCTATGAGCTGGTCGCGCCGGGTTCGCCATGCCTCGAGCGTTTCGGCCTGCCGGATAGCGAACGCCTGATCCGGTTCGCCGGGTCGCTGGGCGGGGCTCGGCTCGCGCTCGCCAGGCAGGGTGGTGTCGAGGCGCAGGTTGATCCAGATCAGTTCCGCTTCGTCCGGCGGCAATCGGGATACCGACACCACGGGCTGCGGCAAGTCGATTTGTGGGGTGTAGTACTGGATAGCTCCCGACATGTAACGACGGACCTCGTCGAGTAACTCTCGCGGGCTACGATCCGTCGCAGCCGTCATGGCGTCCACGGAGCTCTCGCCCGCCGCGAAGGCCGAAAGATACCGCCCCAGCTGACGCGTCCGTTCGGGTGTCGCGAGCATGTAGTGGGTCAGAGCCCAGGAGATCGCGTAGTAGTCTGCGCCCCGATACCGGCCGCTCGAGGAAACCCGCCAGTCGAGCACGTCTTCCATCGGGGGCCAGCTGTTCGCGGGTTGGGTCAGGGAGTTCATACGACCCGGATCAGGCCGTCCGATCTGGATGTTGTCTGATCGGATTCGCACCGTGGCGTAGTACTCGGCGAATCCTTCCACGAACCACGCCGGATAGGAGGCGCGATCGGACAGCATCTGAAACATGAAGTGGTGGCTGTATTCGTGGAAGATGGTGTCGTCGGAGTCGGGCGCGCCGACATTGGCCACCACATGGATGCGCGCCGCGTTGGGTGTGTAGAAGCCGGCGATATTCGGGCTGATCCCCGGTGCCGCCTGCAGCATGTCGTCCCGCCCGTCCGCCATGAAGATCTCGAGCTTTGGGACCTCGTAATCGATCGGGAACGGATAATAGGCCCTCAGCAGGGCGTCGAAGGTCTCGAGCTTGCGGGCATAGTTGGTGATCGCGCGCTCTGAACTGTCGCCATAGATGATGAAGTGGTCAGTTTCCGCCCTCAGCCATTCGGCCCTGGCGGGAAAGGCAAGGGTCATGGCCCACAGGAACAGCCCCAGCAGGGTCATCGCGCGAAGCGTCTTCATCGGGCCCTCCAACCCTCGCGCCGGACGGGCCGAAGCGAAAGAGATCATGGCCCGGATGATCAGCCATGCCCGACGCATGGCACAACCGTCGCGGGCGACTAGCGCGAGAAAGATTACAGAGGGTTGTGACAGGCTTGTGTCAAAGGCACTGCCCGATCACCGGAATCGGAGTCATCCCCCATTTCGCGAGACGCTCCGGACACGCATCCGGACACGGCAGGCAAGAAGGAAACGTCCATGGCTTCGCTGCATCCGGCGGACCGCGTTTCGGGCGCCAGGAAACAGGACCGGGCGCGGTCCGACGACGGTCCCCACCCCTCGATCTGCGGTATTGCAGGCTTCGGTGTCATCGCCGCAGCCGGCGTGCTGACGCATCTCCTGTTCCGCCTGATGGTCCAGGCGGAGCGGAAAGACCAGGCGCCCCAGATCAGGCGGCCATGCGGCCCCAGACGGCGCGGTCGGCGCTGACGGCGTCGAGCAGGCCCTTCTTCGCGCGCGTCATCAACTGGCGCAGCACCGCCGTCGGCAGGGCGCAGAACTGCGGCTCGACCAGCGCCGGGTCACAGTCGCATTCCGGCGCGGCGAACAGGGCGGCGTTCACCTCTGGCGAACGGTCGTGGATCAGCCAGGCCAGACGGCGCGCGCGTTCCGGATCGTTGCGGTGAAGCATCGGGTCCTCGGCGAACAGCTCGCAGCCCAGCTCCATCAGATAGTCGAAGCCCAGTTTCTCGAACCGGCGCGCGTCGGCGGCCGTGACCGGGCAGGCCTCGTCCAGTTCGAACACGACGTCGTTCATCAGAAACAGCATGAAGGGCACTCGCCTGACGTCGACGCTTCTCGCCGACACCGCTGACCCTACGCCCGTCTGGTTTTCGGTTCCGTGTGCGAACGGGGTTAGCGAGGGGTTTAGGGGCGAGGGGCGAGGGGCGAGGGGCGAGGGGCGAAGTCAGTGAGTCTGGGGCGGAACTTGGTCCAGCCGCTGCTTCAAGCGCGTAAGCATTCGGCTCAGCTCGTCGGCGAGCTGTAGTGCCGGAGCCACCCGTTCGGTTGTCAAATGTCCGACGCGGCCGCGCGCTGCATCTGGTTCGTCATGCCGAACTGTTCGGTTCTCGGCATCGCAGGGGATAGCGCATAGACGTGCGCAGCCAAGTCCATGGCCTTCGTCCACACTTTCAGGTCCGGGTACCCCTTCATTCCTCGTCCCTCGACCCTCGTCCCTCGACCCTTTCCGTGATGAAATGCCGCCCCTGGCGGTCCTCGACTTCGACGACCCAGATGTCCGGATCGTAGCCGCGCTGGCGCTCGATGTAGGCGTCCAGCTCGCTCTCGCTGCCCTTCACCGGCTGGATCCACAGGCGATCGCCGTCCTGTCCGAACGCCTCGGTGAACAGGCGGGCCTGCCGGGTCGAGGTGTCATAGGCCTTGACGATCACGGTCCCTGCGCGGGCGTCGCCCCGGCGCACGACCGTCGCGTTGGCTCCCTCGATTTCGGCGCGGCGGATCAGGGCCGAGACCCACAGGTCTGAGTTCAGAAGCAAATCGCTAACCCTGCTCGGAAACGGGACCGCAAAGCCCTGCGGTCTAGGGTCGGGGCATGAGGATAGGCCAAATCCGCAAGATCGCCATCACAGCCGTGCTCGCCGCGACCAGCGCGCTGGCGCCCGCCGTCGGCTGGGCCGTGACCGGAACCTACTATGACCGCGCCTTCGTTCTGGCCGCGCACGAGAAGTGCCGCCTGTTCGCCGCCCCGGTCGCAGGCGCTCTGTCGGCCGCGACGCTGCAGGCCCACGGCGCGGCGCTGCGGGCCGGGGCGACCGAGGCCGA
>VYKS01000485.1_pt1 | contig 13679 bp, 14 predicted proteins | sample 5114511 | NCBI WGS metagenome assembly VYKS01 (sample SAMN12291795, study PRJNA351875) | freshwater metagenome | isolation source: freshwater lake | place: USA: Michigan, Gull Lake | collected 2011-07-05 | reverse complement strand
TGCATACGTTACATTATAGCACTTCTGATGTAAGATTGTTTATAACTATGAGTATTCCTACTGCAATTCATCCCATCGGTAAACCGAGGGTCTTCTTGCAGAGGATAGATAAAAAAGGACAGCCCTTAGACTATCCTCTGGTTTCTTAGTTTATAAATCAAAACCAACTATTAAAAGTATAAGTTCTGATCAGGTTAAACTCCAACCGCAATCCGCACAGGCGCAGCATAGACTCCTTTAGCATACTTAGCAGCAAAATCATCAAGGGATACAGCTTTAATCTTACTGGCATTTCCTGCGGTACCGAATTGGGTATAGCGATCGCCACAAACTCTTTGCATATATTTGATCGATGGCTTCAGGAAGTGGCGGGGGTCAAACTCAGCAGGATTTTTGGCTAAAGCTTCACGCACAGCCGCAGTGATGGCTAAACGACAGTCCGTATCAATGTTGATTTTACGCACACCATTTTTGATACCTTTTTGAATTTCTTCCACTGGTACGCCGTAGGTTTCAGGAATTTCACCACCATATTGGTTAATGATTGCCAATAAATCTTCAGGTACAGAGGAAGAACCATGCATGACCAAGTGGGTGTTAGGCAGGCGACGATGAATTTCGGCAATACGATCCATCGCTAGGATTTCACCCGTAGGCTTACGGCTAAACTTGTAAGCTCCGTGACTGGTACCGATCGCTACTGCTAGAGCATCAACTCCAGTTTGGTTCACAAAGTCTACAGCTTCATTGGGGTCAGTTAAAAGTTGGTCATGGGAAAGAGTGCCTTCAAAACCATGTCCGTCTTCTTTGTCGCCAGTGCCAGTTTCTAAAGATCCAAGGCAGCCTAGCTCACCTTCAACGCTAACGCCTACAGCATGGGCTACTTCAACCACAGAGCGGGTAACTTCAACGTTGTATTCATAGCTGGCAGGAGTTTTGGCATCTTCTTCCAAAGAGCCGTCCATCATGACGCTAGTAAAACCATGGCGAATTGCAGAATAGCAGGTGGCAGGGCCGTTCCCATGATCTTGGTGCATGGCAATGGGGATATCGGGGTAGGTTTCTACTGCTGCTAAAATTAAATGCTTAAGAAAAGATTCACCTGCATATTTACGGGCACCACGGGAAGCTTGCAAAATGACTGGACTATCAGTTTCGGCGGCAGCTTGCATGATGGCTTGGATTTGTTCCATGTTATTGACGTTATATGCAGGGATGCCATAACCATTTTCGGCGGCATGATCCAACAAAAGACGCAATGAGACGAGTGCCATATAGAATTCTCCTAAAGTTCTTGAAAAGTCGTTATTTCGATTATCTAAAATCTTAAAACATTTTGAACAATTCTTAGCTATAGATATTTTTCTGCTATTCGCACTTATTCACTTGAGTAACTTATTCACTTGAGTAGTTGTTCACTTGAGTAGTTGATATAACTTAATCGGGATGATAGGGATTGAACCTACGACATCCTGCTCCCAAAGCAGGCGCGCTACCACTGCGCTACATCCCGTCAATAAAAACTATATTAACCTAAGTTGACAACATGTGCAAAAAATTAGTTGATCTTTAGGCTTGACATTTAGCTAGTCTAAGTCTGAAATATAGGTGTGTATGGAGTGAGTGGAAATAAAACAATGAAATTATTCGGCACAGATGGAATTCGTGGTCATGTAGGCAGTTTCTTAACCGCCCCGATCGCTCTTCAGGTGGGGTTTGCTGCTGGCAAGGTTTTAAAAGCTCAGGTATTGCAACAAAGAGAATTTAGCGATCGCCCTGTGGTTTTAATTGGACAAGACTCACGCACTTCAGGCAATATGCTGACCTCGGCTCTTGCAGCGGGGTTAACTTCGGCAGAATTAGATGTGTGGAATTTAGGACTATGCCCTACTCCCACTGTGGCATATTTAACTTCTCATCTGGATGAGGCGATCGCAGGCGTAATGGTTTCTGCTAGTCATAATCCCCCTGAAGATAATGGGATTAAATTTTTTGGGGCAGATGGCACGAAGTTTAGCAAAATCCTCCAAGCCCAAGTGGAGTTAACCCTTGAGGAGTCATCCTCTCACCTATCCCCAGAGGTCAGTTCTTGGGGCAACTATGCCGAGCGATCGCCTTTAGTAGAGCTTTACCAACATTCCCTCTGCAACTCCATCAGCACCAATTTAGAGGGGATCACTGTAGTTTTAGATTTAGCATGGGGAGCAGCCACCTCAGTTGCACCTAAAGTATTTGCAAATTTGGGCGCAAAGGTGATTTGTTTACACGATCGACCTCTAGGCGACCGCATTAATGTCAATTGTGGCTCCACCTGCTTAGATCCTCTGCGGGCTGCTGTCCATGAACATAAAGCTGATATGGGATTTGCCTTTGATGGTGATGCCGATCGAGTTTTGGCAGTCGATGATCGCGGCGGCATAATTGATGGAGATTATATTTTATATCTCTGGGGTCAGCACCTACTCCAAGCTCAACGCTTACCTGATTCCTGCTTAGTAACTACGGTGATGGCAAATCTTGGGTTTGAAAAAGCTTGGCAAAAGCTGGGTGGGCAAATGGTGCGAACTGCGGTTGGGGATCAATACGTCCACGCCGAAATGATGAAGTCGGGAGCCATGCTAGGGGGAGAACAGTCTGGGCACGTTCTATGCCGTCACTATGGGGTTAGTGGTGATGGTTTACTTACAGCTATTCATCTGGCAGCTTTAGCTAAGGAAAATTCTCCTCTTTCTGAACTCATGGCTCAAAGCTTTATTCCCTACCCTCAACTCCTCAAAAATGTCCGAGTTGAAGATAAACTAAAGCGATCGCACTGGCAGGAATGTGAACCGATCCACCAAGCTTTAGAACGAGCCATTAGCGATCTGGGCGATCAGGGTAGAGTTTTAGTCCGAGCTTCTGGAACTGAGCCTTTAATTCGAGTAATGGTAGAAGCCGAAACCCTAGCCTTAGCCCAACATTGGACTAATCACCTCACAGATACGATTCAACTACATTTAGTTTCCTAATGCCCCCAAAAATTCCCCAAGACTACGAAAAGCTCAAAGCTGAGTTAAAGGCTCCATTTTTAGGATTACGCCGATTTATTTATTTGGCTTGTGGGGCATCTGGTAGCGTCGGAGCCTATATCTTTGTGACCCAACTCCTTGCAGGACGAGGAGAGATGACTACAACCTTAAATAACTTGGCAGTTCAAATGGGGGTTATTGGTTTAATGATTTTGCTCTACCGCATTGATCGCCCTAAAACCTAACTAAATACTAATTCTGGGACTTGACTGGCTCATCTCGATACCACCATGCCAAAATTTGTACCCAATTCCAACCCCGCTCCGCCATTTGCTGACTCATTTTTTGATCTAGGTGCTGACCGTCGGATACTGGCATAAATCCATTGCCCCAGCTAATCCAATTTACGGGCAAACTAGCTCGGTAGTATCCTTTGAAGCCATCACGCAAAATGTACCCTGCCGTTGTAGATACAGCCAGGTCGCTATTGTCATGAATTACAGAGATGGGAGCAGATTGCCTAGGACTAAACTTAAAAAATCCGCTATAGACCTGATCACGGGTATCACTAACTAGGTCAAAGGGAGCAGAACCCCATTTGCGCTGTCTTTGGGTATTAATAGCATAGCTACGGGCAGCAACTGCTTGGGCTTTTAAGGCATCTAGATGCCAGTTAGCAGGCATCTCCGAGGGTACTACGCTCCGTAGATATTCTTCTAGAGGGAGGATATTAACAGCGATCGCCTTTTTATTCCAAGATCTAACTTCGATTTCGCCGGGGTAAAGCCGATCCCCAATTTGGGTCAACCCATTATTAGAAGGCTGAATGAGATTAACTTTACTCCTAGAGAGGGTATACCATCTACCAGGTACAAGGGCAGTCTCAGAGTTCCCGTCGGTAGTCAGGGTTGCAGGCTGAGTTACGGCTACGGGCATCTGCAAATTAGCTTCTTCTTTGATCAAAACCCTTAAAACTGCTGCACTAGCAATATCACTTAGGTTTGCTGATATTAAGCAGGCAAATGCACTCAAGAATACTCTTTTAATCATTGGATCACTTACTCACACAAATTAATTTCTAAAGCTTAATGCCCTACGGATTAGCGTAAACATTAAATCGATTGGAAAATTTAATTTAATAATGTCAGTGTCCCTAACTTTATGTCAATAGGTTGATTACTATTTTACTATTTAAGTAGATTGATATATTAATTAAACCGCTTCTTTCTTCTTCTAGCGATCGCCTTGCGTTTTAGTTTTTCAATTGGGGTTTCAAAATGGCGGAGACGTTTCATGTCTGCAAATATTCCTGCTTTGGCAACTTGTCTTTTAAATCGCCGTAAAGCCGACTCAATTCCTTCGTTTTCGCCAACATTCACTTGTGTCATTCTGTATTACCCAGATTTTAATTATTTTCAGGACTTATAACTTTTACGGATCGGTCAATAGATTATAGATAGAGACAAGAAAAGTGAAGTTGATATGAACTAGGAAAAGCCATGCCACTTCACTGTAACTTCACTGTAACTGTACTAATTTACTTACGGTTCATTTATGGGTTCTTAATTGAATCAATCTTTAGAATTTAGTAACGGCGAGAAAATCCATCTCTGTTACCACCACGTCCACCACCACCAGGAGCTCTTTCTTCTCTAGGCTTGGCTTTGTTAACCTTAAGGTCACGTCCCATCCATTCAGCACCGTCTAAAGCGGCGATCGCAGCTTCTTCTTCTGTATCTGTGGTCATTTCGACAAAACCAAAACCACGCATTCTACCAGTTTCACGATCTGTAGGGAGTTGAACACGCTTTACGGTGCCGTATTCCGCGAAAATGTTAGAAATATCTTGTTGGGTAACATCGTAAGAGAGGTTACCGACGTAAATAGACATGAAATGTATCTCCAGAATCAAATAATTATTGAAGAGATTTAGATTCGGGAAGATGATTGCTAGATTAGAGAACCTGTCAGCCGAATTAACGCTCAACAAATATCCTAGCACAGATAAAAATAATGAACACTTAATTTATCTTAACTATTTAAACTATTTACAGCCTATTGAGGTTACAGCCTATTGAGGGATAGAGGGATACATATAAAATGAGAGCCGAAGCCTATTAAAATTCATAGGGTAAAATTCATAGGGTGCTACACGTTTTCTCAACAGGCTGTAATATTCCTCAGCTATTTTTTGTTTTTTGGAGTTTGGCAATAAAAAACCCATCCATATTATGCTCGTGGGGCAGAATTTTTAACCAAGGTCGTTCAGGATCATAATCAAGCTTAATCATAAATTCCTTTGGCAGATCGGGAGCTACGAGTTGCCAATGGGGATGATTTGCGAGAAATTGCTCCATGACTTCTTCATTTTCTGCGGGGTGGATTGTGCAGGTTGAGTAGACTATAGTCCCGCCCACCTTTACCCAAGTTTCAGCCTGATTTAATAACTCAGTTTGTAAAATTGCTAATTTTGCTGGCTCATCTGGAGTCTGTCGCCACCTTGCGTCCGCATGACGATGCAGAGTTCCAAGCCCAGAACAGGGGACATCTAGTAATACTCGATCTGCTTTATTTTTAAAATCCATCTCGAAATTCGCCCCATCTCGGCTATCCCCAATGTGAATTTGAATACTCGCTAAATTAAGGCGATCGCAATTTTGTTGCAGTTTTTTCATACGACTTTCGGTGCGATCGCAGGCATAAATCACACCTTTATCACCCATAAGCTCGGCAATGTGCGTAGTTTTCCCCCCAGGAGCAGCACAGGCATCTATAACCACGTCTAACGGTTGGGGAGCAAGAATTAAGGCGGCTAATTGGGCGCTGGCATCTTGAACTGTCCATAAACCTTCAGCAAATCCGACTAAGTTGGTGATATTACCAACTCCATAACTTAACCTCAGGGCATTGGGGATCATTGGGAGAGCTTTAGCTTCTACATTTGCTTGCTGGAAAAGGGAAATTAATTCCTCAATTGTAGTTTTTAAGATATTTACCCGTAAATCAATATGGGGTGACTGATTAAACCATTGGCATAACCTATCTGTAGCTTCTAATCCAAATTGCTCTGTCCATAATTCGACTAACCATTCGGGGAAGCTGTGGAGTTTGCCTAAATCTTGAATATGATCAAAAAGAGTCTGCTGTTCTTGTTCTCGGCAAACTTTTCTGAGTACTCCATTAACTAAGCCCGATAGTCCACCTAGTTTTATGGACTTAGCTAAATCTACGGTGGTATTCACAGCCGCAGAATTGGGAATATGATCTAAAAAGCAAATTTGATAAATCCCAATCTGGAGAATTAATCTTAGATCTGGTGATTGTTTGTCGGTTGGCTTACCTGTGATTTTGGCAATTAGAGCATCAAGGGTTCGCTGTCTGCGGGTAATACCATAGACTAATTCCGTAACTAGGGAGCAATCGCTTTTGGCAAGGGTGGCACTTTTTAATATGCGATCGAGGGCAAAATCTGCGTAGGCTTGCTGCTTATTAATTAATTTAAGGGCATCAAAGGCAAGTTTGCGGGCATTAGTCATAGAAACTAACCAGACTGAAGATAGAGCCTATTGACTATAGAAGATATTTTGTCTGTTGATCAAGCAGTAAGCTAATCCTATTCCGTAGTTGTTACTTGTTAGCTTCTAAATAGTTGACCAAGACTATTGCCGATGAATATTGCGGTACTATGTATCTGAAACTATTGATATCTAAATAAAAGATTATGTCCAGTTACAGAAATGACTGGTTTCCCACCCCAGTGTGGCACTTCAATCTTGATAACTACCAAGATTTGAATATCTCCCTCTTAGCCGAAATTAGAGAAGTACAGAAACAGGACCCAAAGGGAGAGAAATGGTCAAGTATCCTTGGATGGCATAGTTCAAATGAACTTCATCAATGCGATCGCTTTCAAGAATTCACCCAAATCATTGATAAAAATATCGTAGAAGTAGCTAATTTTTTACAGTGGGATTTAGAAAAGTTCTCATTAAATATCACCACTTGTTGGGCGATCGTCAATGGTAAGTTTGCTTCCAACTCTGTTCATAATCACCCTAATTCAATATTGAGTGGAGCCTACTATTTAAAAGCCCCTGAAAACTGCGGAAGTATATACTTTACCGATCCACGTCCAGCCTCTCAAATGCTAGTTCCACCAGTAGTGGATTTTAACTTATGGACAATACCTAAGGTTAGCTATAAAGCCCATGAAGGTACGATGTTAATATTTCCAAGCTGGCTTTTACATGGTGTGGATATAAATATGAGTCAAGAGGAACGGATTGCTATTAGTTTCAACATTGGCATGACTCCCAATAAACAGTATCACTAGAAATATCAACTGGTTAGAGAGTTTATGACAGCACAGCTTGAAAGATAAACTTAGGGTACATTTTAATTCCATCTAATACGACCTTCTCTTAGGTCAAGATAGGACTATAACTAGAAGTAGACCAAAACCCACGAAACCGCTAAATTTAATCTTGCGTTTAGATTTACAAAGAAAATAAGTTCTGATGACTGAAGATTACAGGTGGATGCAGGAATGCTTGAAATTAGCAGCTCAAGGGCAAGGAGTAACAGCCCCAAATCCGATGGTGGGTTCGGTAATTGTCAAGGATGGAAGCTTAATTGGTTCGGGATTTCATCCTCAAGCGGGACAGCCCCATGGGGAAGTCTTTGCGATCGCCAATGCTCAAAATCAATCTGAATCAACCCAAGGTGCTACTCTATATGTCAATTTGGAACCCTGTAATCACTTCGGGCGCACTCCTCCCTGCACAGAGGCAATTATCCAAGCAGGAATTAAACGGGTAGTAATTGGCACGATCGATCCCGATCCCCGTGTCTCTGGTCAAGGTTGCGATCGCCTAAATAAGGCAGGAATAGAAGTTACAGTTGGGATTGCAGAAGTAGATTGCCTGAAACTAAACGAAGGATTTATCCACCGAGTTAAAACTAATACTCCCTTTGGCATTCTTAAATACGCCATGACCTTAGATGGCAAGATTGCAACCCAGACAGGACATAGTTTTTGGATTACAGGGGAACCAGCAAGGAAGCAAGTCCATCTTCTGCGATCAGCCTGCGATGCCATAATTACAGGGGGAAATACGGTTCGCATGGATAATCCCCATCTCACCACCCACGGCTTAACTGCCCATTGTCCCTTGCGGGTAGTTATGTCTAAAAGCCTGAATTTACCCCGCAATGCTCACCTTTGGGATGTGAATGATCGAGAGAGAACCTTAGTATTTACAGAAAGTGTCAATCACAATTCAGAATTAGCAAAATATTTGAGCGATCGCCAAATTGAAATCATCGCCATCAAAAACCTCTCTCCTCAAGCTGTCATGATAGAACTAGGCAAAAGAGGCTGTAATCAGGTGTTATGGGAATGTGGCGGAAATTTAGCTGCTAGGGCGATCGCTGAGGGTGCGGTCCAAAAAGTTTATGCATTTATTGCCCCTAAAATTATTGGGGGAGGGTTAGAGGCGATCGCTAATTTTGGAAATACCCAAATGACTGAGGCTTTATCTTTGACTAATACTCAGATTGAAGCGATCGGCGAAGATTGGCTAGTTACAGGCTACCTCCCAAATCCTAACCCGATTTAGCCTTAATTCCAAATCTGAAATAAATCTGTAGTAAATCAGTAAAACCGAAAATACCCTTAATTAAACATTTGCTTTAATTAGTTACGGCTTACAATCAACTAAAGTGGAGAGTTAATAAATCTACAAACTATGGACTTCGCATATCAATACGCTTGGCTAGTACCTGCATTGCCTCTTGCTGCCTCATTTATTATTGGCACTGGACTAATTACTTTTAATAAGGCAACAAACAAACTCCGCAAACCAGCCTCTATTCTCAGTGTCTCAGCGATCGGAGCCTCTATGGTGATTGCTTTTGGCATTCTCTGGAGTCAAATTCAGGGTCATGAGACATATACATGGTCGTTTGAATGGGCAAGTGCTGGTGATTTTCACCTGAGTATGGGCATTGTCATCGATCATCTAACGGCTTTGATGTTGGCGATCGTAACTACTGTCGCTTTTTTAGTGCAAATTTACACCGATGGCTACATGGCTCACGACCCCAGCTATCCGAGATTTTATGCCTACCTAAGCATATTTAGTTTTTCGATGCTAGGGCTAGTGATGAGTCCAAATATTGTCCAGATTTATATTTTCTGGGAGTTGGTGGGAATGTGTTCCTACTTACTTGTTGGCTTTTGGTACGATCGCAAGGGAGCCGCCGATGCTTGTCAGAAAGCCTTTGTGGTCAATAGAGTTGGTGACTTTGGTTTGCTATTAGGGATCTTGGGCTTATATTGGGCAACTGGCAGTTTTGAATTTGAAGAAATCGGCACTCAACTGACCTCTTTAGTAGAATCTGGAGCAATTAGTGCTTTTCTAGCAGGCTTGTTAGCAATTTTAGTATTTATGGGGCCTGCGGCAAAATCTGCCCAGTTTCCCCTCCATGTCTGGTTACCTGATGCTATGGAAGGTCCTACCCCAATTTCTGCCCTGATTCATGCGGCGACAATGGTAGCGGCTGGGGTATTTTTAGTGGCTCGGATGTTCCCTGTATTTGAACATTTGGATTTTGTGATGAATGCGATCGCATTGACAGGAGCATTTACAGCCTTTTTAGGAGCCACAATCGCTATTACCCAAAATGATATTAAAAAAGGATTGGCTTACTCCACAATTTCCCAACTAGGCTATATGGTCATGGCAATGGGAGTAGGAGCCTATGGAGCAGGCATATTTCACCTGATGACCCATGCTTATTTTAAGGCGATGCTCTTCCTTGGTTCTGGCTCCGTAATTCACGGGATGGAAGGTGTAGTGGGACATAACCCATTTATTGCTCAGGATATGCGGGTGATGGGTGGATTACGCAAGTATATGCCGATTACTTCTGCAACTTTTTTAATCGGGACTTTGGCAATCTCTGGGATTCCTCCCTTTGCAGGTTTTTGGTCAAAGGATGAAATTCTGGCTTCGGCTTTCACCGCCAATCCTGCATTGTGGTTAATTGGTTGGCTCACGGCTGGGATTACGGCTTTTTATATGTTTCGGATGTATTTCAGCACCTTTGAAGGTGAGTTTAAGGGGACAAAAACTGCTCTAGTTGCGGCAGTTAAAGCTGAAAATACGCCCAAAGGCATCGCCGTGGAAGAAGATCACGGACATCACGATCAAAAACCCCATGAATCACCTTGGGCAATGACTTTCCCTCTGATGGCGTTGGCAGTGCCTTCGATTTTAATTGGCTTAGTGGGAACTCCCTTTGCGAATTACTTTGAGGCATTTATCCATGCCCCTGGGGAAGTTGTGAAAGCTGTAGAAGGTTTTGAGGCTTTACCTAAGGAGGAAATGACTGAATTTTTGGTTATGGGTGGCTCTAGTATTGGCATTGGTCTAATTGGGATTAGTCTGGCGATACTAATGTATCTCCAAGGTAAGATTTCACCCAAGGCGATCGCTGACTCAATTCAACCCCTCTACCAATTCTCGAAAAACAAATGGTACATAGATGAAATATATGATGCCGTGTTTGTACAGGGTTCTCGTCGCCTTGCCCGTCAGGTATTAGAAGTAGATTCTAAGGTTGTGGATGGAGCAGTTAATTTGGCTGGATTTGTAACTATATTCACGGGTGAGTCTTTGAAATACTTTGAAAATGGCAAAACTCAGTTTTATGCTCTGGTAATTTTCATTGGCGTTCTGGGCTTGGTAATTGCTTCTAGCGTCTAGATTCCAAGCTTAAATAAATCATTAAAGTTCCAATCTGGGGAGGGCAATGCTCTTCCTTTTTATTAATGATAAAGCCACAATGCCGTATGACAACACTTGTAAGTTTTTAGCCGAGACCTTTCCCACCGACTTTGCCAGTTGGCTCCTAGGAAAACCCATAGCTCTGACTAAACTTGAACCATCTGAACTGTCAGTCGAACCCATTCGTGCTGACTCAGTTATATTCCTAGAATCATCAGAAATTATCCTACACTTAGAGTTTCAGACCGAAGCGGATAAAAATATCCCTTTCCGCATGACAGACTACAAACTCAGGCTGTATCGTAAATTTCCAGAGCGACAGATATATCAAGTAGTCATTTATTTAAACCCCAGTAACTCATTTCTAGTATTTGAGTCAGAATTCAAGCACGGAGAACTCACCCATAGATACAACGTAATTCGACTATGGGAACAACCAACCGAAATATTGCAACAATATCATGGGCTATTACCCTTTACCGCACTTTCTCAAACCAGTAACTCAGAAGAAACCTTAAGACAAGTTTCTCAACAAATTGATAATATTAAAGACAAGCAAGTGCAAAGTGACATAGCTGCTGCAACAGCAATTATTTCTGGGTTAGCATTAAGTAAGGAAATCATTCAACGATTATTAAGGAGCGAGATCATGAAGGAATCTGTAATTTATCAAGAAATCTTACTTCAAGGTGAAGTTAGGGGCGAAGTTAAAGGTATTGCTAAGGGTAAAGCTGAGGGTTTAATTGAAGGCGAAGTTAAAGCTACCAACCAAATAGCCATAAATATGCTGCATTCAGGAATTTCTATCGACTTAATCGCTCAATTCACAGGACTAACAATAGAACAAATCCAAAAACTCCAATAGCCTCATCCAGTGATCCCAAGCGAGACAGAATAATATGAAGTTTACAACATTCAAGAATACAGCTTGAAAGTCAACGCCATTAACTCCCCTCCCAACATAATTTCCACACCCAAGCAGTAAAAGAGCAACCCAAAAAATACAGGTAAATAATTATGCCAGTTACGATCGCTCAAATTACCGATACCCATCTTGTCCCATACTTGAAATCTCATCTGTATGGCTTTCCCACGGGTGAGTCCCTAGCCGCAGTTTTGGATCAGGTTAAACCTCTTGCTCCTGACTATTTGCTACTTACTGGCGATCTTGCTGATGCAGGGGATCAATCCGCTTACGAAAAATTAATTGATTTAGTTGCACCCTTAGATATTCGCAGTTTGTGGACTGATGGCAATCACGATCTTATGAGTCGGATGCAGGTAATGCTCGATCGCCCGCCTTTTGATAGTCGAAAATCATTGGCACTAGGAGGATGGCGCATAATTATCCTGAGTTCTGTGATTACGACTGAATGTACCCCTGCGGGTGAACTTAGCGATCGCACTTTAGCATGGTTACAATCTGAACTTTTAGCCGATTCAGATCAACCAACATTGATTGCTTTACATCATCCCCCCGTGCCTACAGGGATTGATTGGCTAGATCCTTTGGGTTTGCAGTCTCCAGAAAAATTCTATGAAGCGATCGCCCCTTTCCCCCAAGTTCGTTTAGTTTTATTTGGACATATTCACCATGATTTACATCAGAGACTGGGGCAAGTTGATTACTATGGCTGCCCTTCTACCTGTGTCCAATTTGTCCCACCCCAAGAAGTAGATAATCCAGAGGCTAAATTACCAGGATTCCGCTGGCTTTCCCTATTCCCAGATGGTAGCTATGAAACCCAGATCCATCGAGTGCAATTTGTCCCAGATGAGATTAATTAATGGCATCTACAGCAATCCTGTGTTTTTGGTTTTAACTCGTTCATAGAGTTCCTCCATGGTTTCGATAAATGAACTATCTTTATGCCAAAAAGGTGGATAATCTCCTTGTTTTTTGATAGCGATCGCCGCGACATGGTTAGGAGGAGTAAATGGAATTGCTTGGGGTAATCGTTTCTGTCCTTGCCAAAATTGTTTGAGGGTTGGGACTTCTGTATATAGAGAAGTTTGAGGTTTGGTGAAGTAAGTGGTTGATGATTCAATCTCCAGCATCCCTTCGCTGCCCATTTCAGAGGCTAGGGCTTTACCCAGAGGCGATTTAGCCAACTCTGATTGCAAGTCTGCTTTGGATATACCCCGCATCTCGAATAGGAGCCAAGGATCTTGATCGAGTTCGCTCGATAGGCGGTAACATAGACCCGCAATATGTTTGCAAGGATTGGAGTAATCAGGACAGGAACATTGGGTTTTGAAATCTTTGTGACTATGGGGTAATAGATTTTTGCCAACTGCCGCAAAGCTATCTTCAATATTTTCAGGTACTTCATTAAGTAAAAGTCTGGCGACCACACTTGCCTTGGAGGACATATTGGCAATGATTTTTGTCCAGTCTTGAGCAGCGATCGCTGTCATTTCAATTTCAGTGAGATATTTAGGCTCTTTATAAACTCCAAAATAGGGATTAACATTTCCACGGACAGTTCCCGAAACCATACCATTACTAATATCAAACCTGAGAATTCGGCTATCTCCAGAGTACGATCGCCCCCGTTGCAACCGACCAGAATCCGTAAAAGATTCCAAAGCACTGATAAACTTTTGTCCCCACCATGTCCGACTGTGCTTTGCCATTGTTTCGCTTTTTAATGATTATTGTGAATTATAGCTCCAGTCCTTGTTTGCGATATTTATCTTTCCTCTGCAAGAAGACCCTCGCTTTAGCGATGGGATGAATTGCAGCAACTATTCAACTGATTCAGGTCTATCTTGATCCTGAATGTACTTTTTAAGTATATCAACAGTCACACCTCCACAACTTGCCACAAAATACGATCCAGTCCATAAGACTCTTTTACCCCAATAGGTTTTAACTAAA